>Ga0209341_10000747_pt1 | contig 33074 bp, 25 predicted proteins | sample RifCSP13_2_FD_184020 | JGI IMG/M metagenome (GOLD analysis project Ga0209341, IMG submission 184020) | Soil microbial communities from Rifle, Colorado - Rifle CSP2_sed 13_2 (SPAdes) (version 2) | ecosystem: Environmental > Terrestrial > Deep subsurface > Rock core/Sediment | place: Rifle... | reverse complement strand
ACACCTATCGCTCAAAATACTCTAAGTCTCAACCTTTCGTCCCATAAAAGCAGGGCAAGCTAGCATTCTTCGAATTGAAGGTCAATCACTTTCTCACGCAAACAGAACCACGAAATTACATGAATCTCAGGCATTCGCTTCCACGTTTAGCCGATCCCACTCTTCATAGAGTGCTCGCAGTTGACTCTCTCTTTGCTGATACTCATCGCTGAGCGCAATCAGGCGATTCGCATCACGCGCAACCTCCGGATGGCCCATCTGTTCCGATATCTCACTGAGTCGTTTCTCAGCGCCGGCGATTTCCGACTCAACCTGCTCCGATGTGCGCATCTCGAGACGCTTCTTCTTTATTAACTTCACCCGCGGACCTTTTGGTCGAGCGGCCTTCTGCTTCGCCTTTCCGGCCGGGCTTGCGCTCTTCATGTCAGGTTTGCCCGGTTCCAAAGCCACGGTTGCTGCATTAGCAACACTCACCAGGTTACTCAGGGTGTCGTCCAACTCTGGCTCCATGCCGGCAAAGCGAGCGGCCTTCCAGTCGTGATACTGGGTGTAGTCGCCGTTAAAATGTTCAGCATTCCCCTGACCATCGAGCGCCAGGATCTGTGTCGCCACACGATCCAGAAAGTAACGATCATGGCTAATAGTTATTATCGTCCCTTCAAAGGCGTCGAGCGCCTCCTCCAGGGCCTCGCGCGAAGGAATGTCGAGGTGGTTAGTAGGTTCATCCAGGACCAGAACATTGACTCGTGAATATATTAGTTTTGCCAGCGCCAGCCGGCCCTTCTCCCCTCCTGATAAATCGCGAACGTGTTTGTAAACGTCATCACCACTAAACAGAAACTTGGCAAGGAAGGAGCGCAACTCACCCGCAGTGGCGTTTGCCGGCGCAACCCGGCGCAGTTCCATAATGATCTCATTGCGATCGTCGAGATCCTCAAGCTGTTGCGCGTAGTAACCAATCTGAACCTTTGTCCCCCAACGAACCTCGCCGGCAAGAGGTGAGATGGTCTTAATGATGGTCCTCAAAAACGTCGTTTTACCGGAGCCGTTCGGTCCAATGATGCCAAGACACTCACCTCTGCGAAGAATGAAAGACACGTCGCGTGCCAGAAGGTTGTGCGGATAACCGATCGCCAGTTCGTTGACGGTGAGCACATGATTGCCGCTGCGCTCGATTGCCTGCAAGCGGAAGTCACCTGAGGACTGGTCCACGCGCACGGCATCAATTCGCTCAAGTTTCTCGAGCATCTTGCGGCGGGACTTTGCCTGTTTCGTCTTTTGGCCGGCTATGTTCCGGCGAATGAATTCCTCCGTTTTGGCAATCAACTGTTGCTGATTATCGTAAGCACGCTGCTGGGCCTCGCGACGCACTTCGCGTTCCAGCAGATAAGCGGAGTAGTTGCCAGAGTAACTACTAATGCGTCCGTTCTCTAGTTCGACGATCCGCCGGCACGCCCGATCCAAAAAATAACGATCATGGCTTATGATTACGAACGCCGACGCATAACTTTGCAGAAATTCCTCCAGCCATTCAACGGCCTTTACGTCGAGATGATTGGTGGGCTCATCCAACAACAGCACGTCGGGCTCAGCGAGTAAGAGACAGGCAAGGCCGAGCCGATTTTGCTGTCCTCCGGAAAGCTTTTCCGTTTCCTGCGACCAGCTTTCGCGATCAAACCCAAGGCCCTGCAAAACTGCTTCTGCTCTGGCCGCGTAGGCAAACCCGCCTTCGCGCTCAAACAGATGTTGCAGATCACTGTAGCGTTCCAAAATCTGTTCCAGGTCAATATCTGCTTCCGCCATGCGATGCTCAAGCTCGTGCATTTCATGTTCGATCTGCTGCAAATGCCCGAAAGCCGCGAGTGCAGATTCGTGCACCGTTGAACCTGCTTTGAAATGAACATGCTGCGCTAAAAAACCGAAGCGAACTCCACGCGCTCGCACAACGTCACCGCGGTCAGGCGTCTCCTCGCCACCAAGCAAACGGAATATAGTCGTCTTGCCCGCTCCGTTGCGTCCCACCAACCCGACGTGCTCGCCCGGGTTCACCTGTAGCGAGGCACCTCGCAAGACGTCTTGCGTGCCATAGGATTTGTACACATCGGAAAGACGAAAAAGCATTGCTACTCAGTTTACAGGCAGAGTGGCCGGCAGACGTAATGAGCGGGCGCGGGTTGATTAACAGCCCGCACCCGCCTGCATTTAAGTTCGACAATCCTAGGCCGCAAACCTCCGCATTGTTGACGCTCTTCTTTCTTATTTCTGGGCTGCGCTGGCCTGTGGACTTGCCGCAGGTGACACACTCGCCACCGGCGCTTGCGACGGCTGAGAGGTTGCTGCGTTCGCCGGAGACGGTACTGCGGCGGTCGAGGCTGGCCGGAGTCCAAGATTGCTTGGGTTGTTGAGCATGTTCGAGGCCAGATTATTGACGATCTTGGTTTCGCTGGTCGCCACCGCCAGCAGGGCAGCATTCAGAATGTCTTTACGCTGATTGATGAGTGCTTGAGTTATCTGCTGGCGCACACCTGGACTCTCGAGTGTCAAATTCTCAGTTTGAAGCCGCTTCTCCTCGAGTTTGAAGATATACCAGCGATTGCCCACCTGCTTCGGCTCCGTAAAACTGCCGACCTGCATTGGACCCATTAGAAGGTCCGTTATCTCCTTGGAAAGGCCAGCCTGGCTCAACTGCTCTTCGCCGAAGAAGCCAATATCACCTCCCCGCAGCAGGCTTTGGGCATCCTCACTTTTTGATCGGGCTACGGTCGCAAAATCCGCGCCACCTTTCAGTTGCTGGTAGACATTATCAATCTTCAGCTTTGCCTCGGCTTCGTTCTTAGCATCGTTCTGAATTCCCTGCACGCTGTTATCGGCAGGATCAACGATAATGACCGCAAGCGCAGCGCCCCGAGCGCTAACAAATCGTTGCCGATTGTTGTTGTAAAAGTCTTCCACCTCTTTGTCAGTAATGCTGATCTTGCCGCTGTATTTATCTTGCAGGTTCTTGATCGCAATGTCCTTACGCGCCTCTTCACGGAGAGCTTCCATAGTCATGTTCTGCTCTCGCAGGCTTTTCAAGAAGTCGTCATCGGTCATTCCGCTCTGCTGCTTCTGTTGATTGATCAAACCAGTAATCTGATCCTCAGTTGGCAACAATTTTTCGCGGTCCGCACGCTGGAACAGTAGTTCTCGCTGAGAGAGCGTTTCCAGCGCTTGCAAGCGCGCCTGGGCCAGCTCGAGCTGTGATAGTTGCGACTGCTTGCCTCCTGACTGCTGGCTTATGAACCGCTCAACTTCCGCCAACATGATGTTCTTCCCATTCACGGTGGCGGCGACCATGCTGTCGCGCGCGTCGCTGCTGCTTCCGCCTGAGCTACAAGAATTGCCGACCAGGACCAAGAGCGTTACAGCGGATAAGGCAAGGATTGGCTTCGTGACTTTAGACACTTTCGATTGTTGCTCCTTCTATCAGGCTGCTTGACGACATTAAAACCGCTTTGTTATAAAGCTTAGTTTCTCCGAATGGCATTTTAGTTGACTAAATTACCAGCGAAGTTGTTTTACAAAGAATCTTTGGAGGTTTTCGGCAATTATGGCTAAACGTTGCGAAGTTTGCGGCAAAGGCCCTCAATTCGGGAATAACGTATCACACGCTAATAATCGGACTCCCCGTCGCTTTGATCCAAATCTGCAGGCGATTCGCGTTCAACTCCCACAAGGTGGCGTGCGGCGGATGAAAGTGTGCACCAGTTGTATCAAGGCCGGAAAGGTAGCAAAAGCAGCATGATCTGAGTTTCCCCGGCAGAAGATGCCACCTCACTTGAGCTCTGTAATCGCCAGGGCTATCGCTTCAATCTCCACTCTTGCGTCCTTTGGTAATCCGGCTGCGGCAACAGTCGCACGTGCCGGGGCCACCTCGCCGAAGAAGGTTCCGTAAACCTCATTCATAGCCGCAAAATCGTCCATGTCTTGCAGAAAGACGGTCGTCTTTACCACGTGATCCAGACCACTGCCGGCAGCCTCCAACACTGCGGCAAGATTGCGGATTACCTGCCCCGTCTGCTCTTTGATTCCACCCTCCATAAGTTGGCCCGTGCGGGGATCGAGGGCCACCTGGCCCGAAGCGAAAATGAACCCGCCGGCTCGTATTGCTTGCGAATAGGGGCCAATAGCCTGTGGAGCCCGGTCCGTTTGAATCTTCTCCTTCACGGTTTTGAAGACCTTTTTCGATGGCATGCCGAACAAAGGGCGGATTCTAACAGGGCAAAGAGCAAAGGGCAAAGCGTAAGGGCGCCCTTTGCCCTTAGCCCTTTGCCCTTAGCTCTTCTAAACGGCGCCCTGCATGCGCTCGACATCCAGCACCCCTGGAACCCCTTTGATCGAGCTTATCACTTTGTCGAGATGCTTCACGTCAAACACTTCCACAGTCACCTCAATGTGACCCCTCTCGTCAGAAGCAATCGAAGCTCGCGCATCGCGAATACCAGTCTTCATGTCAGAGATAGCGCCTGTAATTCCGGCGATCATGCCCGTACGGTTTTCGGTAATCGCAAGCAACTTCACTGCATAAGCGGTAGTCTCCGGCTTTCCTGCCCATTCAACCTCAACAATCCGCTCCCGATTCACCATCAACTGATTAACGTTCTTGCAACGTTTAGTGTGAACTGCCACACCCTTCCCGCGAGTGACATAACCGATTATGTCTTCGCCGTGCAGGGGATTACAGCAACGCGCGCGTGTGACCATCAAATCGTCTACCCCGCGAACAACAATAGAGTCGTCGCCAATTCGAATTAGCCGCTTGACCGCCCGCACGCCACTACGCAGCCGCGACTCTTTCTGCTTGTCGAGTTGTTCAAACTGTTCAGGACCCAGATACTTGGCAATAACATTTCGGGGAATGAGTTTCCCGTAGCCGATAGCGGCAAGTAGATCCTCTACTCGACCGTAGCCGTATTCGCCGGCCACCCGCTTCATCTCGCCGTCGCCATCACCAAATACCTTCTTACTCGAAAGCTGAAATCTTGCTGCTTCCTTTTCGAAAAGCTTGCGTCCAATTTCGATCGACTCCGCACGCTGCTGCTCTGCCACCCAGTGTCGAACGCGGTTGCGTGCTCGAGAGGTAACAATGAAGTTGAGCCAGTCACGGGAGGGGTGAGAATTTGGTGACGTCAGGATCTCTACCACGTCGCCATTCTGAATTTGTGAACGCAAGGGCACCATGCGGCCGTTTATGCGCGCGCCTGTGCAGGTATTGCCCACTTCCGAGTGGATCATGTAGGCAAAATCGACCGGCGTTGCGCCTCTGGGCAATTGAATGACTTTGCCCATTGGCGTGAATGCGTAAACATCCTTCGGATAGAGATCGAGCTTCAGCGAATCGAGAAAATCGCGAGAGTCTTTTACTTCCTGAGTCCATTCAACCAACGAGCGCAGTGCCTTCAACGCGTTATCATCCTCGCGAGCGCCCCGTTTTCCTTCCTTGTATTTCCAGTGAGCGGCAACGCCTTCTTCGGCAATGTTGTGCATCTCCTCGGTGCGAATCTGCACTTCGAACGACTGCCCGGTTGAACCAATGACTGAAGTGTGCAATGACTGATAAAAGTTGTCGCGGGGTGTGGCAATCCAATCCTTTATCCTCCCTGGCACGGGTTTCCAATTATTGTGAATCACACCCAGAGCCGCATAACAGTGTCGTATCTCATTGGGTGTGATCACGCGCGCGGCCACCAGGTCGTAAACCTGCTCCAAACCAATTCTCTGCCGGTGGAGCTTCTTCCAGATTGAATAGAGCCGTTTAACGCGTCCCTCAACGCGCACGAAAGGAACTTCAGCGTCTTGCATCTTTTCTTCAATTCGTTGCGTTACGCCCTTAAGGAACGTTTCGTTTTCAGCGCGTCGCTTCTCCAGTTGCTCTGCCAGTTCACGATAGTCTTCCGGGTAGAGATGCCGAAACGCGAGGTCTTCCAGCTCGCCTCGAAGTTTACCCATGCCCAGCCGGTGCGCGATGGGGGCGTAAATATCCATCGTCTCTTCAGCAATGCGTTTGCGCTTCTCCGGACTCAGATAGTGAAGCGTGCGCATGTTGTGGAGACGATCGGCGAGTTTGACCAGCACGACCCGGACATCGTCCACCATAGCCAGCAACATCTTTCGCACGTTCTCGGCCTGCTGTTCCTCACGCGAGATATTGCTGATTTGGGCAATTTTCGTGAGCCCGTCGACCAGGTGAGCAATCTCTTCCCCAAAATAAGTCTGGATGGTTGCAAGATCGACGAGTGTGTCTTCCACGACGTCGTGCAAAAGGCCCGTCGCCACGGAGACTTCGTCCAGTTTCATGGTAGCCAAAATATTGGCCACCTCCAGCGGATGGATCAGATAGGACTCTCCGGAAGCTCGCTTTTGTCCTTTATGTTCACGCGCGGAGAAGAGATACGCTCGCCGCAGCAGATCCAGATCGGCCTGCGGATGGTTGCTGGCAACGGTATCGACAATCTCTTCAATGCGAATCATATGCTTCCCGGGGAATGCTCCTGCTTTGCGGACCAAACAGTAATTATAACAAAAAGGTGATGCTCGACTCGAAAGTCGAGCATCACCTCGAGTTGCGACACCGGGGAAGTTGGTAAAGTCGCTAACCGGTAGGCGGCGAGGCCTGTTTCCTGGCCTCTTCTTCCTTCTTTTTCTGCTGGCTCAGGGCTTCCGTGCGTTTTTGCGCTATCTCACGCTGTTTATCCAACTCAGTCTTCTTATCAGTCTTTCCATCCATTTCAGCCAGCTTAACGGCTTCCAGCAGGAGATTGGTCTTATATGACCACGCTGATTCGCTGTTGGGATCCAGTTTGATGGCGTTCTCCACCTCTTCCAGTCCACGCTGGACGCACATTTGAGCGGTATCAAAATCCTTCTGGTCCTTCGGTTTCTTATAACTAACGGTTGCCTTGTTGTTTTCTACGGTCGTGATCTTGTTGGTGGGCAGGTCCGTAATCTGGAAGGAGCAATTCCAATCTTTGCTGGCGAGAACGATGTAGGCCTCGGCGCGCTTCTCTTTTTCGATTTGATCACTGCTCGCGCGAGCAATGATCCACTGCCGCAATTTATCCTCGGCTTTGATTCTCTCGTAAAGGAAGGCGATGGCCTTATACGCCTCTTCATTCTGTGGATCTTTCTCCAGAATGCGCTTATACGCTTCAATCGCTTCGTTTGCTTTGGCTACATTCTGGGGGCTGCTCACGCCCGGCTTGTATTGCGCATGGATAGTTCGAGCTATAAATATGGGGGCAGTCTTATTCTCCGGATCGAGTTCTAGCGCTCTACGGGAACGCTGCTCGGCTTCATCGAAATGCGATTCGCGATAAGCCCGCGCAGCTTCGTTGAGCTCGTTCTTCGCTCGTATTCGATTGATGAGACTGCAACCGGAAGTGAAAACCACAAGAACCGCTGTCGGGATCGCGATTCTGGTTCGAGAGAGTTTCATCTATGAATGGCTCCATGCTCGGGCAGGAGTAAGCGCCGGCGGCGGTGGGCCGGGCCAACTACTACCCTTTACTGAGGCAAATCATCAACTTGTAAGCCTACCGGATTCGCGCCCGCGCCCTTCATAGCGTCGATAACCTTCACCACTTCCTCATAACGCAATGACCTGGGCGCTTTCACAAAGACGGTCTTCTCAATTCTTTCCTCTTCTGGGAGATCGGAGCGCGTTTCCATACCGGGTTTATAAGCGTGCTGCTCCTTACGTTGCTGAAAGACCACACGTAGTTTCTGACTAAGAGGGCCAGTATCATTCACGGAGCCCATCGAATCCTGATTCAGTTTCAACTGAAAGTCATTTCCAATCGACACCACCAGCGTCAGCGGATTAGGCTTCAACTGGCTCAAGTCCTCATTGGGATCCCGTTGCGTGGGAATGTCGGCTTTGAAGCGACTTGGCTTCAGCGGCGTCACCACCATAAAAATAATCAATAATACAAGCAGCACATCGATTAACGGAGTGACATTGATATACGGTTCAGCCCGAGAACCGCCCTTGGAACTTCCCATCGACATAATATCTCGCTCCTGTTACTTTCACCTGAACTACGTGGCCAATGATGCAACTATCAGGCTGCCGGCGCCGGCGCCGCTGTCGTTGTTTTACCTTTTTTCTTGTCGGCAACAAGACCAATCTTGTCAACTCCCAATTTACGTACTTCGTTAATGACGTTGACAACAGTGCCGTAGCTTACATTAACGCCACTCTTGATATACACAATCTGTCGCTCCGGCTCATTTTTCAGAGGCTCCAGCATCTCTTCGATCTTTTCGCGGAAGGCTCTGTTAGATTCTGGGCCGCTGTCCATGTCGATTGTGATCTTCTGCTTGCCAAGGTAATACTCACCATCATTTGGAATCGAAATCACAATCGAATTCTCTTTGATGATGTTCTGATCCACGTCCGGATTGTCGAGGTTCTTAGGCAAGGTGACGGTGATGCCCTGCTGGAGAAAAGGCGTGACCACCATGAAGATGATTAACAGCACCAGCATGATATCCACCATTGGCGTAACATTAATTTCCGACTGAAGGCCTCCCGGCCCCCCTCCGCCTGTCATGCCCATATCTATAACCCCTTTCGCTAATTACTTTGGCCAGAACGATCTAATGCGATCCGCGATCTGGGGAAAGAGCGCGGCTACACATCTGCATAATCGCTGTTATGCTTTCAACTGCTTCGTTCGGTTCTTGATGAAGTAGTCGACCAGTTCCGATGCAGAATTATCCATTTCGACCACAAAACCATCCACCTTGCCGGTGAAATAGTTAAACAACCACACGGCCGGGACTGCCACCAACAAGCCCAGAGCTGTTGTGAACAGTGCCTCGGAGATGCCGCCCGCAACGGCTGCAATACCTGCAGATTCGGCGGCCTTCATACCGCGGAAGGCGTTAATGATGCCAAACACCGTACCGAAGAGCCCCACGAACGGCGCAGTTGAACCGATGGTTGCCAGGCCTGACAAGCCGCGTTTGAATTCCGCCGTTTTGATGGCAATTGCTCGCTGCAAGGCCCGCTTGGAAGCTTCGATTTCGTCGCCGGAAATATCTGCCGACTGCTCGTGAGCACGAAATTCCTGCAAGCCACTGCTGACCACCATTGCCAAATGCGACTTGCGATGTTTGTCGCTAATATTGATCGCCTCCTCAATGCGATCGTTCTTCAACGCCTGAGCAACGCGCGGTGCAAACTCACGCGACTGCTTCTTGGCGGCTGAATAGGTCAGGTAGCGTTCCACCATGATCGCAATCGAATAGACTGACATGATTAGCAGCACGATCACGACCGCGATTGCGACGCCCCCCATGCTCTTCACCATCTGGGTGATCGAAAAGTGGTCCGCGGTAGCAGAAGTTTCCTGCGCCGCAGGACTGGCCGCTCCTGCTTGCCACAAGAAAACTAGAAAGCCGAAAGCCTTGGTTCCTAGAAGACTGGTTAGAATAGTCACGATAACCCCTCCAAAAAAGGTTTTCTTACATTGATGGCTAAGCTCGGTAACCGAAGCGGAGCAGGCCCATCGGAAACTGGGTCTTGCTCCGCGACTGGACCTCCGCAGTTATTGCGCTACAAAGTTGTAGGTGATAACACCCGTAACCTTGACAGGCTGTCCCGAAAGTTTCGTAGGCGAGAATCTCGCCTGGCGCGCCGCAGCCACTGACACTGCCTGTAGCAATGGATGCCCAGACACGGCATGCGCCGAGATGACGTTGCCGTTTTCATCGATGACCACTTGGACCACCACAGTCCCTGAAGCGTGCGCTTGTTTCGCAATTGGCGGGTACGGCGGTTTCGGCAAGTTTATGGCCTTGCCATTTAGCACGCCGCCCGAGATGGGGGCTCGGGGTGGCGTGGGCGCGGGTGGGGGAGGTGGTTCCTCGATATTGACCTTGGTCGGCGTGGTAACGAGTCCCGTTCCCCCTGGACCAGCCGCCAAAGGAGCGGCGGCATTGGAATCGGAGGTGCCGATGATGGTGGTGACGCCACGACGAACTGGTGGTATGTCGCTCGCTTTGGCCGAGATCTCTTTCGGCACCAGCTCCGTGCGTGTAACGTCGGCGATCAGCTCCTTGCGGACGTCGACGTTCTGTTCGACCTTCTGGGGTTTGGCCTCCTCCTGCTTTTGCTCAGCCTGCTGTTGCGGCACCGGCACGGGCGCAACCAGCGTCGTAAGCTCCAGATCAGGCGTATCCAACTGCGCGACAGTAAACCAGATACTGACAGCGAGAAAACTGACTCCGAGTATCAGGTAAACCGCCACTGTACCCAGTAAAAAGGAGCCCTTTCGCGACAGATCTTGCTTGTGCGAACCAGACTCAACTAGGTTCTCGAACATCTTTTTTATCCTCCCTATTCCGGTGCCAAATGGATCAGGGGTGCGAACTCTTTAAAGTAGTATTGCTTCTCAAACGCCGATTTAAGCCCGCTTGAGTTCTGTCAAATGAAGGGGAAAAACAGCAGCTCCGCGATTCTGAGCACTCCACCAAGATCTGACAAGCCGCTGTGCGAAGAAAAACTCGCCGGCACGACTCAACAGACTGCCGCGCGTCCAACCATTTGCTTTCAAACGCGGGTCGACTTTTTGAGTATTTAATTGGCCAGCAACGAGCGCAGTCTAAGACGCCTAGCCTACGAAAGTCAAGCGTAAATCCCCTGAATCGACGCCCGCCGGTTGCTACGCTCGTCCAGCGCGATGTGATTGCTTACCGATTCGCTGAGAGGATGCTTCGGATTTCGGCATGTCCCGGGGGGCGCGGTCTTCAGCCGTAGAGGGTCGGGCAGTGACTGCGGCTGCGGCTCTGTTGGCGGCTTCGAGGCGCTGTTCCCACCAGACCATAATTGGACTGGCGATGGCAACTGAGGAGTAGGTGCCGAACGTTACGCCGATTAGCAGTGCCAGGGAAAATCCCCGCAGCACCTCGCCTCCAAAAAGAACCATGGAAAACACTGAAAGGAAGACCAGACCGTTGGTGATTACCGTACGTGAAAGAGTTTGGTTTATCGAATCGTTGGTGATCTTGTAGAGCGAATCGCGACGGTGAAGCCGGCGGTTTTCGCGAATACGATCAAACACGACGATTGTGTCATTTACTGAAAACCCTACCAATGTCAGCATCGCCGCGATGACCGTTAGGCTGACTTCCCACTGAAAGATCGAGAAAAATCCGAACGTAACGAGCACGTCGTGAAAGACGGCAATTACGGCAGCAGCCCCATAGGTCCATTCAAAGCGAAAAGCAATGTAGACAAGTATGCCAACCAGCGCGGCGAGGGTAACAGCAACCGCTTTATTTCTCAGTTGAGCGCCCGCTACCGCACCGACAAAATCAGTTCCGATAACCTGATATGCGTCACCTTCTGGACCAAGCGCATTGAGGGCTTGTCTCACTCTACGCGCTCCTGCCTCCACTTCAGCTTGGGACTCGCCATCGCCCGTGCCCTTCAACGGCAGCTTTATCAGAAAGGTATCGGGCTTATCGGTCACCGGCTGGATAATGGCATCGTTGGCGCTCTGTTTTGCCAACACCTCTCGAATCGCTTCCGCGGTTGGTGGTTGTTTAAAGCGAGCTGTTACGACCGTGCCACCTTTGAAATCAACTCCTAGATTGAAGGCCTCTGTTCCGTTCGGGTGCTTCCATTGACGAAAGAGTGCCGAACCAAGCCCGGCAAACATCAAAAGTACAGACACACCGATAAAGATTTTGCGCCATGCCAGCCAATCAAAATTAACTGAGGTAAAAACTTGAATCATAGATGCTCAGTGACCAACGCGTCAGATACTTAGCGACTCTACTCGCTGCTGTTTCCGACCAAGCAGCCAAATAAAGATCGTGCGCGAGACATAGACTGCCGAAAAGAGGTTTACCACCAAACCCAGTACCAAGGTGACAGCAAAACCCCGCAGCGGACCGGTGCCGAAAACAAAAAGGAAAAGTGATGAGACGATGGTAGTTACGTGTGTGTCGATGATGGTAACAAAGGCGCGCGCAAACCCCTGGTCGACAGCGGACGGGATAGTCTTGCCGGTGCGAATTTCTTCACGGATTCGCTCAAAGATCAGCACGTTAGAGTCAACGGCCATGCCAATCGTGAGAATGATGCCCGCAATGCCCGGCAGCGTTAACGTGGCCCCAAAGACAATCAGTCCAGCCAACATCAAAATCATGTTCAATATCAAAGCAACTACCGCATTGATTCCGGCTCCGCGATAGTAAAAGAGCATGAACCCGACCACAAACAACAGTCCGTACATTGACGCCTTTACTCCCGCGCGGATTGAGTCGGCCCCCAGGCTGGGTCCAACAGTCCGCTCTTCCTGATATTCGATAGGCGCCGGCAATGCTCCGGAGCGCAGCGTCAGCGCCAGGTCGTCAGCCGACTGCTTGGTGAACCGTCCACTGATCTCACCCTGATCAAAAATCTGCGACTTTATGTAGGCAATTGATTTAACTTCGTCGTTGAGGACCACACCCATGTATTCATTGATGTGCGCTCCAGTCCAGGACCCAAACTTTTCCGCCCCACCAGGTTTGAGTGAAAAAGCGATGGCATACTCCTCGGCACCGCCTCGCGTTTGTACCGCCGAAGCGTTTCGGAGTTCGCTGCCATCGACGATTGCCGGCAACTCAACCACAACCCACTTCTTCTCTTTTGGCGTTTCACTCGACGGTTGGCCACCAGCCGTTGGCTCGTTTCGCTCAGCGTAAGGAAGCACACGCCTGTCTGCTGGGGCCGTGCCTCCCAGCGAAGCAAGTGCTTCCTGTTCCGTGTTATAGGTTTGTACCGAAGCCGGTTGAGGGGGACTTACTACGTGAACGAGTTCGAGTTTCGACTCGGCTTTCAGCAACTGCTTCACTCGTTCGGGGTCCTGGATTCCCGGCATCTGCACCAGTATTTGGTGAGCCGACTGCGCGCCATGTCTCTGCACAAGGGGTTCCGCCACACCGACTGCGTCCAGCCGGCTTCGGATGATCCGATCTGCCTGTTCTGTCGCTTGTTCCGCAAGTAGGCGCTGGGCCGAGGGTGAGAGAGTCCAGGTAATGGTATTACCGCTTCTGGAGACCGACCAGTCGTTAAGATCTACCTTCTTCTTTACGGCCTCCTCGATCTCCGACAACTTGGCAGCGTCCGTAGCTTCGAAGGTCACCGAGTAGTTGCCTCCTGAAGTGTCCGATCGCACTTCCTTGGGCGGCAGGCCTGCCTCCTTTGCGGCACTCTCGATTGCCGCCCGATTGCCCTGGGTCAACTCCTTAAGATAGGCATCCGTCTTCACCCTCATTACCAGGTGGGAGCCTCCTTTCAGATCGAGGCCAAGCCTGATATTGGAGGCCATGGAGGCTTTGATTCCGGACCAGGTAAAGTCGCGTAACGTGGGACGGTGTCGCGGGCCGATGACAATATACAAACTAAGGATGGTGACAACCGCAATGATTATTGAGCGTTGCAGGAGGTTCTTTTTCTTCATGCGGAAGTTCTTAGCCCGTGAGAAATCACGCTATTTTTTCTCTAATTCATCAAGGCCGGCAACAGCAGAGCGGGCAATTTCAAGAATTGATTTATCGGCACTCCTGATGAGCAAGCTCGTATCGCGCACTGTTGTTATGGTGCCGATGACGCCGCCAGTAGTAACAATGCGATCTCCGGCCTTTAACTGCGAAATCGTATTTTGCAGTTGCCGCTGCCGTTTTTGCTGGGGTCTAATAAGTAAAAGATAGAAGACAGCAATGATCAGGAGCATGGGCACCAAGCCCCCAAGCGCCCCCAGGCCACCTTGAAAAAAAAGAAGAACTGTCATCAGCTACCGATGTTCCAACGGCGCGTCGATTGCCGCCCCCGAATAATCGTGCGCGAACCAACTTAGATGCTTGCGTCCCGCACCATCCAAGTATTCCGCTCTCATTCTTCGACCGAGTGAAACCGCCCTATGTAATCGCGCTGAAATTTCATGAATTCGCCCGACCGGATAGCTTGCCTTACACGTCTCATGGTGTCAAGGAAGAAGGCTAGATTGTGATGGGTCAACAAGATACTAGCAAGCATCTCCCCCGTCAGGTATAGATGCCGCAGGTAGGCCCGTGAATGTCTCTTGCAAACCGAGCAACCACAAGATTCATCGAGCGGTCGCGAGTCTTTCATCCATTTCGCGTTCTTCACGTTCAGTTTTCCACCGGACGTAAATGCCTGGCCGTTGCGTCCGTTTCTAGTGGGCAATACGCAATCAAACATATCAATTCCCTGCCCCACTGCGGCCACTAAATCCTCGGGAGTGCCAATCCCCATCAGGTAACGCGGCTTCTCGGAAGGCAGTTGGCAGGCGATTCCATTGATTACATCCCACATAACGCACTTTTCTTCACCGACGCTAAGTCCGCCAATGGCATACCCATCAAAACCGACTTCGATTGTGCGCGACAGACTTTCGCGCCTGAGATCAAGATGGGACGCTCCCTGAAGAATACCGAATATTGCCTGCCTTCCACTCAGAGAAACGACAGTGTGCTCCTCGCCGGTAGCGCCCTGACCATTCTCCGGCACAACTCTACCCAAGTCAGCCCTTTCAGCCTGCAAACGATCGAAAGCGGCGCGTGAACGTTCTGCCCAACGCGCGGTCAACTCCATGCTTCTTCGCGCCTCCTCGTGTGGCGCAGCGCCGGGCGCGCATTCGTCAAAGGCCATCACGATATCGGAACCCAATGCTGCCTGGATCTCCATCGAAAGTTCCGGAGACAAAAACCGCGGGCTCCCATCAACATGTGAGCGAAACTCCGTTCCTTCTTCAGTGATCTTGCGAAGGGCTCCTAAACTCCAGACCTGAAATCCACCTGAGTCTGTCAGTAGGGCCCGTTCCCAACCAATGAATCGATGTAGACCCCCGCAAGCTGTAATTGTTTCGATACCGGGGCGGAGCCACAGGTGATATGTGTTGGCCAGGATGATCTGAGGATTGAGATCCCTCGATTCCAACTCTTCAAAACGAATCCCTTTGATGGTTCCCGCCGTGCCGACAGGCATGAAGACTGGCGTCTCGATGGTGCCGCGACGCGTCTGCAATAGCCCTGCGCGCGCTTCACCGTCGCGCTCGGTAACATTAAACCGAATTGGTTGCTGGTTCATCAGAGATTCTATCTTCTTGCACGGATTCGCGCCGCGCTCTTATTACCGGCTCCTTTTGTGTCTCTCCTTAATCCGCAAGGGAGTGGCAAAGAAATGGAACTCCTCGCGCAATCGTTTCTGCAAGTATCGCTCGTAAGAGAAATGCAGACCGGGCTTGCCCCCGGCTGTAAAAACCACGAACGTGGGCGGACAGATTCCCACTTGCGTTATATACTGCACATGCAATCGAGACATCCCACCTCGTACGGGAGCAGGAGCGACACCTCCGCGGGGCTGCGCTATAGCGCGTTCGAAAAAATCGTTCAGTTGCGAAGTGGGAATCCTCAGGTGGCGCGCTTCGTTTGCGTGAATTGCGAGCGGCAGAATCTTATCCACACGCTGTCCGGTCAAGGCAGAGATGGTGATGACGGGGGCCCAATAAAGAAACTTCATTTTTGCGCGCAGCTTTCGCTCAAAGATGCCGGCAGTTTGCGTTTCCTTATCGGCGAGTGCGTCCCATTTATTAACTGCAAGAATTATTGAGCAGCCGGCATCGTGGGCGTATCCGGCGATGTTTGCGTCGAGGGCGGTGGGGCCTTCCGGGGCATCAATCATTACCACCCCCACATCCGCTCGCTCCAGACTCTTTTTGGCCATCGTTACAGAAAGCTTCTCGGCCATTAAATCAGTCTTCCCTTTGCGCCTGATTCCGGCAGTGTCGATCACGCGAAATGTTTGCTCAGGGGTCTCAAGCAAAGTGTCGATGGAATCTCGTGTGGTACCCGCCACAGGCGCCACGATCACCCGCTCCTGGCCCACTAACCGATTGAGCAAAGACGATTTTCCGACATTTGGGCGCCCCACAATCGCCAGCTTCAATTCATCACTGCGCTCTTCCGGCTCAGACGTTACGCCTTGAGTCAGCTTCAGGTGTTGGACCAGAGCATCGAGCAACTCACCTGCGCCAATGCCCTGCTCTGCCGAAAACGGGAATACTTCCTCAAAACCAAAACGATAAAACTCACTGGTTTCGCTTTCCAGTTTTGCGTCATCGATCTTATTTGCCACAACAAATACGGTCTTTTGAGTTGTGCGGAGCAGCTTCGCCAGCTCCTGGTCCAGCGGTGTGATGCCCTTTCGCGCGTCGACCACCCACAGCAAAACGGCTGCCTCCTGGATTGCAAGGCCAGCCTGTTTAAGAACATTCGAAGGTATGACTGCATCGTCGTCCGGAATGATGCCGCCCGTGTCTACAATGGAAAATTGTTCCCCCCGCCATTCGACTTCGCCGTAGATACGATCGCGAGTTATACCGGGCTCATCGCCAACAATTGCCCGGCGCTCTCCCGTCAGACGATTGAAGATAGTGGACTTGCCAACGTTGGGCCGGCCAACAATCGCCACCAGAGGCAAACCGCGAGGTACAGGATTCCCTTCCTTAGGAGTCAGGTTGAGACGTTGCGTTTCCATCAAAATTGTCGAGCGAATGCTTTTCTACGAAAGTAATCCAAACTAACCATGAAAATGGTTCTGCGGCAAGTCTCAATGGACTGGGATTCCGCTGATCATTGACATATTCCTGAGATTAGTCTTAAAAGGCCACGATAGAAATTCTCACATGACAAAGATACGAAAACTGAGACCTCTCTGGCGCTGCCCAAAGTGTGGGGAACGGTTTGTCACGGCAAACATGTGGCATGCCTGCGGCCGTTATAGTCTCGCCAGTTTGTTTGCAAAGAGTGATCCTCATGTAATAAAGCTCTTCCGAAAATTTGCCCGCATGGTCAGAAACTGTGGACCAGTCAGGATGATTTATTCAGCAGATGAGCTGGATGCCGAAGTCCAGGCCTGGTTGAGGGAATCGTACGAGGTAGGCGCGCAGACGCGGCTACTAAAAGGCGACCTCGAGAATTAGAGCCTTGAAGAAGGAGAATGCATGAGCGACGTATCTAAGTTTGGCCTTTCATCAATCGGACAGATCGCCGTTAACGCCAGGGATCTGGAAAGGGCTGTCGCGTTTTATAGAGACCAACTGGGAATGAAACTGCTATTTACGGTGCCGCCAAAGTTGGCTTTCTTTGATTGCGATGGAATCAGATTGATGCTTTCGCTGCCAGACAAGCCCGAGTTTGACCATGCCAGTTCGATTCTTTATTTCAATGTTGCGGATATCCAGGAAGCTCACAAAATGCTTGTCGATCGCGGCGTTCAATTTACAGAAGAGCCGAACTTTGTCGCCAATATGGGCTCCTGTGACTTATGGATAGGATTTTTTCGCGACTCGGAAGATAACACGCTAGCGATAATGAGCAACGTAGCCCATTGAGGTAGGAGTTGATTATGAATCGAAGGAATTTCCTGCATAAGAGCGCCATCGCTTGCGTTGTGGCAGCCAGCAATGCGGAGCTTGGGCCGGCCGCTCCGTCTGCTCCTGAAAATCCCTACGCACCGCCGGCTCCATTCGAGCTGGATGAACTAACGGTCTCGGAGCTCCAGGATAGCATGAAGTCCGGCGAGTACAGTTCTCTTTCGCTGACGGAAAAATATCTAAAGCGTATCGAAGAAATCGATCGGAGTGGCCCAAAGCTGAATTCAGTCATCGAGATAAATCCTGACGCGGAAGAGATAGCGCGAACGCTGGATCGGGAGCGAAAACAAAAGGGCGCGCGCGGCCCATTGCATGGCATCCCCATACTGATCAAAGACAACATCGACACTGCGGACCGCATGATGACCACGGCCGGCTCTCTCGCAATGGTCGGCACAAAACCATCGCTGGATGCCTTTGTAGTCCAGCGTTTACGCGAAGCTGGCGCCGTCATTCTTGGCAAAACGAATCTCAGCGAGTGGGCCAACTTTCGTTCCGCCCATTCGACCAGCGGCTGGAGTGGCCGTGGCGGACAAACTAAAAACCCGTACGCGCTAGACCGCAACCCATGTGGATCCAGTTCCGGTTCAGGCGTAGCAGCCGCGGCAAACCTCTGCGCGGCGGCAGTCGGCACGGAGACAGATGGCTCAGTTGTTTGTCCTTCAACGGCAAATGCACTCGTAGGGCTGAAACCAACGCTCGGTCTGGTCGGTCGTTCTGGAATCATACCGATCGCGCACAGTCAGGATACCGCTGGACCAATGGCCCGAACCGTAACTGACGCCGCGATCTTGCTGGGGGCGATGTCGGGAATCGATTCTCGTGACGCCCAAACTAAAGCCAGTCGCGGTAAGACGCATGCCGACTATATGGTCTTTCTCAAAGAAGACGGTTTCCGCGGCGCTCGCCTTGGTATTGCTCGCAAGCACTTTGGCTTCAATGACCACGTCGACAAGTTGATGAATACCTTGTTGAGTGAAATAAAGAGACTTGGCGCCGTCATTATTGATCCGGCGGATATTCCGAGTTCGGGAAAGTTCGACGATTCGGAGTTAGAAGTCTTGCTCTACGAGTTCAAAGCTGACTTGAATCAATATCTCGCGAATCGTGGACCAGGTGCGGCTTACCATTCATTAAAAGAACTGATCGAGTTTAATGAGAAAAACAGTGCCATGGAGATGCCCTTTTTCGGCCAGGATCTCTTTATCAAGGCAGAAGCCAAGGGTCCGCTGAGCGACAAGAAATATCTGGCGGCACTAAGAAAGAATCACTTGCTGTCGCGCTCGCAAGGCATCGACTTGGTCCTGCGCAAGTTTAAGCTGGACGCGCTGGTCGCGCCGACCGGTGGTCCGGCCTGGCCTACCGACTGGATCAACGGCGACCATTTTACTGGCGGCTATTCATCTGCTTCAGCGGTGGCCGGATATCCACACATCACAGTGCCGGCAGGGCAGGTGTTTGGTCTGCCGGTGGGCATCTCGTTTTTTGGCGCAGCATGGAGCGAGCCAAAACTTCTACAGTTTGCCTATGCTTTCGAGCAAGCAATTAAGGCTCGCCAGCCACCTCGATTTCTTTCCAGCGCCGACCTCAGCAGGTGAGATAGCAATTTCGAAGAAGCCAAAAATAGCTGGTTTTTGATATTTTGTGGCAAATCGGAGGAACCACATGTCGAAGCCAGCAACTCAAACAAAGAAGTCGATTTACGGCGTCCATCCAGGCGTTCTCATGACCCAGAAATGGGTCGCCGAACTAAAGGAGAAGACCGGCCGCTCGCTTGAGGAGTGGGCCCGTCTGGTAAAAAAATCGGGACCAAAGGACGAGGAAGCCCGGCGTAAGTGGCTCAAAGAAGAGCATGGTCTTGGTACTAACTCAGCCTGGTTGATTGCTGAACGCTCTGTGGGAAAAGGCACCGAAGCCGACGATCAAAAGTTAAGCAATGGCTGAAAGTCGCTTACGATCGAGATGTTTAGAGGAGGCCTACAATGAGCAAAACCGTTACTAGCCCGGCTGGCCCACGTATGAGTGATGAGGCCGTGCAAACGAGAACAGGCAAAACCTGGAAGCAGTGGTTCGCTATCCTGGACAAGGCCGGCGCGAAAAAGATGAACCATCAGGAGATTGTCCGCTATCTCAAGTCTGAACATGCTGTTGGCCCATGGTGGCAACAAATGGTGACAGTAACTTACGAGCAACAGCGAGGTTTACGCGAGAAGCATGAGCGAGCAAGCGGATATGAAATCAGCGTCAGCCGCACGCTCGATGTAGGCGTATCAAGGGTCTACAAAGCATTTTCCGATGAGAGGCTTCGGAAAGCGTGGTTAGGGCAGGACGGGTTAGCTGTGCGCAAGGCGACGACAAACAAGTCGATGCGCGTTACGTGGAAAGACGGAGAGACAAGCCTGGAAATCTATTTTCTTCCAAAGGGCGCCGATAAGAGCCAGGTTGTAGTGCAGCATAGCAAGCTGCCCAATTTTTCAGCTGCCGCCAAAATGAAGGCTTTTTGGGGCAAAACGCTCGATAAACTCAAACAAATGCTGGAGACCTGAAGTGGCACACGCCAACGATTCCTCACCTGAAACCTCCTCGCCTGAACCCTCAACCCACCTGGCACAATCAGAACTAGGTCGGCGCGGCGAAGAACTTGCAGCGGCTTATCTTCAGCAGGCTGGTTATAGGCTGGTAGCAGCAAACTTCTCGGTACCGGTCGGCCAAAATCGAAAGGGAGCAGTGGTCAGTGTAGAGATTGATTTGATCGCCTACGACGATGCCACACTCTGTTTTGTAGAGGTAAAAACGAGGGCCTCAGATTGGTTCGCCGTCCCTTCAGTAAGCGTTGATCTCCGCAAGCAGCGCCAGATAACGCGCGGTGCTCGCGCCTATCGTCGCATATTTGGATTGACAAGTGCGCGCTATCGCTACGACGTTGTCAGTATTGTCTGGCCTCCTGAAGGGGGCGTTGCAGAGATTGAACTAATACGAAACTTCTGGACGGAAGAAAAATTTCGCAAGCGTCGCTGGCAGGAAAGATATTGGGACTAGGAAACATCTATGTGAGTTTAATAACTGAACTGCATCTGAACCGCACCCCAGTCAACTCGCAGTAAGGAAGGGTTGCTTGCACCCGCCGATAAATGGCCATTCAAGTGAGGGAACAGCGGGTGCAAGCAACCCTTCCTTACTGCGAATTTTTAGGGCGTGTTTTATTTCACCTCGATCTGTTGACGAGTGTGCTCTTGCCACTTAGAATGCGCAGCATAGGCCTGACTGTTGCGCGCCGGTACCGACGTGAGACACCGGGTCAGAAACAACGGTGCAATGTTATTGGGTTGATCCCCTCTCGCATTGCACCGTTTGTTGTGCGGAACTGTGGAGCAAAGGGCAAAGAGCAAAGGGCAAAGCGCAAAGAGCAAAGGGTAAGAGCAATTGCGAATTGCGGATTGCGGATTTGAAGAGCAATATCGCCCAGGCGCGCTACTGCGCTATTTGCTCTCAGATCTCTGCCCTTAGCTCTTTGCCCTTTGCCCTTTGCCCTTTGCCCCTTGCTCTTTGCACCTTGCCCTTTGCCCTTTGCCCCTTGCTCTTTGCACCTTGCCCTTTGCCCTTTGCTCTTTGCCCTTTGCTCGCTTCGCCCTTTCCTTGACAAGCCCTTTTGAATCATTAGAATCGATTTTGCTCAAAGCGGGAGTAACTCAGTGGTAGAGTGCGACCTTGCCAAGGTCGAAGTCGCGGGTTCAAATCCCGTCTCCCGCTCCAGGCCATCAAAGGATGAAGGCGGAAGGATGAGGGATGAAAGCGAGGCGCTTTCGCTGCCTGTTTTTGGCTTCATCCTTCCGCCTTCATCCTTCATCCTTTCAGGGCGGCGGCGTAGCCAAGTGGTAAGGCAGAGGTCTGCAAAACCTTTATTCATCGGTTCGATTCCGATCGCCGCCTCCAATAAGTCTCACACACACAGCAACATACAGACGCTCGTGGTCCAACCGCATGATTGAGGTGTGCAAGGTGTAGCGGAAACTGTAGCGACTCTTTACCACTTGGCTACATAAAGGACTCATTCAGGGTGTGAGAGATGTTTAAGACAGCTTTCGAGTCTTAAAGATTCTGTTTGTTGGGTCTACCATATATATAGGACCCAACAAACCTAGAAAACCCAGAAACTGGGGCAGAGAATGGAAACTCAATCACAGCAGCTGCTCAAGCGGCAGGCATTGTCCGTCGCACCGCTTACCGCCGAAGGAAAGCACATCCGGAGTTCGCGGCACTGTGGGATGACGCCTCCGAGCAGGCCGCGGATTTGTTGGAAGATGAAGCGCGTCGACGAGCTTTCAGCGGCTCGGATGCGCTTTTGATATTCCTGCTGAAAGTCTGCGTCCAGAAAAATACCAGGAGAGCCGATCCACAGTTCCGCCCGCTCAACTCAACGAAATGATCGAGGTGAACTCAAACGGCTTCAGGCGGCTAAGAAGGAAGCGGAACTCGATAGCCCGTTCGTGAGTTAACAGCCCGAGAAGCCGTGCACTTGTGGTCAGAGGGCGATTCGCTCTATCAAGATTCATCTTGAACGCGCCAAGCCGGGCGAAATTCGTGAATAAGTGGCTGAAGCTGCTCGGTGTAGGCCATGGCTGGTTGGAGTCGCCTCATTGAAATATCGAAATTAGTTGTTGCTGAAGCACTGAAGCCTCGGCCGTTAGCCCGCGGCCACAGCCGGATGCTGGGCCAGATAATTCAGCGCCGCGCGACAATCGGCGTCGAAATCGGCTACTGGCGTCTTGGCCGCATCCTCTAATCCTCGTGTGCGTCCCTGATCGTCAAAAGGAATAACTAAGCCGTGAGGCTCGAGGCGATGATAAATTTCCGGTGCCGCCACAACAAAACCATATCCGGCCAGGCGCGCGCACGAACGCAGCATTGGTCCGGTGAGCTGGAAAATATCAGAGTAGAAAAGAATACCGGGATACTTGCCAGCCACTTTTGGAGCAGCAATGAAGGTACGCATGGAGCTGCCATCAACCGGAACATCAACGTAATAGGTGGTGATGATCATTAATTACTCTCAATTCTCCAAAAACTATTCTTCTCAGAGAGCAGGAACACAAAGGATAGAAAGGCCATTAAGATTGATGGGTCGCATTCTCTCCGGTCTCGGTAACAAGAAGTTGAATTCTTATTTTTTGTGCAAGTTTTTGGCCAAGCAGTTCGACCGAATGCAAGTGAGTTGGGAGCATTCAACGAGCCTGCGAAGCAGGCGCAAGTGGTTGGTTGCGGCTAATCCGCGCGCTGGCTTCTGGAATGCAGGTGGTCTTCAGTCGTCGTCACCATCCTCAATTCTGAAACTCAAGGTCTGAGTCGTAGAAGCCGGCGCTCCCGGAGACCACGAAATCCCATCTCCTCTGAAATCAGCAAAAATAGGATTTGTGAAGGAAAAGGAAACTGCCTGCGGAGCTACGATGTTGAGCAAGGTCATTCTTCCTGGATTGAGAGGATTCCCGTTCTGATCTATTTTGACTCCGGCCTCCACCACAAAGTATGTATCTGCAGTCAAACCCGTGACAACTATCTTTTCCGCGAATCTCTTGATTCGGAAACCATGGGGAAAGCCGGTGGCCGGGTTGGGGTTATTTGTCACCGGAAACGTCGCGACGAGTTGCCCGTTGGCATAAATTCGTATCTCCTCGACTGGGATCCAGGGAGCCGCCGACACTTCAAGATCGAGCGTCACGCGATTTTTTCTGATTTTTGTTGTCTCACCCAGTTCGGCTCTTCCTTCGCCCTTAATCGTAAAATCGATGAAAGGACCGGAGCTGCCGATCACTTGCATCCCTTTAATGCTTTTCACGAACTTATCTTCCTTAAACCGGGGAACTGAATCGCGCTTCATGCGGACAAAGCTTCTGGATGTGCCGACCGACTGGATGGCGATCTGGTGCGAGTCGGAAACTCCAGTACCTGTCGGAGATACGCCCTGATTCAACAAACTAAACCAGTCTCTTCTCACCGCCAGGTAATCCCTAAGATCTATTGGCCTCGCTCCGTTCAAAAGTTCCATTGCGTCAAAGCTCAAAGGTGTGGTGCCTGTTCCATACGGCGAAGTAAGATTCAGAAGCAGGTTGTTGGGAAAGGAAGTTAGCGGAAGAGTGGGGTCATATCCGGTCCCCGCCAGAGTTCTAAACAGACCGATAACCGTGAGCCCAGCAACCCCTCTACGCGGGTGGTTTAACTGGACAATCTCCATGTCCTCTTGATCCTGAGCGGCAAACGCAATCTGGGCGGCACTCGCAAAATCCGGCGCTACCGGAAGAGAATCGAGCGCCCGGAGCCTGTCAATCGCTATCGCCGGAGTAATAAATTCATCGCTTGGCGCTCCGTTTCTTCTGGACCCTGGGCGCGCATTCAGAGGAAAAGCATTCCAGTGACCGATGCCCTGCGGAAACGCATTGATGTTTCCGGTGAGTGGGCTGGCTGGCACGGGAAGGTTTCCGGTTAATTCAATCCCGCCCAACGCAACCAGTTGTTTAGCCAATCCCATCCGGGCGATGACCGGTGCAAAATCCGAAATGTAGTCGTGATCGCTGGGAACGAAAACTTCGATTCCCTCGGCCAGCAGGCTAACAACTCGATCTTCCATTGGCGTGGAACTGTCCGGACTCTTGACCGAGTGGACATGAAAATCAGCTGAAATGAAATCTTTGGTGTCTACTGCTCGCGCTATTGAAAGCTTCACGTTTGTTGTGTTGGCCGCGTGCACTTCGATAGTCTTCACATCCATCGTGTATTCAATGCCTTTCGAGGCGTAAACCCTGTAACGGCCCGGCGCCACTTTCACTCTACCGCGCCCGTCTTGATCGACTACAACGTTGTACGTTGGGCTTCCTCCGAACACTTCTGAGAGGTGACTGACTGTTGAAGCGGTAATTGGGGTTTTGCCGAGCGCCACTTCGGCGGGACTTCTAGCCAGACCGGGGAAGTCGTCTCGATCAACCACGGTAGCGCCGAAATTTGGGTTGGGTGTTCCGTCTATACCAATGAACGTCAGCTTGGCAGCCACCCGATGATTTTCGTGGTCATCTTCCATCGACGAAGACTGGTGTTGCTCCGAGTTGCTTTGCTCGACACTGAAGCGAACGGTTCCCTGTTCAGCAACTGTGATCGTCAAGTTTGAAGGAAGTGAGTTTGTCGCAAAGGGCGCGGTGGTGACACGGTTCCTCCCTTCCGCGCGTACCTCGAGTTTGTATTGATTGACGGGAGCAAAGAAAGGCAACGCGATGGTGAATTCACCGTTCACATCGGTGAGCGTCTGGTTAATTGGATACGGCTCGCCTCCGGCAAATGGACCCAGGAGACCATCAGGCACGCCGTCAGCATTGGCGTCGAGTTGGGTTACAAATCCGCTGACGAACGGAGCAAGCGCGCCCGGCGCAACGTTGATCGCGGTGACACTGGCGCGATGCACTGGCCTGCCCCCAGAGTCGACAACTCTACCTGAAAGTGGTGCCGCCGGAAGACCGAGTAACGGAAAAGCTCTTGTGGCGCCAGCGTTGACATCGTTCTCAGTGCCGACGAGTAATCTACGAGTGAAAGTGCGAGTCGCGCCTGCCGCTAAGGGTTGAAACGACGAGCCGACGCCTGACAGCAGCGGGTGATTGGCTCCGACGAGCGGTGAAGCGAGCGAGCCGCCCAATAGCGAATAGGAGATCGGGCTAACCTGACCGCTCTGCCCCGAAGCCAGTAAATTCGGATCGACCACCCCGTCGCTCTCATCAAGCGCTCCAGGGAATCCCACGAACGGAAAGACGCCGAGTGCTGGGAGGGGATTCAAAAGACTCAGCGGTGGTTGAACGAATCCGCGCCCGGGGAAGGGCGCAAACGGCAGCGAGTTTCTTGCGACAAGCAGGTTCACGTCGCTGATTTGAAAGAGGGGCACCTGCGCTGGAGAAATGTTCCTGACATTGGTAGTGATGGTGATGAAGTCGTCAGCGCTGCTGAGCGCATAAGTTGTTTCGGCGAGGAGTTTCGGACTGGAAGGAGTCGAAAACCCGCTGAGCAGCACTATGCCAGAAACCTTGATCCACGCAGGATCAGAGCCGGCTGCAGAGATCGTCTTGTTTACGTAGATGAAGGCATTATTCCCGTCCAGATTAGCGACCTGAAAAATCTCATTCATCTGATCGTTATTCTGACCACGCCGACCGAGGTCAATGATCACTCCCCCTGACGGAGCCTGAAATGCGGTGAGGGGCACAGGCAGATCGCTGGTCGTCCCAACGTCCATGATGATCGCTTCCACGTGGTCGTTCCTGAGCAGCAAATCTCCAGCGCCACCTTTAGCATCGGTTCCCCCAAATAGATCCGCCGCCGTGGCAACCCTCGCTTCTGGTAACGAGCTTAACGTGGAGGTCGCAGTGAGTGGAACCACCAGAAAGCAGAAGGAGGCCACGATTAGGGATGTCAGCAGAAACTTGCTGCCAGGAATTCGCGCTCTCTTTTTGACAATTCGTTTGCAAGTTTGGGGGTAACTTCTTGTGATCATGGATTCCTCCTGATTGATTGTGGGACCCGGAAAAAACTGGCCGGTAGGTCGCGGTGATTATTCCTACCGCTTTTCAGGCTTGGGCTGGGAGAGCCCAGCACCGATTTCGCGCCAATCTCTCAACGAAAGGTGACATCTAAAAAAGAGGCAGTCTTGTGTGCCAGTTGTCGCAAACCTTTCACGAAGGCTCACCTCTAAAAAGGAGGGCGCAAGTTTTCGGAGTAGCGGATAATGTAGCGACTACCTGCACACATGGAGTGCTACTGAGTTCCTGCCGCAAGTCGAAAGGCCAATATTTATGCGTCTATGATACTCGGTGGTATTCAGTGCGAAGTGGCCCGAATGGTCTGCAAAACTATTCGTCAGTTCGATTCTGACCGCCGCCTCCAGATACTCAATAGATTCAATGGGTTGCAAGCGACCCGTTAGCTGCCAGTTTTCACGAGTATCACTCCTGTATCACTACCTTGCGAGTTGCCTCTGCGGAGTCACCCTGGTCAAGCTCGGGGGCGGGTACTCCGCACCGGCCAGTACCCAAATCCTCTGGATCACGGAATAAAGGCCAGGTCCTCAGGTAGAGGACCATTAATTGGTGTCTCAAACAACGGCCCTGGACCGTCCGGATCAATGGTCAAAGCCCCATCGGAAGCAAAGAACACGGCAATCTGTGTCTGGGCTTGAATCGCCGTAAAAAACGCAGCGGGCGAGCCCAAAAGGTTGACTAGGAATATGTGCGGGTCCTTATCAAAACCAACCCCTAGGGCAAAAGCCAGGTCATTGCGGAACAAGGTTGTCCGATCAGCCAGATCACCCGAGCGAATCAGTGCCGTGGTGGTCGGATTGGGAACGACTTGATCCCCGCGAGCAAACTGAATAATAACGTTCTTGGCCGTTCCGCCAGGCAGTGGCGACTTTCGTATGAACGACGCCCAGGCCACCGGATCGCCAGCCTGCTCCAGCCAATTACCCCGGTCCTCAACAATCTGGATGTCAATGGCGCCCGGCACGGTATTGATCACCGGCGGCTGGTTACGCAACGGCATGTTGTCATTAAAGTTGATCCCGCCAATATTGATCAAAGACGGTATGCGCAAGGCCAAAGCTACACCGAGTCCTAGGCGGCCTCCGGGGCTGAGGCGCGAGAGATCTAGACGAGAGCCGCCGGGAACATTGGGAACGCCCGCATGAATATCCGGCTCAATGCCAAGAAGAATGGTGCCGTAAAACCCACCGAAAGATTGTCCAAAATAGTACATGCGGCTGGCATCAAGTGCCACGGAGCCATTGCCCTCAACGTCCACTCCGCCCTGGATGGCGCGAACCACCTGCATCACGTCGGCCACAGTCTGCTGGAGTCCGTCGCGCCAACCGATAGCGGCGTGGGCGCCGGTGGCGTACACGCCCTCGACTGAGTCAATCACGCCATCGCCATTCTGATCTACACTGCGTCCTCCAGCAGGCAGCTGCACGACAGCACCCGTACTCTGGAACACGGTCAGAGTGCCAGCCGCGCCAAAACCATGTCCGACTGTATTGATGGCCAGCGTGGCAATCCCATACGTCGCGAGAGTGGAAGCCATACCCAGCGGGCTGTTGTTTTTGTTATCAGAAAAGCCGTTCCCGAAGATAGCCACCGGCCATCCGTTTGCCGGCCGAGGCCCGACGGGAAGAAACAGATTGAAGTAAATGTCCTGGGTGCTTTGGACCGCGGGTACTCCTGTGCGTGTGGGAACTGCTGGAATAAAAGCGCCTGAAGTCTCAAAGTTCATGGCATTAAATTTCCCAAAAGCGATTGAGCCTACCCCCGGGAGAATCTGTAGCGCAATCGTCGGTACCGGAACGGTGTTAAGCGGGCCAATTGTGCTCACCTGTTGCCCAAAAAGGATTCCCAGAACAGAACTCACAGGAAACACCGTGCGCTCGCCGTTTGAACCTAGATTAAAGTTGACGCCTGGCGCCGGCGCGGCCTTGATCCGATCGCGGATCTTTTCCAGCGTGGAGGTCACGCTTCCGGTCGTAAAGAGGCTGGCCGCCGCAATATGCCGGCGAGAAACACCAGCCGCAATTTCCTCCAGTTCACCTTCACTAAGTGCACGGGACAAAAGCTTGCTATATCGCCGCGCCGCGGAATCTCTCCCATCGTCGGAATCTCCGCCCTCGTGGGAATCCCCTCGATGACGCAACTCTCGAAACTCTTCAGAAGCCCTAATCGGATCGCCTGCCGCGTCACGGACACCTTTGGTGACGATCAGCAGATAACGGGTGTGCTGGTCCAGATGCTGATCGGAACTAACAAAGAGGGTCAGCGTGGAAGGGTCCCATACGACTTGATTGATACCAATGATCTGCGCGGGGAAATCATCGGGATCGGAAAGGGAGCCGACCCGGACAAGAAAAACAGTCTCGCTGGTGACTGTAAATGGGTCAATGGCGCCGTCAAAAGGAATCGAAATTCGCGGCTGCGTGTTGAAGCCATCGAGCTGATTCAGAAGCGCGACATCAAGACAATCGGATGGATGCGTGGTGCAATCCGGCAGCGGCAGATTGACGCGCAACTTGGTGTTCTGCCGGGAATCCCGCCGGGTGAAGCGGTCACTGGGAAAGGGTGACCGCGTGGTGGATTGCAGGTTGAATAATGGATGAACACCACTGGCTGCGGCCACAGTCGGCGCAAACAGAATCGCTGCCAACAAGGATGCAAACAAAATCCGTTTTGAAAGGGTGACTCTGCCTCCTGTGCCAAAGTCGTCGTCAACCTCGCCGCAGTCTCCCATGACTCCGTGCGGCACGACAGAAGCAGAATGGGACCCGACAATAGTCGTCACAAAACCAACGTGCAACAGCCTTCTTGTTGAAGCGGTATTTAGTCTCTCTGAGGGGGATTGGTTTTTCATAACCGTCGATTCTCCTTGTATCTTGCTATAACCCTCTTTGCGGTTCTTGAATAGAGCGCAAGAAGGAATGTTGAAATTGGTTTAGAGGTGGTACCGGAGGAATGCCGCACCTAACTGGGGGACCAACCTGTAAGTTTTGTGAGACAGGATGCTATCCCAGGTTTTGTCCTACAGTCAATCGGAGCAGGAAGATCCTTTCCTGGAGTTGCGTAAAGGTTGGGTTGTACGGCGGCTCGGCCCGAACTGTAGTCGCGTTGAACTAACGATGCTGCCGAAGGGTCGCAACGAGTACAAGCTGCTTGAAGCCATAGGTCGAGAGACTGCGAACGTGCATCTCGGCAGCAAGCGTGTTGTCGCAAGGGTGAAGCGTGATTTGAGTAACAAACCCCAGGATGGTTTACCCGCCGCCGCCAAGGCGATCTTCCAAGCAACGACCGAGGACTGGCATCAGTGGTGTCGTCAAGTTTCTTCTTAGTGATGATCAAGCGAAAGCACCACCGGATCACCGTTAACATTTTGTCCCGTGCTTCTGATCTCGCCTTCCTTGTTTGAACCATTGCTCGGGTTTCTAGGCTGATGAGATCGTGTATCACTCTTGTTACACAACAAGGCGCGGCAGCAGCGAAATTGGGTAAACGCACCCTAACTAGAGTACATGAAAAGCCCAACAAAAAGGCACAACTCGGCACGGCGGTGATCTCGGGAGAACAGGCCTTCCGAGACTGCAAAACCTTTATTCATCGGTTCGATTCCGATCGCCGCCTCCAGCAAGCCCCTCTCTTGCCAGCTCTTACACTCGGCCAAGGAACCACCGAAGCCTACCATTTTCAGAAGCAGCCATTTTTCGATTGATCGCCGGAAACGCCCGGAATCGTTCTTGCGCGATTAACTCCATAATTCCCTGTGACTTCTGGGAGTGGAACTCTTCGTTTTCCTGTCGCTTAAGCGGAATGGACCTGGCACATTTCCCCTCTAAACACCGCGATCCCTCCCGAGCAGCCCGAGCAGCCTACGCGTTGTCTTAAACGAAAGAACCATGTATAGTTAAGTTGAGCCAAATCCCGGCTCGGCAGAGCTTCCCAGCTTTGCAAGACTTCCATAACAACCGGATTTCCCTCACTGCGGAGTGCCTCAATTCTCCGAGTTCCGAGAGATCCAGTATTCCCGGCCGAATCACCCCGTTGCGAGATGCAAGTACATTTCAGGCCTGATCTATCGGCAAATCCCAACGAAGAGACCTTACAAATTCAAGGAAAATACCCTTCATGACTGCCAATTCCCTGCAACTTCCCGATAATCCGCGGAAGACTACGTGGACCGGCCTGACGCTTCTAGCCGCTATCTACGTCGTGGCCTACCTAAGCTGGACATTTTTTCACTGGGGAGGCGAAACAACCCGGCAAGTTGTTAATAGTATCGCCCTGCTTCCGCTTCGAGCTCTCACCGTCTTATTGGCCTGGCAGATATCAAATCAGCCTAACTTTGACACCCGATCCCGACGTGCCTGGAGACTGCTCGCTTTTGCTTTCCTGGCCCTCTTTCTTGGCGACTGTCTGCGGCCCGCTTCGGGAGGTGTAATAGAGGCGTCCTTTCTAACGTTTTTGGCCACTGCTCTGTCGGCTGCCTTCTACCTGCTACTGCTTTTCAGTCTGCTGTCATTCCCGACGATATTAAGATCACGCAATGAGCGGGAGAGATTTTGGCTGGATCTTGGCATAGTTATGATCAGCGGTGGTATTGCCATCTGGTACTTCCTGGTCCATCCCGCTCCGATTGAAATCAATAACGGATTGTTGCCAACCGCAGCGTCTTTGATCAAACCCACCGGGGACCTCGCCATATTGTTTGGCTCCGCCAGCGTCTTATTAGCCACGCCTGAGGAGAAAAACCGATTACCCTTTGGCTTTCTGATACTGGGTCTGCTGCTTTTCTTCGCAGCGGACCTCACTTATGGGCACGTCAGCTTATACGATAAACAGCACAGCAGTTTCCTCGTGGATACGCTCTGGGCAATGTCCACACTGGTCCTCTTCGTGAGTTGTCAGTTAGCGCGTCGCACCTTGAGCGACCCCTCGAAGCCACAACCTGTAACCATCGTTGGAAACTTTCGCTTGCTGCCATACCTCTCAATTGGATTTGTTTACGGGCTCTTACTCTTTTCAACTTACAACTATTGGACTGAACCACTTGGCGGACTGATTGTAGGCGCCGTAGCCCTAACCGCGATGGCCGTCGCCAGACAAATTAGCGCCATTCGATCCGGTGACCGAGCGCACGAGACGATTAAGAGCAACGAAATAAGGTTTCAGTCTCTGGCGCAAAGATCCTCCGACGTCATCACCATCCTCAACCGGGATCTCTCCATTCAGTTTACCAGTCCCTCTATCAACCACGTTTTTGGCTACTCTTCGGACCAGCTAAACGGAAATAAGTTGATAGATTTAATTCATCCGGAAGACCAAACCAGGGCAATCGCCTTCTTTACCGACCTGCTCAGAGTGCCGGATTCAACTGCAAACATTGAGTGGCGCCTGCTGCGCGCCGATAACTCCTGGCGCTACGTGGAAAACATTTGCACGAATCTGATGGCTGAACCGACGATCGAAGGGATTGTGCTCAATTCCCTGGACATCACCAAACGAAAAGATGCAGAAGATAAGCTACAGCACGATGCCTTCCACGATTCGCTCACAGGATTGCCCAATCGTTCGCTCTTCAAAGAGTATTTGAAGACTGCGATCAGCCGGTCTAAACGCTCGAAGGGTCATCTCTACGCGGTGCTCTTCTGTGATCTCGATCGGTTCAAGAACATCAATGACAGCCTGGGCCATAATGTGGGCGACGAGCTGCTGATTAGCATCGCCCGGCGCCTGGAACAGTCAGTCAGACAAAACATCGATATCGTAGCCAGACTTGGCGGTGACGAGTTTGCGATTCTGCTCGATGGCATGGCGGAAACTAATGTGGCCATACACATTACCCGAAGAATTCAGGAGAGCCTGCGAACAGCGGTAGACGTGGGCGGTCACGAGATCTTCGCCACGACCAGCGTCGGCATAGCTCTTTCGAGTACTGGCTACTCTAATCCTGAGGACATCTTAAGGGATGCTGACACGGCCATGTATCGTGCCAAAGCTCGAGGCCGGGCCTGCTACGAGATATTTGATAAGTTTATGCATGCTCGGGCGGTAGCACTCCTGCAACTGGAGAATGACTTGCGCCGAGCCATCGAACGGAAGGAATTCGAGGTCTATTACCAACCTATTGTCTCCCTGAGGGACGAAAGCAAGATCACAGGCTTTGAGGCTCTCGTCCGCTGGCATCACCCTGAGCGGGGGCTCGTTTCACCAGCAGATTTCATCTCAGTGGCCGAAGATACTGGCCAGATAATTCATCTAGGCAAGTGGGTCCTGGAGCGTGCTTGCCGGCAGATGAGGCAATGGCAGGATCAGCATCCGGCCTATCGCAATCTGACTCTGAGTGTAAATCTATCCGGCAAGCAGTTTTTGCAGCCGAATCTTGTTGAGCAGATCAAAAGCACATTGGATCAGACGGGATTTGATCCCCACAATCTACAACTTGAGATCACCGAAAGCGTCGTGATTGAAAATACGGAGATTGTGACTGGAATGCTCATGCGTCTCCATGAACTCGGTATTCAACTTTCCATGGACGACTTTGGTACTGGCTACTCATCTCTCTCATACCTGCACAATTTCCCAATCGATGTTTTGAAGATTGATCGCTCTTTCATCGCCCGCAAGTCTGGTTGTGAAAAGAATCAGATAGTCAGTACGATTATTGCCCTGGCCATGAATATGGGGCTAAAGGTGGTGGCTGAAGGCGTGGAAACTGAGGAGCAGTTGGAGCATCTGAAGGATATGGATTGTGGTTACGGTCAGGGTTTCCTGTTCTCCTATCCCATGACCGCTGGAGAAACGGAAGCGCTAATGGGGCAGATAGGCGTTGCGCAGACTAGTGATCAGACTGAGACTGCTGCTTAGCTGTTGCAGAGAGTTTCCGCCCGATGCAGTCAGGAGGAAGGGTTGCTTGCACCCGCTGTCTTAAGTAAATCGCAGTCAGGAAGGGTTGCTTGCACCCGCTGATCTCGCAGCGCACTGGTTCTGTATCAGCGGGTGCAAGCAACCCTTCCTGACTGCGATT
>Ga0209341_10000746_pt1 | contig 33107 bp, 50 predicted proteins | sample RifCSP13_2_FD_184020 | JGI IMG/M metagenome (GOLD analysis project Ga0209341, IMG submission 184020) | Soil microbial communities from Rifle, Colorado - Rifle CSP2_sed 13_2 (SPAdes) (version 2) | ecosystem: Environmental > Terrestrial > Deep subsurface > Rock core/Sediment | place: Rifle... | reverse complement strand
TGCTCCACGCCCTGAGCGAGCGCACCAAGTTCCTGTCCGATCTCGGCCGGCGCTTCTCCAAACAAGGCAAACCACTCATTCCCCAACTGTTCGATGCGGGCCGGGTCGTACAGGGCTTCGTCCGCCTTGCGCAGATTTGCGGAGAAGTCTATAACCCGCTCTCGCCACCCCCCCACGTCGAACACAGGCTCGGCCATGCCCGCTTTCACCACGTCGTTGTAGTTCTTGGAATAATGGTCCAGCCCCAAGCGCTTCAGCTTCTCGTACAGCACGTAGGGCTGCCCGCCTGCCCTGGTTTGCTCATTACCGGCGATGATGTCGTCGATCGCTTTCAGCACAGCGTCTACCCCGCGTAAATTCCCTAGGCTGGGCGAACCCAGATCCCCGTACCAGGCCGGATAGCCGCGCCCCATGCGCCCAAGCACTCCCCCTTCCGCGCCAATGATGTTCACCCCGCCCGCGCCCCGCTCTACCCCTTCCAGCACCGCCCGCATCTGGAAAGCATTGGCCTGGAACACCTGGCGGGCGCCCTCGCTCACTTCCGTCAAAGGCCGGAAGGCCAGCGTGGTGGGCAATGGCTGGTCGGCGGGGGGAATCTCCCCGTAACGGGTGCGGATCTCCTGGTCGATAGCTTCCGCGGCACGGGCGAAGTCGTGGGCGGCCTGGCGGTTCTCCAATGCGATCCGCATCAGCTCAGGGTCCACATCGGCCAGGCGGGTAATCTCCGCGCCGCGGTTGGCGTACTTGCGTACAATGTTGAGCAAATGGTTGTCGAACCCCGAAACAGGCTTGCCGGTCACGTCTGCCGATGCAAGTCCGAACTCCTGGGCAAGCGAGCGCAACTGCCCCATCCGCTCAGGTGTGGAAACAGCCGGGGGCATGGGGGGCGGCGGCTCGGGAATAGGCGGGGCTTCCGGCATGGGAGGTTCAACAGGCGGCGCTTCTGGCGGTCGCACAGCCTCGGGAGGAACAGGCGGTTGGGTGGGTGGAGGCCCTTGTGGGACAGGCGCAGGAGCGGCCGGGGCTTCCCCTGGCGGCATCTCTCTGGTGAACCGCACCAGGTGGTTCTGCCCAGTAGCCGATGCGTACAAATCGTTGAACCCTTCTATTTGCTGGCGGAAGAACTCGTGGATGAAGGGCATGTATTCCCCATCCAGGAACTCAGTCCATCTCCCCCGCCGAAACTCTGGGGTCTGGCCCACCATCTCGTCCCGAAAGGCCAACATCATCCGCGAGCGTTCATCGCCTAAGAACTGCATCCGCTCCCGCCAGTGAGCGGCAGCATCGGCCACATCATCCCCGAACTGCGCCCGTGAGATGAGCACAAACTTACTATCCATCCGGCGGTTGATCTTCCCCACTTCACGAACGGCGTCCTGGTAGCCTTCGTTAATCCGCGCTTCCAGGTCGGTCCAGGCGTTGTTGCGCACAATATCGTTCTCGTATCTCGTGTTGAAAAAGCGGTTGTATTCAGTCTCTTTGAAGTTGTAGAAATCGCCCCAACGGGTGTGCGAGGCTTCCACGTCCAGGAGGTAGGCGCGGCTGGCCGCGTCTTGGGTACCCAACCCTTCCAAGATACCCTTGATAGAAGCCTTCTCAAAGTTGCGCGTCCGTCTCCAGCCCCGATTGGCGGCTTCGCTGCGCATGCGGAAAAGAGCGTTGATGGAATCAGCGGATGCGCCCCGCAGTCTCAACTCTTCGGCGGTGTTGAACGCTTCTTCCCAATCGCGGAAGTGCTGGGTCCAAAATTCAGCCATTGAAAACTGCTGCTCGTCCCAGATGCGCAAAGCCTCGGCAAACCCGCCCCCCGCAACCTGCCCGGTTACTTGCTCAGCTCGGGTAGTAAGCTCGCGCACGGTCAGGTCGTCCAGGTGGTCCTGCACCTGTTCTTCCACCCGCTGGAAAGCGCCCCTCACTTCGTCAGGGGTACGGGCATTCTGCAAGTCTTCTCTCAAGCCATCGTACACTGGTCCTAAGGTGTCCCGCGCTACCGCCAGGTCGATACCGGCTTCCCGCGCCACATCCGGCAATACACGGTCTACCTGGTAGCGGGCGGCGGCGGTCGAAAGCCCCTTGAGTATCTCCCCCTTGTTCATGCTGCCTTCGATGGTGCGGTAAGCAATCTCGGGCAAGCGCGGGTCGATATCGCGCAAGGCCATCTCCAACCCGGGCGGCATCCGCTCGAAACCTTTGCCGCGTGTCCACAAACTGTTCCAGGTCTTCTCCATGCCAATGTAATAGGCCCGGCGACTCTCCGCGCTTTCAAACACTTTGGAACCCTGGGTGAAGGGAGCAAACTTATTGGCGGCGTCCAAAACGCTGTTGGCCTTACCAAGCAGCCCGGCGTGCGTCTCTCCTGCCCGGCGGATAGGCGCTTCTCCCAAGGCTTCCCCGCCTACCCCAATAGCCTTGCCGATCCCGGCTTCGCCTACCTTCCCCACTTCCAGTTCGGGGCGGACACCGGCCGCCCCGATCCCGGCTTCGAAGCGGTAGGGTTCCACGCCCAGGCGGGTGATAAAGCGGTTGATGGTCTCCGCCCCGGGAAAACCAAATACGCCTGTTGCGGCTCTCGTCACCACGTTGTTGACCGCATTGTTGACGAAATAGGCCGGGTTGAAACCCAATAGCACCAAAGACTGCGCCCGCTTCATCGTGTCGAACAGCCGGAACACCGGGCTGGCGGGTTTGACCCCATAAGCGGCTACGGACCAATCCGCGGCGTGCTCGGTGAAGCTGCCCCACAGCTTCGCTTGGAACTCATCGGGGTGCCAGGCTACGGCGTTATCGCCGGTAAATGCCTTAGCGATGCTCTTCAGGTCGTCGGCTCGGAAGCGCCCGTTGGCGGCTTCCTCCACCAATGCGCGGCCCATCTCGCTCGTGCTCTGACCCGCCATGTCCAGGATACGGCGGAACACGTTCTCCGCCCCGTTGGACGAAGCCAGTATCTTCAAAATATCAGCGGGGCTTTCTCCCAGCACCTGGGCGACGCGCACCAGCGCATTGCGTTGGGTGTCCGCGGCGTGCCAGACCGTCAACTGCTCGTTAGCCTTCTGTACGAAGCCGGTCACAGCCCGTTGCCCGGTGTACATCTCCGGGCTGCCAAACATATCGCCCATCGCAGCCGATTCATGCGGCGACATGGAACCTAACTGCCGCACCATCTTCACCTGGGCGTCCGGGTCTCCCCTGAAGCGGTCCAGTCCTACTCCCATATTATCGGCCATCATGGAAGTAAAATAGCGCGCTTTGGCGTCCGGGGTCAGCCCCGCCAAATGCGCCCACGCCCGGTGCACCGGGCCCAATGCGGAAGTCTCCGGGGCCAGGTCTTAGTTGAGCCCGGTCTCGGTCAGCCCGCCCGCAAACTTCTCGAACGCGCTCAACTCATCGGCTGCGCCCGCCACGCCTGTTCTAATCAGGTTCTGGTACAGCTTCCAGCCCTGGAGTGGTCCTTCAGCCATCCCGAACGCTTTCGCAAGGGGGATATTCCCGCCAGCTTTGGCAAGCAACCCCGTACCCCGTGCGGCGGCCTTGGGCAGGATGTTGAGCGGGTCGAGCACCATGTGGCCCAACATCTCCTGCATCTGGCCCGAGAAGCCAAATTGTTGCGTGTAGCGGGCGATAACTTCTTCGGGATCAGCCCCGGCCATGATCTCGCGGCGGGCAGCGGTCAATGCGGCTGCTCCGTACACGTCCACACTGACCGGCTCGGCCTGGCCCAGTTCCCACACCTGGCCGCGTTGGGCAAACTTCACCAGCTCCGGGTTCTGGGAGGTGATGGCGCGGTAGACCCATTCGGCAGCCGCTCCCATGTTGGGGATCAGCGCCCCGGCTTCGGTGGTATAAGCTATCCCGCCCGCCCTGCCTGCAGCCGGAAGGTTCGCCAATATCTCCTGAAAAGCCCCATATGCCCCAGGGTCTTGCGCGCTGGCAATGGCCTGAATGCCAAGGCCCACGCCTTGCTCCAGCCACTCGGCCGGGTAGTCGAGAAACCGCAACAGGTTGGCAGCGGTGGTTTGAATGCCGGTCCCAAGTCTCTCCCCAGATGTCTGGCCCAGGGCCATGCTCAGGTACTTAGACATAAACTCGCGGCCTTCTTCGGAAGAAGCGCCGCTCAACCCCGCTCCTAGCGCAAGGGGGATACCTGCCCCAAGCAGTACCCCACCAGGCCCAAAAGCCGCCCCGCCTATCCCGCCCATCACGGCGAAAGGCGCGGCAGCGGCCAAGCCGGATGTCACCGAGTTTCCCATGATGCGGGTAGCCCACTGCTGCCACATGGGTAGTTCTTCGAACGGGGTCCCGCTCTCCATCTGCTGGGCAGGCCCTTCCAGCATCGCCCTGTACTCGGGGGTGAGTTTCGATACCAGCTTCGGGTCCCACTGCTTGTAGGGCTTCTGGGCCAGCTCACTTACCAGCCACTGCTGGTATTCGTCGGGTTGGAGGTAGTAATCGACGGGCGGGTTGTCCAGCGATTGCAGGAACCCCCGCACCGGGTCGTCGGGATGGATGAATTTCCAGTTGACCCAATCATCACCCTTGTTGACAAAGGACAGGTACTTATAGGCTTCTTCGATGGCGGGCTGGTTATTGGTGAGATATTCGGGGATCTCCTGACCAGGCGCGGCGGACTTGAGATCCCAATACGCCCGCGCCACGTTGATCGGGTTCTCCCAGAACGTGGGCTCGTAGGCCGGGCGCCAATCCCCCGCTTCTTTGGGGTAGCGCATATTCTCCCACTCGCCAGGCAAAGCATAATCACCCCAGCGGGAAGCGCCGAAGCGGGTGCTCGAGGGGCCTTGATACGACCAGCGACGACGGCCCAGCGTGGGGGAATAGCCCGGGTGCTGGAAACGCTGGCGGACAATCTCATCCCAGGAAGCGGTAGTCGGAGCAGGAGCGGGGGTGGTGGTGGGAGCGGTCATTTAACCTTTGCCGCGGTAGGCAATTCTTTTACTTCTTTTCTTGGGAGCAGGCTTTCCATATTCGCCCGTATCAGCAGGGTCTTCATGCTCGACCTTGCTTCCGTACTTGTGCGCCCATTTGCGAGCCATCTTGGGCTTATTTGCCCACATCCAGCGACGTTGCTTCTCAGATGTAAAAGGCATAGTCTTTTCACTCCGTTCAAAGGCTTTACACCTGCCAGTTCACGAGCGATTGCAGCCAACGGGGGAGATACGCTTGCTGCTGTACATTGGCGTAGCGGGGCTGCTGGGCGACCCCTTGCAAATTCATTCCTTGGGCGGCCTGGGGAGCGCCGGCAGCGATGGGGTATCGTTTCTGCTTGTAGCCGCCACCTCCCCCATAGCCGCCACCGTAGTACCCGCCATAGTCGGGGGGCTGTTCGCCGGGCGCGCCCGAATAGCCGGGCATGGGAGCGGAAGGGTAGCCATAGGACCAGATGGGCTCCACGGCCCCGCGCGGGCCTGCCGCCATCGGGGTGAAGGTGGAGGGCACGCCAGCCGGGACTCTCGGAACCGGCACAGGCTGCGGCTGGGGTCCCCCATACGACGTATAAGGCCGGTATTGAACAGGGGTGTTCATCCCGTAGCGGTATTGCGGGGTGGGGGCGGATGGGGGACGGCCCAGCAACGTGTTGGGCATCTGCCCAAAGCTTGCGCCCAACGCGCCAAAACCGCGCCCCAGGCTGTTGAGCGTGCCCCTCATCCAAGACGGACCCCAATAGTTAGGCGAAGCGGGCGCAGCAGGCACGGGCGGTCTTGGGGCCTGGCCGGCCGGTCTCCGATATTGTTGGGGCACAGGCGAAGACCCACGCGGGCCTGCATAAGCGTTCCCCGCGGGGCGGAACACGTTGCGCATAATATTCGCCAGCCAGTTCGCGATAGGGGCGGGGTTCTGCTGTCCACCCCCGCCTAGATACCAGGGTAATGGCATAGTCTTTTCACTCCGTTCAAAGGCGTCTTATCCTTCCATTAGTCTCTCTACTTGGGCCAGCTTCACGGGGTCGATAGCGGCCCTTTGCTCGGGCGTGAGCGAGTTCAGGAACATGGCTAATTGGGTCTTCGCCAAAGGCGCTATCCAGCGAGCTTCGAAAGCGTCTTTCCACTCCTGGAACTCGATCTTGCCTTTGCTGAAGCTGGATTCTGCGTCGGCGATGTTCAGGGGCATTTCCTTTTCACTCCATCGGCATTTGATTCGCCATCATAGGCGGCATGGCTTCTTCGCCCGGCATGGGCAAGGGCCCGGGCGGGATGTTGGGCTGCATGGGCGAGGGTTGGCCAGGCGCGCCAGGGGGCACGGCCGCGCCGCCTGGTATCCCAGACCCTGCGCCGGGCTGGAGGGCGGCCTGGGTCAAGCGGGCGATCTGCGCCATCTGGTCCATCACGTACTTCTGGAAGTTGATCTGGGCCGCTTTCTCGTCCCAAATGGCGCGGGTCATGTCGGCAGACTGCCCAATATTCAGGATATTCGCCCTCACCCATTCCTGGGACACGAGCGGGTTATCGCCCATTGTCAGCATGTTGGCGGCGTTGGCCGCCTGAAGCCTATACCTGCGCAGGTTGATGTCCAGGTTGGCTTCCATGTGTAAGCGGTCCGGCACTTCTTCGGGCAGCAGTTCCACTTCCTGGTCGTTGGCATAGTAGGCTCTGCCCGCCACCTTGTCGTGCTTCATCCAGCGCAAAGCCTTCTCGATCGCTTCCCCGATGCCCCATCCGGTCTTCCGCTGCGGGACGGTCAGCGGCAACCGCCCCGCTTGTGAGAGAAGCGCCACCATCGAATAAGGCGCATTTCCGCCCAGCGGCTCGCCTAATGTCTGTCTCTGGATGGTGGACTGCTGCCCGAGGTCTGTGGCAATGTTCCAGCCCTGTAGAACACTGGGGTCGATCACGTTCTTTACCAACGGCTCGTAGGTCTCACCAGGCCTGACCTTCACCACGCCACCCGCGGTCGAGTAGTCCACGTCCGGGTTCCCGTCTGGGTCGAGCGCCTTGTATATAAACATCGGGTTCGCGCCGATGGCGAAGATCATGGTGTAGAGCACCGTGAGTAACAGGTTCTCCCGCTCCCACAGCTTGCTGTCTCTGAGCGTGCGCAGGAACGGCTCGCGCTGGTTCTCCGGCTCATCAAACATACGGCTGCCTTCCACCCGTTGGGCGACAATCGGTATAAACGGCAGGCCGTGGGATTCCTGCAATATCGCTTCTTCCCCTTCGTCCAGCCAGATAAACGAGTTCTTCAGGTCGTAGAACAAGTTGTAGGTGAGGGGCGCATAGCGGGAGTAATTTTTATCGGCCTTCAGCTTCTTGAGTGCCTTAGCCGCTCGCTTGCCCCAGTTATCCTCCACCCATCCCGCCGTGGTCTTGACCTTGCGGTAAAACGCATCCAGTCCAAGGCTGCTCCACTCCGGGTAGCCCAAAGATGGGTGCCACACGTCGAACAGATACGGCGTGGTATCTGCGGTGCGTTTTGCCCGCTCTACCACGGCCGGGGCCGCTCCTTTGGTCCACTCCACCAAATCTTTCGTGGAAGTGATGGCGATGTGGATCTCGGAGAAGAGCAAGGCGCTGCGAACCACATCGTAGTGGATCGGGTCGCCGGTGATACGGCCTGCACTAAACCACATCGCCTTTGCGAATCTCTCCAGCTTATTCGCTTTCTCATTGGCCTGTTCGGAGTTGATATCGTGGGGCACAGAGAAGATCGGGTCGGAAGCGATGAGAAGCCGGATCGCACCCTGAATATCGTTCTTGGGCCGGGGTGATTTCGTCAGCTTGACGTTCTTGATCTGTTCTTTGACCCGCGCTTCTTCGGCCCAGGTCATAAAGTACATGTTCTCCATGTCCTGGAAAAGCGTGTTGCGGGCAGTGTTGGCGCTTTCCAGCTCGCGGGCGTGCTCTTTGACGGCGGTCAGTTCATCAGGCATAATTTATTCATTCATGACTAAATTTTCGTGTAGACAACTACAGCAGCCGGGTATGGCCCTTCACTGCTTCAACCTGCTCGTACTTCTCCCGCTCATCCCAGGCGTGGTGAATAACCACTTTGCCCTTGTCTTCCACCAACTCTATCTTTGGCAAACAGGGGCAGGTCTCCGCTTCGATATGCAGGTACAGGTCGTCAAGGGGTAAAACGTGATAGATATTCATGTAGACTTGGCACTTCGTTTCATGTAATGGTGTTCAAGGCCTGCCAGGGATTACCGCTTGCGGCCTTGCCCTTCTTGCGCTTGCGCTCATAAGCAAACATCTCCACATTCGTCAGCCCGTAGCGGTCGCAGTCGTAGCAGTGGTCGTCCTGGCCTTTCTGCTCCACGTCTTCCGGGTTCCAGCGGGAGCGCACCAGCTTGGGGATCGTCCGTATTGCATTCTGGCAGTTGCTGAAATACACCAGCCCCGGCCTGCCATCCGGCAAATCCGCCAGCATCCTATCAAACTTCTTCTTCCCGTTCAGCCGATCGTTGTCCGCTTTGATCAACGGCACCCCGTTGCGGCGGTACTCATCCGCCGAAGTGGAGATGTGCCCATCGTGGTTGTGGCTCACCCACATGCTCGGATCTGCATAGGTCAACGATACCCCTTCTTCCTTGGGCGAGTTCTCCGCAATCATGCGGGCCTGCTGCTGGTCGTTCAATCCCGCCCCGTACACTTCCCGATACACGATTACCCGCCCGGTCGTGGTGTCGCGCGTGAACCAGTGGCAGCAAAACGGAGAGTCATAGCCCCAGTCTACCGCCCTCCACTTGGGCCACTGCCAGGGGAGATCGACCGGCTCTACTACGTGGCGGGCTTTGCTAAACTGTCCAAAAGCCATCCCGGAGAATATCTTGAAGTTGCCAGACAATAACGCATCTGCCAGGTCCGGCTCACGCTCCCGCAGCCGGCTCTCGTACTGGGGATCTCGCTCCAACCCAATCTGGTTGTCTTCTATCCGCGCCGGGATGAAGTAAATGTCCGAATATCGGTTGTTCGGGTTCAATAAGTGCTTCACTTCCATGTGCACAGCCCCCTCGTCTTCCAAATCAAATAGCTGCACCAGCCAACTATGCCCAATGTTGCCGGGATTGAACGAAAGCACGGTGAAAGGCTGTACTACCCCATGCGCCCCGCTTACCCTGTTGCGGGTGAGCAGGTAGTCGATAATAAACCAGGTGAAGTGATTGGCCTGGTCTACCAGCAATATATCAATCTGCTGGCTGTCGTATTTGTATACGTCCTGCTCGTTCTCGCAATGCCTGAAGTAAAAGTCGCTGCCCGTCTTGGGGCAATGCCAATGCTTCCCATCATCCCTGCGCTTCCCCATTCCCCCAAATACCTGGTTGGCCTCGTACATTGCCGCCCCAGGCCCATCCAACTCCGTATATGTCCGCCTAAAAAAACTGATCTGGCATCCAGGAAACGCTATCGCACATAAAGCCCCTAGCCCTATCAGCCCATAAGTCTTCGCCCCGTATACCGCCCCCCCATACCCAATCACCGGAGCCACAGGAGCCTTTATAGCCCCTGTCCCTTCGAACCAATCTAACAGCCCACAGGCTTCAATCAGCTTCGCTTGCTTCGGCTGCGGCCGGAAGGAGATTTCCTCCTTCGCCTTCCCCACTTCCCCGGGCATCATCCCCTCCAGGAAGGACCGCAAGGAGCCGCTTGATAAAAGCCCTACGCCGCTCTGGATCTGGTATGAACTCATTGACTAACCCAACCAGTTCTCTCTGCAACCATATCAATTCCGCTTTCGTGATGGCGGTCTGGTTCCTCGCCGCTATTACTTTCACTACCAGGTTCACCATCGTGTCCGCTAAATCTTTGATGTAACTGAACCGCGCCTGCACTATCTTCGGCGCTAATCCACCCCCCTTCTCCCCCCCACTGGAAACTGTTAAAAATTCCGCGGGGGGTATAGTCGAAACCATCCCTATTTGATCCTCATTTACCCTACCACCACTCTCCCCCACCCCATCCGCCATAAGACTTTCACTAATCATCTCCCCATCATCATCACCTGTATCAGCCCCTGCCCCGTCATCACCGTCCATGTTTGCCTTAAATGTAGTTAAGGAAACCATACCGCTTTTGTCATGTACCACGAGCGGGTCAAACACGTGCTCCAGGTGGTAAGAATAGATGGCTTGCAACGTCTCCAACTCCGGAATCAGGTCGAGCGGATCGTCGTCTGCCGCTTTTATCTGTTCCCAGTGACGTTTTAGCTCGGCGTTGAAGCTGCGGGCGTACCTGCCATGCTTATAACTGGGGTTGTTTGGCCCGATTGGGGACCTGCCGCCATGCAATTTACACCTGCCCTGGCCCAGGTGGGTTGTTCCCCAGCCGGCCGGCTGGGTACATACAATGTTGCTGGTCTCCTGCCGTGTTTTACTGCCACAAATGGCAAATATCTTCGGGTTATCAGGATGGCCGGGGGGTAGGTGGTTGTACTGGATACTGGCTAGGGTCATAAACTGGACTGCTCCAACAGGGCGACATAGAGCGGGAGAGATAGAGCGCCATACACCAGCCAGACATTCACCAGCCCGACATCGGCTGTGGTGGCTGGCTGGTGCTGGCCGTGCTTGTGCATATCATAGCAAGCAATCTATTACAAGTCAAGCGAGGCGTAGCAAGTCGAATAACTCATGGCAAAAGGGTACTTAAGTACTATAGACAATCGTATAGCTATTTGGTATATTATCCGTAACGGAATGAATAAACCGAAACAGAACGAATAGGAGAGCGAACAACATGGAACTCATCATAGGAGCAATTGCAGTAGTTATAGTCGTGGTAGTGGGGGTAGAGATGTGCTTGAGAGAGAGCGCGGCCAGCGCACGGGCTGAGAAGCCGGACAAGATCAGGCATTATCGCAGTGACATGTGAGGTAGAGAGATGCGCCAGATAATATCTATCGGACCGATTGACACCTGCGGGATGAGCTGCGAGGTAGTGAGCATCCTGGCGGGAACGGTGAAGGGCACGATTGAAAAGTATCCGTGTGGTGGGGAAGCTGCGTGGGCGGTGACATTTGTAGGCATGAGCGGGATAAACCACCAGCGGTTATGTGAGCGGCACGCAAAGCCGATCTTAGACAGCATGGCAATGGAAAAGGACGGGATGAAATGATTACATGCACGATCACTATCAGTCGGAACAGCCTGGTGAAGAAAGATGCCGAGAACCAATGGTGTAGGGAATGGATGCAGGAACATCACCACTTACCGGGTATCCATTTCCAGCGGCGAAACAAGAACAACCGGTGGATCGATATCTCCGGTTTTAGGATAGACGATAGTTACCACTTCTTTCCGCTTTGGCCACAGGATGGACACACAAGCATCACTGTATCGGTAGAAGAGTATAACCGGCTGGTCGCGCTTGCCCCTGTCATCGCAGACAAAACGATGGGGTGTGACAGAGAAGTATTGAGAGACCATGCACAAGACGCACGGGACTGGTACACACTGAAGTAATCCCATATCGGGCTGCCCTGGTGGGTGACAATGTGGAGTTCGAATCTCCCTCGGCCCGCATAGACGCAAGTCTAAACGTGAGCACGAATACCGCTAGAAACTTTTCTGTGACTTCTTGTTGCGCGTGAAAGCGGTCTACAAATACCGGGGAACAAGAAACAAAAGGTGAGGCACAGCCGACAGAACTGTCCCGTTCGGCAACTCGTAAGTTGCCACCCTGGCCGGGGAGAAGGCATGTCGAGGGCAGAGACACGAAACCAGGCACGCAGCGCCAGCGCACGGCGCACACAACCACAGGAACAAGGCGAGGGTACAGCCAGCCAGCGAACCGAGACTGAAAACCGAGAACAGCTAGCCGCCGAGCGTAACCCTCGCCCCACACCTGGCAATCATCGACACCCATCATAGGCAACCGCAACCCTAGACTAGAGACAGAATCCGAGTACTCTCGGACAGAATGGAGAGCATGAGATGAGCAACCACATCGTTGAATACATAGGCCATGACAAGCTGGTACACAGCGAGATGACCAACAGCAGAGTCAGCAAGCCCAGACCCGGAGACGTAATAGACTTCGGGGAAAACATAGGCCAGTACCCGTTTAACCACGGGCGTTATGGCCGGGTCAGCAACGTGAATTATTGTGGCACCGGGATGATCATGATCATTTGCGAACCGGGCAGTTGTTTTCTTGGTGAGGGTTACGTAGATATTTCGGGCGGGCCATTCGAGATGATCGGCCCGGACGAATTGGAGACCACCTACGAGCTCTATACCATGCGCATGTGGAACTGGGGCAACCACCTGCCTGGAGCAGACAAGGGAGTGGATTACTACATCGCCCGTCCGGTATTCAGGCTCAAGCCTCGTGATGAAGCAGCTAAGGAGAAAGTAAGAGCGGCATTCGCCGCCTGACACCACACGCCGGGCAAAGGGGGAGTCCGGCATAAGGAACAAACAGCGATGGCACACCAAGAAAAGACCTACACCTATAAGGGGAAGACGATCAGACGAGATCCATTCCGCTATATTGTCGACGCGTACGGATACTCGAACAGGTTCAAAACGCTGGTCGCAGCCAAGGAATTTATCGATCGGATGGATGCACGCGGAGAACTCTAGCCATGAAACCGAAACCCACGCAACTTGACATGTTCGCAGCCAGCGCGCAAGACCTGCCCCTCTTCAGTGGCACGGCGCAGCACGTAACGCCCGAGACGTTCACGCCCCACCTGGTGGAGATTCAGGACCCGTTGCCATTGTCCGACACCCGGCCATACTGGGAAGTGGAAAAAGGATGGGACACGGCTGGCAATTGCACCCACTGCGGGGAGGCTGGACGCTGCCACTGCCAGCACCCACGGATTGATAACCCGCCCGCTCCAACCCTTACCTTATTCCAGGATGTGGACTAATGGCCCGCCACATTTTCACCCCCGAGGATCACCGCAAGGGCGGACTCGCCCACACCCACGCTTTCACCCGCGAGCAAAGGGTGAAAGGGGGCAAGGCACGCGCAGCCCAAGCCGCTGTCCACCGCATCACCCACCCCACCACGGCAGAAGTGGCCGCACGCGCAGCCGTTGCAACCCTAACCGAGAGTGTAATCTACGAGTACCCAATCGAGACGGCGCCCGGCCTGAACCAGTACATAGACATCTATGCAACTATAGACGGGCAGGGCGTTGCCGTGGAGGTAGACGGGAGTAATGGCTGGCACAACACGAATGGCAAGATGGCCGCCTATGATGAGAGCAAGGCCCGCTGGTGTCACGACCACGGGGTGAAGCTGGTTGTCATCACCGTCCGCACCGTAGAGCAGGGGCCCGAGGCAATAGCCGACAGCCTCCGCCACCAGATTGCGGCGCAGGACATCCCATTTTAGGAGCACCAATGAAGAAACAAAAGAACTTCAAGATTTCCACACAGACAGAAAGCCAGATCCGCGAGCTGGTAGAGCGCACGGGCAAGACACAGACCGAGCTCATCTCGACCGCGATCGGGGACCTGCACCGGGCCACAGTCGAGCGGGACGCGTATTACTACTGCCCGACCTGCGCCACGTTCGTGGAGGCCCGCACCTGGCGGGACCACGTAGCCAGCCACCAAACCAACCCGTAAATTGTTGCAGTATCCAGGCATAACGGCGCGATAATATAACCAGGACTATCAGACACACAAAAGGAGAGCAAAATGAAATACACCTACGATTCAAACTTCCAGGCGCACATGGGCAACGGGATTGTTTGCGTGCCCGACCAGGTAGCAAATGATCAACGGGGCTGGGTGGAAGCAGGAAACAAGAGCTTCCCGGCTGTCCGGCACAACGGTAAAACCGTAAGGGTTCGCATCGACTCGGATGCAACCGGTCTGTTCACCCCTGGCACGGGCGATCTGGTGGTCAAGTCGGCATGAAAACCATACTTCTCCCCTCTCTGTTCCTGCTCTGCCTGCTGGCTACCGCCGTGATGCTCAGCGCGTCTGGCGGGCTGGCAGATGAGTGCAAACCCGGCGAAACATGCCCCACGCCGGGGCCTACCCGCACCCCAACCGCGTTCGGGGCAGCTACCGAGACGCCGGAAAAGGGGAGCGGGCCGGGCGATATGTGGACGCCAGCCCCCACGCTCACCCCCACGCCCTACGGGGCGGCTACCCAGACACCGGAGAAATGGGCGCCGCTACATAGGGTGGTGCTGCTGCCCATGCTGCTCCACTAGCCGGGTTAATCCCTAACCCTTCCTCCATCTGTGTCGTTGCACTCGCCCGACTGCCTGTGCTCCAGGAGTTGGGCGAGCTGCGTATATTTCCGCGTGCACGTGCACGCAAATTTCAGCCCGCCCATATAGGGGCCAATGTCGGGCACGTGCTCCGGGATCTCTTCCACTTCGATCTCCAGGCGGGGGCGGGCACGATCGATGCGGCTGATAGTGGTGACTGAGCGCACGTACAGCGGCCCGTCATCCACTATCCACCAACCTATCAACCCATCCTCGTATATCTTCAGGCATATATTACTGGGGTCCTGGGGCTGTTTGGCAAAGTAGGCGATGCCGGTAATCGTCACCGGGCGGGTAAACGGGGGCAATTCAGGGTCCAGCGATGCCCGCACCAGCGCATGGGCGCGGCGGGCTTTCTCTGTGCGTATGGACCAATGCTTGCCGCTGTAAAACTCATTCCAGGATGGGGGCTGCTCCCCCTCCAGTACCAATGTTCGTTTCATGCTGCAATGCTCCGTTTCGTATAGATGTTAGCCATTCAATAGACGCCAGCCGTACCCCCTCGGGCACGCCGTAATCACTGCATAACAGCTCGACTTGGGGGGTGATGCGGGATAAGCGCCTCTCCCAATCGGCGGCTTTCGATCCGTAGGTGTCTTCTACGTACTTGCGCATACTTGCCACGCTCGCCCCGTGTTCCACGCACTCCGCGAGTATCCCCGCCGCGTCGTGGGGGTCGAACTCGTACAGCCTCCACAAATCGAACATGGCCGAGAAGTGGGTAGGGGTCAGCCGCCCACGGACTTCGGATGCAAGTCCGATCGGGAAGTAGGACCGGAACGTGCGCCAGCCCCAACCCGCCCGCGCCAGGTTCTCCACCTGCGACACCGAGATGCACAGGTCCTGCGCCAGGGCCAGGGTTGCCCCGCGCTCATAACGGCCCACGATGCACGAGGCAGCCAGGCACGATTTCCAACGATACGCGGACCCGGCCATATACTGAGTCACGGCGATGCGGTGGAGCTGGTCAAGGTTTATCATGTTGGATACACGCACTCTAATTCATCCTGTAACGGTGGATGTCGTCTTGCATCGCCTTGGTCATACTCCACTCAGGCAGGGCGGCTATCCAATCCTGATCCAATAACTGCTCATGGGGGGGAGGAAATTGAGCAGGCGCTTCGGTATCCCCATCCGAGTACTCTCGGACCCCATCCCTTAGTTTTTTACATGCGTCGCGCCACTGTTCGAGTGGTTCTATCAGATCGGGAAAAATGGGGGTGTCATCTCCTTTACAAAGATAGGCCTGGAAATCCCTGTCGACAGCCTCCCACCAGCACAGCGGGCGCGGCCTTTTATAACCACTCCACCACAGCCCAACTCCAATACTCGTCAGCGCCACCAGAACCGGACAATTGAGCACGTAATAATCTTCGATGGCGGCTCGCTCAAGTACCTGCTGGAGCGCTATAGCCAGGGACAACCCAATGAAAACCGATGTCAGAGTTTTCACCACGTCTCACTCTCCTTGTTCCGCTCTATTACTACACCGAGCGCAGAGCCGCCAGACCTCGCCCCAGGTGCAAACATCCGCCATCGTCTCGCCCTTCATGCACCAGCTCAGACAGCAATCGCATTGGACAGGTTGAAACGGACCCATCCACCAGGTCAGCAGAAGCACGATAAATCTTGTCATGTCACAATCACTCTCCTTCGGGCTCCACATACCCAACCCCGTTGCGCAGTTGGATGTGCCAGAACAACGACGCTTTCTCCCTGCCCCCTTCCCGCCACATCGCCGGCATGTCGCCGTTGTGGGGCACGGCCCATTTGCGGTGGATGCAGTAGCTGGTCAGGGTCTGGACGTAGGCCCGGCGGGGAGTCTTATCGCTGGTGGAAGAAACCGCCATCAGCTTGACGTTATCGGCTACGATCAAAAACTCCTCGATGAAGGTGAACGGCACTTTTACCCCGTCCCACTCGAAGTACAGCTCCAGATCCCCGGCCTGCTCCAGGTACACAAAATCACCTGTCTCGTGGGGCATGTAGATATGGACCAAAGCGGCCTGCTCCTCGGTCAAGCGAGCGGCTGCCTCCATTGCCCGCCGCAAGGGAGTGATGGCCCGCGCTTCGTGCGCACGCTGCAATTCCGTGTTCCGCACCCATACCCACCAGCGGATGAGCCGAGCCAGGGCCACGAACGCGCACAGCGCCAATAGTCCAGACACGCACAGGTAGGCGGAAGAGTTCAGCACCGACCACGCCGGAGTGGTGGGCGCGATCAGCGGCAGGATGTTGAGCACGCTTGCCAGCAGCACGAAACAGATAGCCGGGACTATCCAATCCGAGACGGACGGGTAATCATCCACGCCGCTCTTCCCACATAGATGCGCCGCAGCCCTCGCACTCTTCCCGATCCAGGTTAGATGTCTCTCGCCCGCAATGCTCACAAACCAGGTACAGACCCTGTGAAAATGGAGTGCCCGTGATAGGTACATATGCCCCACCGATCGCATCAGTAGACGCATTTATCACTATGGGTAACTCCACTGACTGTCTGACCCACTTCGGGTCCACCGTAATAGAAGGCCAGTCATGAACAATTGTTCTAAATGGTCGGCTTTGTGATTCCGGCTCTGATTGCTTTGGTTTCTTTTTCAGATGGTCAAACAGTTTTCTAAGCATCTCGCTCTCCTTCTACCCCCCCCCTACCCCACTGCGTATAGGTGTCGAACCATGCGCTGCGCACGCTTTATTCACCCCAATCTCATCTCGAGAACATGGCGGCCGGCTTTGACACTGACCTTCCCGGCCAATTTAAAGAGCGGCCCTGCAAAGCGTGACCGAGTGGGACACGTAAGCAGCAAATTGGAAACCCGTATCAACAACCACCCCATGAAATTGTGATAGTAGAATTTCATCCCATTTTCCCTTTCACTCTGTCAGTTCCGGGTGGGTGGCCCGCTTTGCCTGCTCCCTGTACCACTCACGCCGGGCAAAGCAGCGCTCGCACCCGCTGGATGCGCCGCACCCCAGCACGTGCCGCTCCAGCGCGCCCAGTATCCAATCCCGCACGATATACGCCTCGCCTGCCCCATCCACCAGCACCAGGCTGGCGGATGTGCTGCGCCAGAACTCCAGCAAGGTATCCGCCAGCCCACAGCGGTCAGGCGGGTGTGTGCGGAGCGGGGGTTGGATCGGCACATCTTCGAGCAGGATAGAAGGCGGGATGCTAATCACGTCTTTACAGCACGCAGGTCAACTCCCAGCCCCTTGCAGGCCGGGCAGGTATACACATCTAAACCATCTGGCGTAGATAACGCGCCCTCTCCACGGCAATCCAGGCAAGGATGCTCTATCTTTAGCCTTACCTTCGCCATGATGGACTCCGTACTCAGATCCAGATCGTGTTGGGTAATCACGATGAGTGGCTCGTCAATCCAATCCGCCAGGCTAGAACAATGCTGCTCCAGCCAGTCCCCGAGATTACGTAGGTTGTAGGCGATCTTCCGTTTGATGTTCATCGCTTAAGCCTCGCCATCTTTTTGGACAACGTGCCTGTGCGCTCGCGGCTCTTGATCCTGGCCTGGAGCACCTTGGCTTTGCGCCTGCACTTGCGGCAGCGGCCCTTCTGCGCACCCCCCACAAAATCATAAGGGATGGTTCGGTTCGGCCACAACCGCCGGTGCAAATCACCCGTGGATGAATAAGTTTTTTACTGAATAATTCTTCGAACATAATTTCTCCATCTCCTACTTCTGGAATCTCTCCGCCAACTGGTGAACGGGTTGAACGGTGTTGAACTGGTGGAGGGGAGCGGGGCGGGCAGGGGTGCTGCCCATCCCCTTGCACACACTACACTCAGCGCCCACGTTCCGCCCCACGTACCACACCCACCCGTACATTTCGTCGGTCGCCGACTTGAGTATGCTGTCGGTCCTGGATAACCCGCCGGGCACGTCGCGGAACGGCCCGCGCTCGGCCACGAACACGAACACGTGACCTATGCCGCCGCAATTGGCGCAGTCATCGGGGGAAGGTGGGGCAATCTCCATCGAGAACACGGGCAGACTCAAGGCCCGTAACTGGGCAATCAAGCTGGGGGGGTAGATAGTTTCGGTCACATGACCTCCTCGGTGATATGGTTCTCCAGGCCGGCAAGTTGGCTAGAGAGCCGCTCCTCTTCGGTCAGCTTCAGCCCGCCCCCGTTCAGCTTGCCATTGGTCAGGTCGATCAGCAAGCTGCCGGCCACCTTCACAACCTGGTCCGGCGCGTCGAAGGTCAGGGGCGGCTTCTGGCTCAGCATGTGCTGGACAGACAATTCGATCACGCGGCAGGCGCGGGCCGCATCTCCCCCACACTTCGCAAGGATCTCCTTGAGCGGAGCCACCCAGCGCACATTGGTCTGCTTGTACTCGCGCGGGCCGGATAAGGTGGGCAAGGAACACTCCCTTGCAAAGGCGAACGCCTTAGCCAATTCCAGGATCTCAGGCTTCCAGAAAGAGTGATGACCATTCCCCCGCTTCTCGCCGTCAGGCGAGGAGGGTTTATCTTGTTCATTGGATCTAGTTAACTGGATCTGGTTAGTGTACTCCTGTCGAACTACTGATAGTTCGACAGGTGGACTACTGTAGTTCGACAGGTGGACTACTGGTGATTCTTCCAGTAGTCCGACAGGTGGACTAATGGGCGGCATGATGAGGGTGTACACGGTACTGTTCCCGAATCGCTTTCGTCTTTCAAGCAAGCCGGCCTCCTCCAGCCTGGCAACTGCTGCTGAAACCCTGGCCCTTCTTAGGCCCGTATCTTTTTGGATAGTGTCGTATGACGGGTAACATTCGTCGTGCTCATCTGTGCGATAGCGCAGGTACACGAACAGGACGAAAGCATCCAGGCCGATTTGGTTCCACATTTTTATGACCGTGTTGGGAACCGTCGTGAACTGGCCGATCCTATCAAACAGCCTATTTTTATTGCTCATGGTAGTCCTTCCGATAAAAACAAAACCGTCTTTCTTCCGGCTTGCGGTCGATGGCGTTCCTGCGTGCAGAGAAACAACCACAAACCGGGAGAAAAACGGTTTTTGTTTTGCACGCTCATTTTTGGGCCCGCCACAAGCCCGAACTTATTGTTATTCGTTCATCCCCAATCATATCATTTCTTGCTATCTGTGTCAACATGACCAATTTATTACACCTTCACTTTCCTTTTCCCGGCCACCCTCCACCGCTCGCCGGTGGTGGTGTCGAGCAGTATCGCCCCGTCAGAGAAGCTGCCGAAGGCAACCATGAAATTAATGGTGCACAAGCTGAGCAGGTGCCCGGTGAAGTCCCCATCCGGATCGACTTCGCACTTCCAGGTAGGCGGCTGCCCGGTACGGGAGTGGTTGCGGGGCTTGCGGGGCAGCTTCGGCTTTTCCAGGGTGCGGCAGTCGCGGCATTTGCTGTAGAATTTGGGCGGGTGGATAGATGCGCGGAAGTGGGGAATGGGCTTCTCGTCTCCGCACATGCGGCACACACGGGTCTCGACTATAGGGGGCGCGGCGCTCATTCGCACTCCAGCGGCTCGCCCGTGCCCACCACCGCGCGGTAGCCGGCGGCCAGCAGCATTTCCTGCGCCTGTTCGGACTCACCTGAGCCGGCCGCAAATGGGCACACGTGGAAATACCAGCGCCGACGGCCATTGTGGTGGCGACCTGGGCGGGCATAAATCCACACTGGCCCGCTGTGGCGCTGTCGGATAGCGGCCACCTTTGCCCGGTCGGCAGGGGAGAACTCCAAGGCGGAGATGGCGACGCTCATTTGTCCACCGTCCTGGGCAGGTGGTAAGCGTCCAATATGCGCCCTTGCTGCTCGATGATTCTCTCCAAATGCCGTACCCAGGCCCGCTCGCCACGCAAGCGCATGCAAAGGCCAGCGATAATAGCGCGGTAATGCCTGGCCCGGGCGCGGAGCTGTTCCAACTCTTCGGCCTTTGAGCAAGCCGTGTATCCCGTTTCAACATCGTCATCGAGTAACATACGCCCCGCCCTCGCCCCGGCAGTCAATGCACACCCCGCCGTTCTGTCCGGTGCCTGTGCCGCGGCAGGATTTGCAGTCTACCCAGTCCACGCTAACGGCGGGTATGATGTGGCTGCGGCTTGCCGTTTTTTCGGGGTTGTGGGATTGCGGTCCCTGGTGCTTCTTCTGTTTCTGCTTGCCCATCTCGTGCTCCGTTCAGCATCTGGATAATCCGGCCTGCTGAGGCCTGGGCGTCGCGCGCCCGTAAGACAATCTCGGCGTAACTCATCTCTTCCGGCCTATCCATCTCCGCCAGCCCCCGCAAGATGCGGTACGCCAGCGCCACACATTCCATTCTGGCGTTCTCGGCGTTCACCGGCCAGCGTTGGGGCTTGGTCATCGCCCCCTTCTGTAGTGGGCCAGACGGCCCAGCTTGCGTGCAAACCGCTCCGCGTCCCCCACCGCCATCGGCAGCCCCGAGGCGGCGAAGCAGGCCAGCACCCAGGCAGGCGTGAACGGTTTGCCCAATGCAGCCCCCAGCACCGTCGCCAAACAGCCGACGATGACCCACTCGGCGGTATACGGCTCCGTCAGGCGCGGGCGGTTGCGGTTGAACAACCGGTTATACAGCAGGCCGAAAATAAACAGGGCGAATAAGATAGTCATCCGCTTCATGACACGCTCCCCGTAATTTGCTACACTAATCAGGCAGGTATAGGCTCTGGCTCGGCCTGGGCCTCCAGAAGGCTTACCACCAGAGCGCGCACATCGGCATCGAGGGCATTATCCCGCAGCCATTCAAGCATGAGCGGGGTGGGAACGTAGATACCCTTACGCCAGAACCACACCATCTGCCGGGAAACCGTGCGCGGCAAGGCTGTTCGGCGCTGTAATTCAGCAGTTAACTTACGGGCCATCGTGGTACTGCCCCAGGGATGAGAGATTAGGATTTGTTGTGTTTTTGTCATGTTCACACTCATTACAGTTTTTCTTTATTATAGCGGAAAGTGTATCGAGTTGTCAAGGTACTATACCTATACGCAAGTTTATTGGTTATAATCAATTCGTACTATTTAGGGCAATAAAGGAGAGCGTTGATGGACGATCAGAAGTTAGCCAATTTCCTGAACGAAAAGCATTTGTGGTACATGAACACTGTGGTGCACCGCCGCGCCGAAGTGACCGAGTTTGCGAAGTGGCTGCACGTGGCGCAGCCCTCACTCAGCCAGTGGATGAGGGGGGTTGGGCGGCAGCCGAACCTGGAAAACCTGGTGCGGAAGGCGGCCGGCATGGGCGAGTTCTACCAGAAGCTGCTCGAAAGCGTCTTTGATGATCCCCGCTTCGGCATGGTCGCGCGGGCCTGGTTCGACATGGACGAAGCCACCCGAGACAAAATACTTGCCACCGTTACGGGCGAGACACGTCAGGAGAACAGCCATTTGAGCGAGGCCACCACTTAAACCAAAGTTAAACCTTACAGTTCCGTTACATCCCCCCTAAAGGGGATTGTCTAAACATTCCCTTTTTGCTATAGTGTGCATACCTGACTTATTATTGGGCGCAGCGCAGCACACAACAGAAAGGGAACGACAATGAACAGGGCAGAGCAGCAGTTCCTTACCCTTTGCCGCGAATGGGGGGGGTTAAGCCCGCAGCAGAAAAGTAAGATCGTTTGGCTGGTTCGCAAAGATAAGTTTGTCCGCACGATCAGGGCAGCCGGGGGTATATTCCTGATCGTGCTGTTTCTGATCCTGTGGGGTATGACCCACCTCACGTTCTTCAACTAACACGTTCGTCAACTTGACAGATAGGGGCGCTTTCGCTTATAATCGCAACACAACATGCTTTGCTTAAGTATCATTAAATAAGCCAACTATTGCATAACGACGAATATAGTACAGAACGAATACCCCCTTGCATATCCGCAAGGGGGTATTATTTATTCAATATCGTAAAGGTACTTGACACGCAAAGCAAATTATGCTATAAATTAGTCATCAGTGAATAACCCGTAACAGCACAACTCAGGAGCGCAGTCATGGAACCCGAAGCCTATATCCGAGTGAGTACACTCACAGAACAGCCTTTACCCCCACAAGACTACCGTGCCGCAGTCCGTCCGCTGGCAGGGGAGGTTGCCGACCTGCGCAATCTCAAGCACCGCTGGGAGATGGAGAAAGACAAGGCCACCGGCAGCTTGCAAGCCAGCCCGCTCTACCACTGGTTATCAGAATGCAAGGAGAGACTGGACGTAATCAGCCTTAATCTTGCCGCAAAGGAAGCCGACTTACGCCAGGGGATTATGGATTTGTACTATGCCACGGGGGAGAAGTCCCATCCCTGTGGTGTGGTGAAGGAGACCACCTGCCTGCACTACGATCCCAAAGAAGCCTTGAACTGGTGCGCCAAAGGCTACTTGCCAGGTCTCTCCCTGAACGTGAGGGCGTTCGAGACCGCTGCAAAGCACATGGATCTCGACTTCGTGTCGAAGGACAAAGCGGTATCTGTGGCGCTCAAGTCCGACCTGTCTGAGTTCCTGGAGCCGCAGCCATGAACCCCACCATCCTATTTGACGAGCCTTATTGGTCAATCGGACCTGTGTCCGAACCCGCACCCGAGAAGGATTACCCGGACGTATACGGCTTTGTGCGGGTGGACAGCCGCATGGTGCCGGTGCGTGTGCTGGCTGCAAATGACGGGCAAGTGCAGGTGCTATCCCTGAGCGGTGATATGTTCTGGCTGGACGGCAACCGCTTCGCATCCGAAACCTGGGTGAGCAAGGCTGAGTTCTACGCGTGCGAGTTCCGCCCCGGCCACTACGCCGCTTTGTGTCAGGTGGAGAAGCAGATCCAGCGAATGAGGTCCGAGAGTACTCGGATGAGAAGCACAGCATTCGCGTTCACCGAAGGAGGATAACAACCCAGATACGAACTGACTCGCACACACACACTTTACCCGAACCTATCCAACACGAAAAGGAACAAGGACATGAAACGCAGTGAGGCATTCCCAAGCAAGTACTTGAGCAAAGACGACATCCACGGCCCGACCGTGGGCACGATTCTGAAGGTGGAGATCGAGTCCTTCGAAAGCGAGAAAGGGACGGAATCGAAACCGATCATGTATTTTTCCGCCGGCATCCCCAAGCCGATGGTGGTCAACAACACCAACTGGATGAGCATCGAAGACCTGTACGGCGACGAATCCGATAACTGGACCGGCCAACCCATCGAGGTATGGGTAGATCCAGCCGTCGCCTTCGGCGGGAAGCGCATCGGCGGCCTGCGCCTGCGCGCCCCCTCCACCTCTCCAGCCGCCGCTGCCGCGCCTGGCAATGGCAGCGCCAACCTCGCCACGGGCGAGCAGTGGGAGATGTTCTACTCGCTGGCCGGCACGTTGGAAGGCAAGGGGATAGCATTTGCGGAACCGCCCGACAACATCACCGCCCAGGGGATGCTGAAAGTCATCGCCTCCATGCGCGCAAAGCTGGCCCCCCGCCGCACCGAAGCAGAGATTACCGAAGAGCTGGGGTATGCGCCCGAGCCGGTCAAGGTGCAGGAAAAGGGAAGCCGAGCCGGATAGTGTAACCGGCATACACGCCCCGCCGCTATCCTGCTCGGGGGACTTACATTCGGCTTGCCGAATGTCTGCGGCGGGGCAGGAAGGGAGCAATCGTGGACGGATATATAGTGCCTATTCAATTCAACCAAATCATGGATGAGCTGCGCGCAATTCGTGATGAGCTTGCACAGATCCACCAACTGCTTGAACCCAAACAGGTTTGGGACACCACCATCATCTACCCCGAAGCGGGCGAGCATTTGGTCAGGCAAACCGACGATGACGTGCTGCGGGCGGACAACAAGGCATGCCGCCGATGCGGGCGCTACACCACTGTCACAGGCGGCCACCGCTCCAAACGGCACATGAAAGTCGTGGAGTTTTTGGACGGCAAAGCCACCAGTTGCCCCAACTGTTTTTCAGTGGCGATCAATTGCAGCACGCTTCAGCAGTGGCTGGAGTCGTGGAAAGGACCGAAATTTACATGAGTGATAGCCCCTGGTGGTGTAAACATTACAATGGCGTGGCGCTCAATAAGACATGCAAGATTGGTGTGTTGTATCAAGATGTCTTTGTTTCAGAGAATGAACGCCGTGATTATCCGTGTACAAATCGAAATATTGATACGTGCCCAGGCCGATTGCATCTCACCGAAGAGGAATGGGCAGCGCATGAAAAAGCCGTTTCAGATGCGGTAAACAAGTTCCTTGATTTCAAAGCACGCAAAACGGATGTTTGTTTCCACTGCGGACGGCAGGTAAAGCGGCTCCGAAAAGTAGGCAGATGCGTTTACGCTGAACCTTGTGGTTGCCGAATGTGGCAAGGTGGAATACCCGGTGTGTGGAAAGGACCGAAATTTACATGAAAGAAGCGTTCGTCGAAAAAGGATTTTCGCCTGTAAGCCTGGGCATGATCCAGATTGCAAACCAGATCTTGGATGAGTACCGCGCTCAGAATTTCCGCCTGTCTCTCCGGCAGCTCTATTACCAGCTCGTCGCGCGGGATCATATCCCTAATAACCAGCGATCCTACAAGAATTTAGGGAATCTCATCTCCAACGCCCGCCAGGCTGGGTTGATCGACTGGGAGATGATCGAGGACCGCGGCCGCGAGACCGTCATCCCTGGCCATTGGGACAGTCCGGCGGAGATCGTGGAGACAGCCGCCCGCCAGTTCAGGATAGACAAGTGGGCTGATCAACCCTGGCACGTGGAGGTCATGGTCGAGAAAGACGCGCTTTCCGGCGTGCTCGAGCCGGTCTGTCGTGGGCTGGACGTTGGCATCACGGCCAACAAGGGGTACAGCTCCAGCTCGACCATGTACGAGATCGGAAAGCGTCTCACTCGCCATCACCATGACGGCAAGCAAATCCGCGTTTTCTACCTGGGGGATCACGATCCTAGCGGGATAGACATGACCAGGGACGTAGAAGACCGGCTGAAAATGTATTCCCGCCTGGGCGATATCGAGGTAGTCAGGCTGGCTCTTAATTTTGAGCAAGTCCAACGGTGGCAGCCTCCAGAGAACCCGGCAACGGACACCGACGCTCGTTTCGCAGCTTACGTAGCGGAGTATGGCGAGTCTTCCTGGGAATTGGATGCTGTCGAACCCCGCACCTTGGCTGAGTTGGTAAGGCACGCAGTCCAAATGTTGTTGGATATTGACGCATGGGACGAAGCGATGGAGAGGGAAGGAGAGATGCGCGAGGAGTTGATGCTGTTTGCCAAAGGGTACAACAAGAATGGGAGGAAGCCATGAACTGCCCAAGCTGTGGAATGCCCGCCGCCACCCCCAATGGGGTGCACAACATGCCTACCGACTGCGTCCGCTCCCTGCGCTTCCAGGTTCAGGCGCTCCAGACCGCGCTCAACCTGGCCCAGGCCCACGAGCGGGAACTGACCGCGCTGCTGGTCAAGGCGTGGGATAAGCAGGGCCGTCTGGGGGCTGAATGTGCCATGCGGCTGGAGTGGCAGAAGAAAGCCATTGCAATAATGCTCGAATATAGGGAGAATGATGCCAATAGGGGAGATGATGCCAACATCACCGGCGATGTAGTAGTTTGCGAATGTAAGACTTGTGCCCGTGCCGAGGCGCTTATCGCCCTGGCGGTGTCCGACATAGGGTGGTGGGAATGAGACGAAGGATCCTGACATGGTGGGCCTGCTGAATGAAATAAATACCCCAGATGGGCTGATTGTTATACAGTCATGTGACAGTCATGTAGCCAACATCGGCATATTTACGCCCTTGAAAATCGCCTACCGTCATGTATCTATACCAGAGCTTACCCGCTGTGAGTGGCAACCACAACGACCGTTCGAATTGCACATGGTGGAATTTGACAGGATCATACATTCATATAAACACCGAATTTTGGAAGTTATAGAAAGGCTCGCCTGACATCATGGTGGGCCTTGCATCGCTGCTCATTGTCCTGGTGCTGGTGGTCGCCATCATCATCGCCGACCAGGTGGCGAAGATGATGGGGTGGTGGGAATGAAATCTCCCCCTGCAAACGAAATCTGAAAGGAGAACTATGAACGCGGAAGAACTCAAATCGGTTTTGGACAGTCATAAAAAATGGTTGAAAGATGAGTCAGGTGGCAAGCAAGCCAACCTGACGGGAGCCGACCTGACGGGAGCCGACCTGTGGGGAGCCTACCTGACAGGAGCCAAACTCAACTGGAATTCACATCAATTGGTTTCCGAAATTCTCCAGCGCGCGGCAGGGAACGATATCGAAAAACGCAAAATAGCCGGGCTGATCCGCATCTCGCCTGACTGGTGCTGGTCACAATTCCTGGCGATCAACGATCCGCTCACGGACTGGGCGCTAGATGAGTTGGCTAAATGGGTACAAGACGGCGATGGTGCACCGAATGTAGTGGTCTCCCGCAAAGTGATATCTTCCAATGCTCAAATTCCTTGACCCCATCACCAGCCCGGACGGACCGGGTGTCGTTATCGGCAGGAGCATGGACGGGATGATGCTGCTGTGCTCCGCCAGGGTGTACTATCCCACCTTCGAACAGCCTAAACATTATCGCCCGTATTATCTCGCGAACAGGTGGTATGGACCTGAGGGAGTTACTCCCACTGTCAAGCAAAGTGGTATAATTACAGACGCCTAGACAAACAGAAACGGGGCACATCGTGTTTCTAAGACAAGCTGCCCGGTCTCTCGCAATCCGATATTGTGAGCAATGTGCCCTCCACGTGTGGACTTGTGTCCCGCTGTTTGTCTAGGCAACGGCAGCACCACGTGGAGGGCACTTTGCTATGAATAGACAAAGTAGAAAACCCAAACCGATTATGAAAGACGCAAATGTTATTCAGTGGGGCCAATTAAAAAAACAGGGCTTCAAGCGCGACCATTTCCGCTGCTTGCGTTGTGATACTCGATTCCCGGATGGAAATGGATTGACTGCCCATCATATCACCCCGCGCGAGGAAGGCGGGGGTACATACACGGAAAATTTAGTTACTCTTTGTAGAACTTGCCATGATTTTGTAGAACAGGATAATACGCTTCGGTCAGATGCGGCAATCATAGGTAGTTTTGATAGTGTTGTTATTGATGCTTCTATTATCCGCCTTGCTGCTGTTGAGAAAGCCATAGCAGAAGGCAGGGAAGCATTTGAACGCCCAGCTTGGCATGCCTGGGTATACGGTGGGTCGAAGAAACCCGATTTTGAAGAGCCACAACAAGGGTGATAAAAAATCACCCCACCTGAGAGCGAAGCAATCCTATGAAAATAGGCTATAGGTATACGGCATAGGGCTATGACTAAAGTTGAACCTGGGCCTTCTGGAAGGTCATTTCAAGAATTGCGCCTAGAACTAAATAGGGATTACTGCTCTCTTGGAAGCTGGAAAAAGGTGGCCGAAAAATGGTCTTATGATGTTGGGGTCGTTTGCCATAAGGCAACCATTTCTCGTATGGCCGCTGGTAAATATGAACCAAAAAGATATGAGATCCGTTGCGTATTTGGATTGCATACTTCTGGAACGATAAAGCCCATCGCCGGTGCAATCCCCGATGGAACTCAAGCCCTGTTTGCCCAACAATGTGAATGTGGGCAGTACTACATCAGCAACCACCCGCTCAGGCGCAAATGTTTTGTGTGCAGTCCCTACCGGAAAAGGAAAAGAAATGGATGAGCCTTGGATAATTCTACGCCATGTAGATTACGACAAGATTGTAAAAGAATTCCTGAACACCTATCTGGACAACCCTGACAAATGGCCCTTCGGCCCTTGTGTCTATCATATTGAACCGGTGAAAAGATATAACAGTGTACGGACGCCGGCCGAGCATTGGGAATTTCTAAAGGTGGTAGATAATGCCAATGCCGCATTCGGTTACGTGCAAGAAGATGAAGACAAATGGATTGCTGCTCTTAAAGAAAAGAAAAAGCGCTATGTTCCCAAAGGTAACGGACTTTCGCTCAGGTATGACATTTTGAAACGTGACGGTTATAAATGCCAAATATGCGGACGTGATGCTTCTGATGGCATGAAGCTTGAGGTGGATCACAAAATACCGCGAGCTAAAGGCGGAAGCAATGAGCCAGACAATTTATGGGCTTTATGTTTTGATTGCAATCATGGCAAATCTGATAAGGATCTATATCCGCCAGACCTGCCCCCGCCCGCGCCGCTACCGTGATTTGTTCGACTATCCGGTTGACGTGCTGCGGGAGATGTTAGAGAATAGAGTGGAGATAGATGTACCTGCTCCTGCTCAGTGGGGCAGTGGGGTTCAGCGTGTGGCTCAGCAAGAAGGTTAGCCGCTAGCCCCGCTCTTATCGTAGAACACTCCCATCTTCGCCGTATATTGGAGACTGATCCAGCCCTCGCCTCTTGTCTTATACAGACATCGGATCTCTCACCGTCTTCCCCAGTTCGCGCAGTCCCAACGTGACATCCCAATACCAGTTATCCTGGACCTGCTCCGCCCCTGCCCATTGGGCAAGAGCGGCATCCGAGCCGTTGAACAAGTTGATATCCACCGCCCGCCCCTGGCAGCCTGGCGGCTTGTAACGGTCGCCGCTTATTTGCCACAGCGCACATGTGCCTAAGGTACAGTTCGGCGCCCAGGTCTGGACGGCAGCTTTGGCCTGTATCGCCTCCCAGGAAATGATTTGAGACGTTGCAGGATACCACGACAGCGGGTAGCGCGCCCACCAATATTCCGCGCCGGGCGGCCAATAGGCCAGGTATGGCGCGAACCATAGGGCGGTATAGATGGTCACGTTCCAATTTTGTTTTGCGCCCAAATAGAAATGCTCGAAATCGGCGGCGTAGGCGCCAGAGCTATAACCGTCTCGCTTGACTTCCACATCCACGCACACCCGCCGCACGCCCGCGGGCAGGTTGTCGCCCAGGAATTGTAAATTTTCAGCCCACGGGCGGAATGGGGAATAGACGAAATAGGGCACGCGGTAGAAGCGCACCGCCTGCGCCCACTGGCGGCTGAACTCAGTATCAAGCGTTAGCCCGCCGGTGATGGAGTTAAGGCGAGGGATGATGAACCGTACGCCACCATCCCAGATGACTTGCTCATCTATATTCAGGCTGCCGGCCCAGGTATCCAAACCAAGAATATAGGTCACTGCGCGCCGCCTTTCCTTCGTTCGCTCTGTGCGACTATAAAATCATGCGCCTGTCGATCGTGTTGGGTAAGCAAAGCAGTATTGGCGCTGATGCCTTTGCCAATCTCCTTAATTTCTTCCGCCAACCGGCCAATGGATTCGTTGGTTTGCGTGCGCTGTTCCGCCAAAAAATCACGCCACATCGTATCGCGTTCTTTCATCCGGTTGGCCCAATCGGTCATTATGGACGATGAGCTTTTCTGATTTGCGTCACGCTCGGAGCGGATGAACCAGGCGAAGAGTAGAGCTACAGCGATTTCGGGTACGATGCGGGCTAGCTCCAACCATGATATTTCCATTGTTTTTACCTCTTCGATAAAGCAGAACCTAAACGATAAATCATATTTTTCCCTAACACGAACAGCCCGCTTGTCGCCAGCCCGAACAGCACGCCGTAGATGCCCACCTGTGCCCAGATGGAGAACACGCCAGGGTACATCTCCATTATCTGGAACAGGACGCCAAAAAAAACGCCCAGGCTCACCGATGCGATGAGTGGACCGTTGCCGCCTAAGCCGAACTTCTTGAATAGCTCGACCAGGCCGGCAATCATGGCGATTAGAAGCGCGGGGGTAAGGGGTCCAAAAAGTTCTGACATGTTATGCTCCTTTATGTATCTAACTCGACCGTCCGAATGTCCTAAAAATGTAGGCGTCGGTGCTTTCCTGGGTGTGCAGTTCCGGGCCCCACAAAAACACCGGCTCCGCAATCTTACCCTTGTAGGCGGCGATCAGCAAAACCTTCTGCAAGTAATCCCGCTCGGAGCGGGGGTTGTGCCAGTACTCGCCTTGAACAAAAGTCGGCGTGGACAGCGGCAGGGTGTGTACCAAAAAGTCCAGCACGATCCCGCCCCGCTGCGCCCGCCCGCCGAAGATGCCGATCTGATAATCGAACTCCCACTTGTACTTCCATAGCGCCACCGCTACCCTCCACTCGTAGGAGCTGGCCGCAACTTGCCCATTGATCAACCCAGGCAGCGCTTCGGGCTCTGGCTGGATAGTGCGCGGGACGGTAGGGAACACGCTATATCTCCAACAACGTGATCTCGACCACGTGCGCCTCGCTGTTGTCCGCCATCACGATCTCGGTGGGCTTGGCCCCGGGCGGCTCGACCACTACGTACTTGTTGTCGAAAGGCGAATAGGCGCAGCGGAACAACAAGGCGGTAGGCGCATCCCCCCAGGTATCGACCTGAGCGAACACCGTTTCCGCCCGCACGTTGGGGTCTGGGATCTGATCCATGCCGGGCTGGTTATCGGCCACCCTGGCCAGGAAGGTGTAAGAGTACTTGACCTTCAAACGCACCAATGTTTCCAGCAACCACGACTTGAGCAGGGGCGTGTAGATTGCCAGGCTGGTGGACAAAATAAAGCGGAAGCGGATGCGGCGGGCCGTCACGTTGTAGGTTGCCGATAATGCTGCGCTCTCGAAAGGCGATACATCATAGATATTGCCCATGCGGGTCCAGCCCGAAGTGAGTGCGCCTGTCTCCAACTGGTACTCCACGCGGATGAACCGCGCCCCTGCTGATAGGTTCTCAGTAAACAGCTTCACTTCAGTGAGCAGCTTCAAGATATCGAGCATCCCCACCGTGACCCAGCTCGTGGTCAGATATCCTTCTGGGAAATAGCGGCTAACGCTATCGGTATATGGGTTGAACGTTTTGGTGGGCAGGGCCAGCCACAACACATCGCTCCCCTGGGCAATCCACAGCCGGGTCGCCATGTTCGGCACGACCTGGGCGGCCATAGCTTTGATGCGCTCGCCTAAGGGCGCCCGGTAGACTTCATGCCAGCCGCTCCCTTGGCGGGCCAGGATGGATGAATACCCGCTCCCCCCCGCGTCGATGGCAGCGTATACCGCACCCGGGTAGGAGAGCAAAGCCGAGACCTGCCCTTGTCGCTCGGAAGGCAAACCCAAATCGCGGTCCGGACCCACATCGTCCAGGTTGTGTTGGTAATAGCGCTCCAAGTGGTTGCCCATCGAGAAGTACAGGTACACCCCGTTGGTGGTCGAGGCCCGCCCGTTGTTCTCGCTCTTTTGGGTATCCACCTCGCGCAAAGGCAGCGGCACCACCGAATCGTCGTTCTGGGTCTGGATCTCGAAGATGCCCCCATCGGTGAAGATCCACGGGTTCTCCCGCTCATCCCCATACCGCTCCAGGCCGTTGATGCGCTCGTGCCCATCCCCGATCTCCACGTATTCCAGTCCTTGCGCAACCAGTTGGAACCCGTCCAGCAAGTCGATATTCATTGCTCCCAGGTCAAGGGTAAGCTGCAAGCCCAGGCTGGCAATAGCAGAGAAATCGGGCGGTGGGTAGGTGCTGGGCGTGATATCGATCAGGCACCAGATCCACCGGTTGGCCGCCAACGTGGGGATGTTGACGGAGTAGTTGTTTGTATAGATCACCGAAATCTCGACAAAGGTGAGCGGGTCTAAGTCCGCGCTCGTCTTCAGCCGTACCCAGTAGGCCTCTGCCCCGTTAATGCTGGCCTTGACCCAGTTGTAAGGCGCGGTGAAGCTGACCGTCCCATCCTGTCCCATCGTCGCCCCGGCCAGGGCTGTGCCGTCTGTTGTGATGGTAAGGGTTGCCCAGGCGCTCCCATTCATGAATTGGGCGGAAAGAACCGCGGCGTTGTTGTTCACAGAACCCAGGTTCACCTGGATCTGGTCGAACGGGCTGGCGTGGCCGATATACAGGTAATCGTTGTCTTCCCAGTATTCCACCTCCTGAGCGATCGACAGATCCCCATCTTTCGCTTTGGGCAAGGCAATAAAGCGCCCCATGTCTTCAGGAGTGATAGTGTTCTTCAGGTAAATCTCGTTGACGATCAGGCTCGTGGTCAGGTTGGCGCTGGGCTGGAGACGTATCCAGTAGTAATTGGCCGGGGCAGAGCTCACCGGCCAGGTGTCGAAATCCGCGTTGCCGTCATCGAAGCCAGTCTCATGGGTGGTAGGCAGGTTGAAAGTAATTGCCCCATCCTGCGCCAGGGTTGCCCCGCCCGATGCCGTGCCATCAGTCAGCCCACTTACCCCGTTCCAGCTACGCCCGGTGAAATACTGCACCACCATCGTTGCCGCAACTGCGTTGACCGTCCCGCCCATATTGACCCAGGCATAGTTGAAGCGCACCGGGCAGCCGATGTACAGGTAATCGGCGGTCTCCAGGGTCAGGATCACCGAGTTGAAGGAATCGTTATCATCCCCCGCGTTGGGCAAATAGGCGTACAGCAGGTTTGTGGCGCTGTCGTCGAAATGCAGCACGGTCGCCCCACGCTCCAGGTGGAAGTGCCACAACTGGTCGGGGATAGCTGTGTTAAGTCCCAGGTTTGGCCGGTCATCCAACACCAGCAGTAACTGCCCGGCGTCCACATCCACCGACGATTTGATGCGAATGCCGATCTGCATGGCCTTGGTGCAGTCCACCGGCGGTTCCAGGTTCTTGACCGCTACCACGCCGGTGGTGAAACTTGCCCCCACCGCTACCCGCGTGTGGTCATCGAGCAGAGACTGGGTGACATTTGTGATAGGCCGGCTGTCCCAGGGGGTCTTGGTCGCTTCGAGCACCCCCAGGGAGTGGTATAGGTTCCCGCTCTGGTCCGTGTCGCCCCACACCGCCGGGAGCAATCCTTTCCAGGCGCACACCCCATAGATCGGGTGGTCATTGCGCGCGCCCCACAATACGTATCCCAAGGATGGGTGGCGAATGGCGAGCAAGAATTGGGCGCTCTCCACATCCGCGGCGTCCTCCCGGGCCCACACCCCG
>Ga0209341_10000743_pt1 | contig 33133 bp, 32 predicted proteins | sample RifCSP13_2_FD_184020 | JGI IMG/M metagenome (GOLD analysis project Ga0209341, IMG submission 184020) | Soil microbial communities from Rifle, Colorado - Rifle CSP2_sed 13_2 (SPAdes) (version 2) | ecosystem: Environmental > Terrestrial > Deep subsurface > Rock core/Sediment | place: Rifle... | reverse complement strand
GTCGATTACGGCGGGGGGGTCTATCGCCTGGCGCGGAGACCCTGACCGGGATTCGGCCAACATCCTCTTACTGACCCGTATTCTCCTCGGATGCTCGTCTCCATCATCGCAACAGCAAGATGACCAGCACGGCCAGCAGGCCGAGCGCAACGATCGTCGACAGCACCAACCCGCTCACCAGGATTGACACACCCAGCGTCGATCGCCTCTCGGCGGCTCGGGCCTGTGTCTCTGCTGTTGCAACCAGGTGGGCCGGCTCACCCGAAGTACGTCCGATCAGGTAGAGCAGAGCCAGGATAACGACCGCGGCCAGTATCGCCGGGGCGAACAACAGAGCCAGTCGCAGGAAAGCGTCCGGATCGAGGCGGTTCATCAAGCGCTGGAAACGCTCGGGCTCGAGGTAGGAGGTTCCCAGGGCAAGCAGAGAAAGGACGAGCATCGGGACGGTCGAGAGCAGGATCAGTCCGACCGCCCTACGCGCCAGCCGAGCCCAGCGGCCGGCGGCGGCAGCCGGTGGTTGTGCCCTCCTACGGGGGAAGGCGACAAGCACGGTAAAGACGCCAACGATCATTAGGAGCAAGGGCGCTGCCGTGACGAGCGGGCGCAGGAACCGATCACCTGGTAGCGGTTCTATCCACCTCGAGAAGCGGCCGGGGGCGACGAGGGATAGGAGGAGAACCAGGACCGCCACCAGGAACGCGGGGGTGATCAGGCCCAGCGCCCACCGGGCGACGGACTGGGCCGGGGTGGACCGTACCGCACTTACCTGGCTCGGAGTGAGAGCCACCGCCGGCCCCGGCTCGCGCGCGTAGAGGAATGCCAGGACAACCACGGCGAACAGCGTCGCCGGGGCGAAGAACAGCACGGTTTGAATGAACTCGTCCCCCGGGAGCCGCGCGATCAGTCCTCCGAAGCGGACGGGGGCAACATAGAACAAGGCTAACGCGCCGACCGAGCCGAGAAGCATCGGAATGCTCGGGATCAGGAGGAGGACCGCAATCAGCCGAGTCCCACTCCATCTGGGCTTCTGTCCCCGGTCGGAGCGTGCAGTCTCGACGTCCGTCGGCCTGGGCCGGCCGCCGGATGTGTCGTGGGTCATGTTTTCTCCATGGTGTGGTGGGTCCAACGACCGGCCGCCACTGTGGTGGACAACCCCGCGGTTGGTCAGGGGTTCAGGTCAACCTCGACGCTGGCCAGGTGGACATCGCCCCCGAAGGCCGGACTCAGGTCGCGCACGACCACCCGTCCCGGACCGGGCGCGCTCACGCTATAAGGGATGTCGGCGCTAAACGGTCCTGGTTCACCCAAATCCGGCGCATTGACGATCACTGATTGAGATGCAATCACGTTTCCATCGGCGTCGTGCAGCTCGATCAACAGGGTCTGCTCGAACGAGGCCAGCGCAATCCCCTGCACGTGCAGCATTCCAGCGCTGATCGTCTGCCCCGAGCTGGGCTGCTCGATGTTGATGTCGTCGGGGTGAGGTCGGCCCGGGACGACCATCGCCGGCCCGCTTTGGCCCAGGACGACCGCGACCGAGGCCAGGTGGGTCGTTCCTCCATCCCGCGCACTTTGGCTAAACACCTGGATGAATATATTGCCTCCGCCGGGAACGTTGAGGAACATATCGGTCTCGAATGGGCCGCGCTGACCGGCGTCGGCGGCGATGGTGACCGGCGTGGTGGCGACTTCCGTCCCATCGGCGAGCAGGATCCGGACGGCCAACGTCTGCTCAAAGGTCGGGTCTGCCAGCCCGGTGATGTGAACCGGACTGGTGACGCGCGAGGCCGGCCCAGGTTCAAGGATCAGGATCGCCTCCGCCGGTTGAGCGCCGCTGACCGGGGGAGCGGTAGCCTCAGATGTGGGTGTGGCGCTTTCCAGAGTGGGGCTCGGCTCTGGCGGAGGTGTGGCCGTGGCTGCTGGCGGCATGGGCGTTGGCGGCAGGGCCGTGGGCTCGGCTGGCTGCGGCCCGGGGAAGTTGCACCCGCCGAGCAGCACGATCACGATCCAGGCTGTGGTCAGCGCCCCTCGTCTCATGGCCATCTCCTCGTCAGCTAAATCGAGTCTAACCGGTCCAATGTCATTTGACATCAGAACGTTTGTTCTATATAATCATGACACACCTTTCCTGGGAGGTCTATGTGTGGTTCCGTCCTGAGCCCGCCGATGGAGCACATCCTGAGCCTACCGGGGGGCTGCGTCCTGCCTGTCCCCCGGACGCAAGTCGGGGAGAGCCTGTCGAAGGGCTGCGTCCTGCCTGTCCCCCGGACGCAGGTCGGGGGGAGCTTGTCGAAGGAAGGCCGGCCAGGCGTCGCCCCCCGGAGGGGGACGTTTTGAACCTGCCGAAAGGGAGCGGCCTGCCTGCACCTGCCCGCCCTGGCGGTCGGGCCAGGGTGGCGCAGGCACAGGTGGGCAGGCAGGCCGGCAGGCCAGGGAGCTTGTCGAAGGAACACTCACTCGAGGCCCAAGACCCTCGGGGGAATCGACTTGCCCTCGAGATCGACGGTGAGTTGTCAGCCCAACTCAGCCTGAAGGCGCGCACCCGGGGTCAGACAGTAGGCGGGCTGGTCACCGACCTGATCGCCCGCGGTCTGCAGCAGGATGGGCTGCGTTCGCAGGCCGAAGCCGCGCTGGCTTCGCTCACCCCGCGCGAGCAAGAGGTCGCCTGGTTAACGGCTCGCGGCCACACCAACCCCCAGATCGCCGAGGCCCTGATCATCTCACCCGAGACGGTCAAGACCCACGTGGCGCACGTCCTGGAGAAATTCGGCGTGCGAAGCAAGGCAGAACTGCGCGTGCGTCTCCTCGACCTGGGTGTGCGCTGGTGGGAAAGCGGCCGGTAGTAACGGCGCAAGCCCAGCAGCATTCTGACACGCACAAGTCACCTTAGTACACCCCTCGTGTTTGATATCCCCCCGGTTCGTGCTTAGAATGGACGAGGAGAGGTTCACGGCTCACCGAGCGGCAAGACAGCGATCATGCGAGGGAAGCCCGAGCAACGCCCCGTGCTTGCCAAAAGGCCGCGCCCTGCCTGTCCCCCGGACGCAGGCCGGGGGGAGCTTGCCGAAGGGCGGGACCAGACCGTACACACAGGAGCAATCACCATGAGCGCACGACCATCGATAGAAGGGCCGCGCCCTGAGCTCGTCGAAGGGATGGCCGCCATCCTGGCCGGTATCAAAGCCGGGGACGCCGACCAGGTACGGAGGCTTCTTGATGAGCAGCCAGACCTGGTCGGAGGGCTTGGCGAAAACGGCGACACGCCGCTCCTGGTAGCGACGTATTACCGCGCCGAGGATCTGATCCGACTCCTGCTTGAACGAGGCGCGCCCGTCTCCGTCTTCGAAGCAGCCTCGCTCGGGGATGCTCAACGCGTTCGACAGATCCTGGATGACCAGCCCGAGCTATTGGCTGCTTACAGCCACGACGGGTGGACGTCGCTTCACCTCGCCGCCCACTTCGGTCAACTGCAAGTCGTCGACCTTCTGCTGGCGCGCGGCGCCGAGGTTGACGCGCGCTCGACAAACGATCTGGCCAACACAGCCCTGCACGCCGCCCTAGCCGGCGGGAGCTGGGCGACCGCGCGTCGGCTGGTGGAGCAGGGCGCTGATGTCAACGCCGTTGAGACCGGCGGATACATGCCCCTGCATCAGGCCGCAGACCTCGGTGACGCGGAGATGGCGCGGTTCCTCGTTGAGCGCGGAGCGCTAACGGACGTCCAAACCGATGATCAGCAGACCCCGGAGGATGTAGCCCGAGCCAAGGACCACATAGAGCTGGCCGAATGGCTGAGCCGACCGGCGGGCAGGAGCTAACCATCTGCCAGGCTCGCTGCACAGATTCTCATCGGTCAACCTCATCCCCCGATGACCTTCCCCGTGCCGCCAAACCGTACTGAGACGAAGGTCAGGGGGTTCGGTGGATGGAGGACGCAAGCCAACGGAGAGGCTAACGCCGACGAATGGAGGTCAGGATGGAATATCGTGTTCTCGGACGGACGGGAGTTTACGTCTCACCGTTGTGCCTCGGCACGATGAATCTCGGCGGTCCGACGCCGGAGGCCGAGGCAATCCGAATCGTGCACAAGGCCCTCGACGCCGGTCTGAATTTCATCGACACGGCGAATGTGTACGTTGAGGGAGGCAGCGAGCGCGTCCTGGCGAAAGCGCTCGATGGCGGGAAGCGCAATCACGTGGTCCTGGCCACCAAGGTGTATTTCCCCATTTCGGATGATCCCAATGACAAGGGAGCCTCGCGCCGGCACATCCTCATGGAGGTCGAGAACTCCTTGAGCCGTCTCGGGACGGAGTGGATCGATCTTTACCAGATGCACCGCCCGGTCTTCGAACTCCAACAGGACGAAACCCTTCGGGCGCTCGACGACCTCACCCGCCAGGGGAAGGTGCGCTATATCGGCTGCTCGACCTACCCCGCCTGGCGCATCATGGAGGCATTGGCCATCTCCGAGCGTTACGGGCTGGCACGCTTCGTCTCCGAGCAGCCTCCCTACAACCTACTCGACCGCCGAATCGAGAACGAGCTCGTACCACTGGCCGAGCGCTATAATCTGGCGCTCCTTCCCTGGTCGCCTCTGGCGATGGGGATGCTTGCCGGGCGCTATGCCACCGCCAGTGAATTCCCCGACGACTCGCGCGCGGCTCGGATCCAAGCCTGGGCGGCTGAGCGTGTCAACGAACGCGGATTGTCGGCGGCGCGGCAGGTGGGAGACGTTGCCCGCCGGTACGGCATGCCGGGATCACAATTGGCTTTGCTTTGGGTCATGAATCAGCCGGCCGTGACCTCCCCGATCATCGGCCCGCGCACACAAGCCCACCTTGCCGAGGCGTTGGCTGTGCTCGAGATGCAGCTTGATCCGCTGGCAACTAGCGAGCTGGATGCTATTGTCCCGCCCGGGAGCGCGGTTAGCGATTTCCACAATACGAGCGGTTGGATGAAGATGAAGCTTCCCGCCTGACCCCAAAGAAAACACCCGGGTCGTGGGCCCAGGTGTCGAGTTCATTCGGCAGTCGAGTACTTCGGGCGGTCAGCCGGTGCGCAGGACCATCCTCCCGTCCTCGCCAGCTACGAATTCCATCGGTCCTTGAGGGATCGCGTTGGCCATCTCCAGCCTCCCGCTGTCCATAGCCTCCCACATGACCTGGAACGGCGCCTTGCCGGGGATCCACTTCTCGACGATCACTACCCCATGCCCCGGGAGCACGGTGAACGCTAATTGGCGCGGATCCTCCGGACGATTGAGGGCGGTCGAGCGTGCAAAGGCCTCTTTGATCCCCCTGGCCTGCGCCTCCGTGGCGCAAGACACCAGGTAGTGATAGTAGGGAGGGTCGAGTGGAAGAAACTCGACGTAACGCGGATCGTAGGCCGTGACCCCGCGATGTCCGTGGAGCTTCGAGCGCGCGACAGGGACCTCGCCACCTTGTCCCCACGCCGGACCCAGGACGCTCTTCGGCAGGCGTATGTCCATTTCCATCATCTCGACCGCCTCCGATGAAGGCGGATCGTTTCGGATTCCCTCAACCTGACGGATGAGCGCGCCCCTTCCGTCCGGACGTACACCCACGATCACGGCGAGATCATCATCGCTGATCCTCCCCTTGTCCACCGGTCGAGCGCTTCCGGTCACCGTCGCCACAAGCGCCCCCAGCGCCGGCTCCCATGTTGCGAAACAGCCCTCGCTGTATTGGTCCGCCACCGCTTCATGCAATGCCGGAACCTGAACAAGATCGGCAACACGGACCATCTCGGTAAAAAATTGGCGTTGGCCGAGCTCGAGCGCCGCCGCCCGCATCGCTTTGGGCGCGGCGAGTCCCTTCCAGATCGAATCGCTGATCATGTCCCCAGCGACTTCGTGCCCGGTCACCTCGTGCGTGCTTTCAACCGTGACGATTCTCAGAACGATATCGCGGAAGAAAGACTCCGGGTCGTCGGCCGTGCTTCTCGGGTGCGCCCCTACCAGGTCGAAGTGATAGAGATAGTGCGGCGTGTCATCCCCGACGAGGAGCAGGACGTGGATGCTCATGGTCTGAGACTGCACCAGGCGCTCGAGGGCCATGATCGGCCCCCCCCGGCGTCCTTGCTCGATCAGAACCCGATAGGCCTGCGGGGCCATGCCCGGGAAGGCGAAATCGGCGGGATCCGGTGGGTCTTTCGAGAGCGCCGAGCGGAAGTGATCCAGCGTCCTTTCAAGCAGCGGCGGCGTGACGTGAAGCAGTGTATAGATCGTTGGCGAGCGTTGCAGCCCAAAACGTCGGCGCGCCGAGAGCATCAGCGAATCGCGCCAGCCTACCGGCTCCCCGAAGGTGGCCGTCGTAAGGATGATGTCCGTCTCATCGTCCGGTCTGGGCTGGAGGTGATGTCCGGCGAGCCGGAATTGATCCAGGATCCCGCCGGCAACCTCGGCTGTTAGGGCCGACTCAGGGCCTGGAACGTAGGTTACGTGAAGCGTCCGAAGCCACGTGTGGAGATGTTTCGCCTCGATCTCTTCTTTGGCCACACCCATCATCCCACCTCACACTTCATCCATAACCACGCCGCCCGGGACCGAACGCCCAGGCTGATCTTGAACCGTCTCACATTGGCCGGCTGAATACACGGTGATTCTTATACGGCACACCGCCGATATTTTCAAGGTCGCGCCGCATCTGGACGGCAGTCTCAGCCACCTGCGTCAGATCGGCATGAACGAAGCGCGCCTGGCGGATGGTCTTCTCCATCTCCGAATAGAGCAGCGCGTTCCCACCTCGCCCTTGATACTCGGGCAAGATCCCGGCCCCGTTGAGCGCCACCCATTTCGTCCGCTTGAACTCGAGCAGGAGATCGATGATGCCGAAAGGGAATAGCCTTCCCCGGCTTCGCTGGATCGCGGCCGAGACGTCAGGGAAGGCGAACAGAAAGCCGACCGCCTCATCGCCATGCGTGATGAGCTTGATCAAACGCGGGTCGGCGACGGTGAGCAGGTTGTCGGTGAGAAACGCAATCTCGCGATCCGAAAGGGGGTAGTACTCCCAGTTGTTGATGAAGGACTGGTTGTACATCCGTCCGATCCGGCCCGCCCACTCCCGAAGCTCTTTCCGGCTCTCGAAACGTTTCACCGTCAACCCACTCCGCGCCGCAGCTCGCTCGGCGATCCGGTGCACGCGCTCGGGAAGTCTGAATTGGTTCGCGCCCAGGTAGCACGAAATGAAATCTACCTCTTTCTGAAAGCCAAGCTCCTCCATGAATGCCGGGTAGTAGGGAGGATTGTAGTTCATCATGGTCATGGCCGGCCGGAATTCGAAACCCTCGATGAGCATCCCGTATCCGTCCAGCGCCCCGAAGCCCTTTGGACCGACCATCCGATCCAGGCCCCGCCCCCTGGCCCAGGCAAAGGCTCTCTCGAATAAAGCCTGGGCGACCTCGATGTCCTCGATGCACTCAAAGAGATAGAACTGGGCGTCCTGGTGGGCATGATAGTGATTGAAGGGCCGGTTGTTGAGGACCGCAATCCGTCCGACGTCTTCGTCGGCGCGCCGGGCCAAAAAAAAGGCCGCCTCGGAGTGCTCGTAGAATGGGTGCTTGGCTGGGCTCAACTGGGCGGCGGCGTCGATCATGATCGGCGGCACCCACAGCGGGTGTCCCCGATAAAGTCGGAAAGGGAGATGCAGAAATCGACCGACATCACGTCGGTCGCCGACATCCACGGGGTCAACGCTCAACACGGGTGCCTCGGGAGGATGTTCGACCCATTGTAACACCCTGCCAAACCGCCTACAATCTGTCCGCCATGCAGGCAGGGAACCCACACGGGGTGACAGCCCGCTTCTTGCGTTGGCTCTTCAACGCGCTTTTTGCGCTGCTCACCGTCCGCGATGTCAAAGGCCTCGAGAGACTTCCGGCGGACGGGCCGTATATCCTGGCGACAAATCACCTGAGCCTATACGACCCGGCTCTGATCTACGGATTGATCGGTGACGAACGCTTTAGCGGCTGGGCGGCCGAGAAGTGGGAGCGTCACATAGTCTTCGGGACGATCCTCAAACTGGGAAGGGCGATCTTCATCCAGCGCGGCGTGGTGGACCGAAGGGCCCTCGACGCAGCCATTTGCTGGCTGGGCCAGGGAAAGATCTTCGGCATTGCGCCGGAAGGAACACGCAGCCGAACCGGAGCCTTGATCCGAGGCAAGACCGGCGTCGCTTACCTGGCGCACGAGGCCGGCGTCCCGGTCCTTCCGCTGGCGCACTCCGGAACAGAAGACGCGATCCGAACGTTGTTCCGTCTGCGCAGACAAGTCATTAGAGTGCGCGTCGGCGAACCGATCCACCTGTCGCCACCGCCTCCAGGTGAGCGCACCACCGCCCTGCGGCGCGACACGGATGAGGTCATGTGCCGTATCGCAGCGATGCTGCCTTCTGAGTATCGCGGCGTGTATCGCGACCATCCCCGCCTGGCCGAGCTCTTGGAGCCATCGGCTTCGGTCCAGGTCGCGCTCTCTCCTCGACCAGATACTCACTGATCTGCGTCTTTTGCTTCACAACCCCCAATCTGGGGTGATACCATCGACGACCTGACCTCGCATGACGACCTTTCCAGTTCACCCCTTGACGCTCCTTTTTTATGGCCTGGTGCTGGTCGCGATCGGCGCCTTGGTGCAGTTGGTGCGGTCGTCTCGCCGCCGTGAGACGGCTTCGTTTCCTTTGGCGGCGCTCACCCTGCTCGCCTGTCTGGACGCGATGGCGTTCCTGGCCGGCTTCTCGATCGGTCCCCTCCTGATCCTGGTCACCTCCGCAGTGGCGGTCGTCCTTGCCGCCATGGTTCGGTCTTACCGCGTGCAGGTTGGGCTGGCCTGCTTGGCGACTCTCCTGCTGGCCGCCGGCATGTGGACCGGCACCTTCGCAAATGTGCGCCTGACCTTGGGGATCGGCCTGGTTTCGGCTGTGGTCGTGGCCATGGTTCAGCTCGGACGCGGTTTGACCGAGCGCGGTGTCGGGGCCTTCGGGGGTTGGGGACTTACACTCACCGCCTGTCTGGGCGGACTCTCGCTTCTCCTGGGCTCCACACCCGGGAGCCTTTGGAGCCGCTTGCCCTTGCCTGCTGCGGTTCTCGGGCTTGGCCTAGCCCTCGTCTCGAAACGCTACCGGCCGCCGCTCTTGCTGGTGGCCTTGGCGAACGTCCTCCTTGGGCTGGGGTTTCTCTCCGCCTGAGCTCTCCGTCCCCAGCGTTCGGCCAGTGCATCGAATCTGCCTTTGTATGTTGAGCCTCGGTGATCCTCGGCTACCGCCGCCACGCGGCTGGGACCCCTCGGTCCGAGGCGATCCCAGCCGGCTGACGGCGCGATTGACCGAGCGCCTGTGAGTGCCGCATGCCCGAGCCGACTCAGCGCACCTCAATCGTGGGAAGGACGATTTCAAACGGGACAGGCGATGCGCCCCACCGCTGAGGCTGGCCGCTTGAGTCGGAAGGCGGCTCGGCCGGCTCGACGGAGGGGTCATAGCCCAGCGCGCTGGCCAGGGTTAGCTGGTAGCGCTGGAACAAGTCAGCGTCCTGTACCATTTGGGAATCTCCGGCGATCGCCGCCACCGACCGCAGTTCTTGCTCCATGGCGTGCGCCACCTGCCACGCCTCGGCATAGCGACCCTCGCCAAACATCCGATCGATCACCCTGAGGGCTTCCGCCGAACGCACAATCGTCGCATTCCGCCGGACCTCGATATCCGCCAGGGAGTTATAGTTGTCGATCGGCACGACCGATGCCTCGACCTGTCGGCGGATGTCCCTTGTGCGCTGAGCGAAGGCGTCGGCATAACTGACGTCGATCTCCGCCAGTGCCTGCGGCCCGGACGCGGCTGGGCGGGTCCGCAGCCTGATCATCAAGACCTGGCTGTCACCCGCACCCATCGGTGGCATGTTGACCTGTGCACCTTCCGCCGGAGGGGGCCCTTCCATGCCTGTGACTGCCAACAGTTGAACACCCGGCGCAGGTCGAATGCTGACCCGGATATCATCCGCCACGCGTTCAACCAGGCCCTCGGCCTCCTCGAGGAAGACCTTCTCCATTTCGCGGGCCGAGTCGACGAAGTGGTATGCTCCGTTGCCTTGCCGGGCCAACACCCCCAGGAGCGGGTCATTCATGTCCATCCCCAGGCCGATCGTAGATAGGTAAATTCCCTTTTGGCTGAAGACCAGGGCATCGGCGGCGATCTTCTCCGGATTGGTGATTCCCACGTTCGCCAAACCGTCGGTGAGGAGGATGACTCTGTTGTTGCGCCGGAGATCAAAGCTGCGGTCCACCTCGTCGAAGCCGGTCATCAGGCCGTCATACAGGTTGGTGCTGCCGCCAGGTTGGAGCTGCTCGACCGCCTCTTGGATCCAGGATCCGTCCCCAACGGGTTGGGAATGGCGCAACACCCAGGCTCTATCGTTGTAGGCGACAATGCTCACCCAGTCATCGGCGCCAAGGCTCTTGAGGAACACCCTCACCGATTCTTTGAGATAGGTCATCTTGTCTTCACTGACCATGGAGCCACTGGTGTCGAGCACCAATGCCAGGTTGAGGGGTGTGCGCCCTTCGGATGAGTCGCTCCGGGTCTGCAGCCCGATCTGCACCCACACCTCGCCTCCACTCGAAGGAACTTGCGGGTTTCCCAGGCGGAGGTCGAGCCCAAGCGGCTGATCGGCCGGCTCCGGGAACCGCTGTTCGTAGTAGTTGAGGTACTCATTGATGCGGACGGCTTCGGCCGGGACGATGTCCCCCCGGTTGATGACCCCGCGGCTGTAGGCCTTTGAGGCATCCACACCTGCCGCACATCCACTGACCAGGCTCATGGCGAATACCAAGGGGAGCAGTCTTGATGGCAATCGCGTTCGTGGATACATGGGAACCTCCGAAAGATAGGATTGGGCATCTCGATCCCATTCTCTCGTTGCTCCGGTACACTTCAATTGCCAGGTGTGTTACATTCTGTGCAACATCGCCGGTACAGTACTCGGAGGAAAGTGAGATCTTTCTCGGAGCTCCTTTCTGAATACGTGAACCGCATCGGTGTGGCGGACGCCGAGTTGGCCCGCCGGCTGGGAGTCAGCCGTCAGACGGTCTTCCGCTGGCGTGAGGGTCAGACGCAACGCCCCCGGCATAGGGAAGATGTGATCGCGCTCGCCACAAAGCTGCGGCTTGAAGCGAACGAGCGCGATCAGCTCTTGATGTCAGCCGGATTTCGTCCGGAGGTTGTTGCCCCGGTCGGAGATGTCGGCAAGACCGACGTCGGACCGATACCCGCTACTCAGTACCCAAAACAGCCATTCCGGGATATTCCCGCCGGACCTGCCTGGCCGGCCGCGGCCACCTTTCTGCGACCCGTGCTTCGACGGCGATGGCTCTTTGCCGCCCTTGCCGGGTTGATCGTGCTCGTGATCGGCTTGACCTCCACTGACGTTTGGCAATCGCTGGCCTCCCGACTTGGCTTGATGATCCCCGGCAGTACGCCCATGGAGCCGGTGGCGGCGACCTTCGATGAGACTCTTATCCTCGTCAGTCCATTCGCAAACTATGGCAGCGGGCAGATCGGCTTCAATGTTGCTAGCCGTCTTCAGGAGGCATTGCGCGAAGTCTTTGGCGGATCAGGCCTCGAGCAGGTCCGAATAGAGGTCCTACCCGAGACAATCATGAATGAGGCCGGCGCCCGCCGGTCCGGAATGCAGCTCGCCGCAGACCTGGTGATTTGGGGTGAGTACGACAGCGGACGGGTTATTGCTCACGTTACGGCGCCGGGCGAAGGAGCTCCGACGGTGAGCCAGGAACGACGCTGGATTCTGGAGACCAGCGAAGCACTCAGCACAACCATCAATACCGATCTGCCTCAAGACATTCAGTGGATGGCCTTGTACACGCTGGGACAGGTTCACTACCGGGCAGGGCGGGTGGAGAAGGCGGAGGCGGTTTTCGAGCGCGCACTCGGCAATCTCCCCGAAGATCCCACGGCACGCGGAGCGGTATTCAACTACCTGGGTTCGCTCGAGACCCAGAAAACCACTCCTGATTTGGACAAGGTGATCGCATATTACACTCAGGCCATCGAACTTCTCCCACGGCTTCCTTCCGCCCTGAACAATCGCGGCGTGGCTTATCTCGAGCGTGCTGAGGAGGGTGACCACGCCCGTGCCGAGGACGACTTTCGCAAGGCCATCGGCTGGGGCCCTGACTTCTCTGCCGCTCACCTGAACTTGGCAATATCACTCTTGCGGGACAATCCGGACGATTTCGATGAGCCCCTTGCGTTGCTTGAACAGGCAGAGGAACTGGAGCCGGACTCGCCTGGTATCCAGAATGCCCTGTGCTGGGATCTCAGCCTGGCCGGAAAGCCAGACCAGGCCTTACCCCACTGCGATGAGGCGGTCCGGCTTGACCCCTCCGGCCTAAGCAACGACAGCCGGGGCGTCGCCCTGGCCATGCTTGGCCGGCACTTGGAAGCCATCGACGAGTTCCGGATCTTCCTTGATCGGATCCGGACTGGCAATCCTTCTGCGTATGCACGCTACTCCGCCACCCGCCAAGCATGGATCGTCTCGCTTGAGAATGGCCTGGACCCATTCGATGCGGCGACCCGCCGGTCGCTGCTCCAGGATTGACACCCCTGACCGCCTGTTTGGCCGACAGGTCTTGGCCGGATCCGACTCGTCTTTCAATCCCCCGATCATTGCAGTCGCTGCGCTTGCCGACGATTGCCGATTGTGTCCAGTCACCATGATGAGCCCGGCCGCCCAGTGCGGCACTCCTTCTCCTCTCCTCTGAGTCACGCCGCAAGGTCGGTAGTCCTATTAGTCTCCCCCGCGCGGGGGAGATCGCGATCCCCCGCGCGATTCCACCCAAAGTGGGATGGCTTCCACCCCCATTCCAGCCTACACTGTTAGCACAAATGTTCTAGTCAGGGATGGTGCGCTACCAACAGCGCCTCCACGCCTTCCACTCCCAGCGCACCGTCCCTGCCATAGGAGGTCTCCCATGGACAAGGAACAGACGCAACTCATACCGGTTGCGACCACCCGGACGACGAGCCTCATCGACCCCCAGGCCGAGAGCCTGCCCTACCCGGCCGCCGATCCGGCCCTGCTTGAGGTACTGCTCCAGCCGCGCTTGGCGCTCTTCTGGGGAGCCCACACGCCGACCCGGACCCTGCTGGCTGCGGCCACGACCCTGGCCGCGCGCGGCCAGGCGTTGCGCATTTTCGATGGCGGCAACCGCTTCGACGGCTATTTCGTCGCCCGACTGGCGCGCCGCCTGAGCACCGATCCCCAGACCACCTTGAAACACATCCGCCTGTCGCGCGCCTTCACCTGCTTCCAGATGGCCGAGTTGATCGAGAACACACCGACCGACCTGCAGCCGCTGTTCGTGCTGGATCTGCTGGCCACTTTCTACGACGAGAGCGTACCGCTGCGCGACACCGAACGCCTGCTGGTAACGACGATCGCCCATCTCAAGCGTTTGGCGGCGACCGGCCCGGTGATCGTCGGAGCGCGCGAACCTCAAAGCCTGGTCAAGGATCGCTGGATACTGCTCGACCGGCTTCAGACCGCCGCCGACGCCACCTGGCTGCTGCGCGCGCCGGAAGAGATCGGGCCTCTTCAACCCAGCCTCTTTTGACGCAAGAAGGGAAACGCGCGAATGAGCAAGAAACAGGAACCTGATCCCGATCACCCGATTCGAAGCACACGAGGTTGACATGGGCCGCACCTTACCTTCCATCACCCAGACTTTTCTCCAGGAACAGCAATCACTGGCCCGCTTCCGGCGCGCGCTACGCCTGGACGATCAACGCGCGCTCGATGACCTGCTGGCCGCCTCCCGCCATCACCTGGCCGAAGCCGCCTATGCCTCTCACCTGCTCCCCTTCGAGATCATGCTGCTGGCGATGCTGGTCGAGGAGCACAAACAGGTCCTCCGCCTGCGGGAGGAGTTGGAGACTTTACGCTGGGATGCCCGCAGCCTTTCGACAAGCTCCCCCCGGCCTGCGTCCGGGGGACAGACAGGACGCGGCCAGGAGCATTCGAAACCGTGACCGAACTCTCCGGGCGCCCGTTGGCAATCGCCTCTCCCTCGAACAAGCCCACCCTGTATGGTTGGCTCTTCGACGCCTACCCTTCGGGTACGGGAATGGCTGTCTGGCTGATCGATGCCGATGGGCAAGCCCACATGTTTCACGACGATTTCACCCCGGTCTTTTACGTGCGCGGCCCGCGCCAGGATCTGCATGACCTCTGTCAGATGCTGCGCGCCCGGCGGGAACCGGTCGAGCTCGATCGAACGGAGCGCATCGACCTCTTCCTTGACCATCCGGTCGAAGTGCTGCGGGTCGGGGTGCGCTCGCCCGGTTTGCTGCCGCGCCTTTTCCGACAGGTAGCCGACTTCAACCCTTACCTGACCTATTACGACGCCGACATCCCGCTCCCGCAGCGCTATGTGCTCACCCGCCAGGTTTTCCCGCTGGCTCACTGCGCCGTCGAGCACGAGGCCGGCCAGATCCGCCACATTCAGGCCCTCGACACGCCCTGGGAAATCGACTACCGCCTGCCTCCGCTGCGGGTGATGGCGATGCGCCTGGGAGGAGAGCTGCGCAACCCGGCCCGCGGCCATCGGGGTGACTTGCTGGTCCAGGTCGAGGGCGAGGAATACCCGTTCAAGCGCGAGCATAGCCGTGAGATGGTGCTGGGGATTCGCCATCTGCTCGAGCGACATGACCCCGACGTGCTCGTTACCGCCTACGGCGATTCCTATCTTCTCCCCCGGCTGCTCGAACTCGCGCGCCACTACGGCATCTCCTTACCACTGAACCGGGACCCCGACCAGGCGATCGCCCACAAACCGGCCCGCTCTTACTTCTCTTACGGGCGGATTGTCTTCAGCGACGAACAACATTTGCTCTTCGGCCGCTGGCATGTCGACCGGCAAAACGCTTTCCTGGGCGACGACTACGGCCTGGACGGAGCCCTGGAGATCGCCCGCTTGTCCGGCTTGCCCGTGCAAACCGTGGCGCGGGTGTCGACCGGCACCGGGATCAGCGCCATGCAGGTTTCCACCGCCTGGCGCCGCGGGGTATTGGTCCCCTGGCAGAAGCGCCAGCCCGAATCGCTCAAGACCGGGCTCGACCTGCTGGCAGCCGACAAGGGCGGTCTGGTCTACGCCCCGTTGATGGGGCTGCACGAGCACGTGGCCGAACTCGATTTCACCGCCATGTACCCGAGCATCATGGTGCATTTCAACCTGTCGCCGGAAACCGTCGGAGCCAAGTGCTGCGAGGGCGTGCCGGTGCCTGAGCTGGGCACACCGGTTTGCAACCACCGCCAGGGTTTGGTGCCGGAGACGCTGGCCCCACTGTTGGAAAAACGCAACCAGTACAAAGCGCGCATCCGCGAGTTACCGGAGGACGACCCGCGCAAGGAGATCTTCCGCCGGCGCTACTCGGCCCACAAGTGGTTGCTGGTGACTTGTTTCGGCTACCTGGGCTACAAAAACGCCCGCTTCGGCCGGATCGAGGCCCACGAAGCGGTGACGGCCTACGGGCGGGAGGTGCTGCTGCGGGCCAAGGAGCTGGTCGAGGCACGTGGTTTCCGCGTGCTGCACCTGTATGTCGACGGCCTGTGGATCGACAAACCAGGGGCCAGTCAACGCCCCAATTACGAGGCGCTCCTCGACGAGATCCGGGCCCAAACCGGGCTGCAAATCGGATTGGAAGGCGTTTACCGCTGGCTGGCTTTTTTGCCGTCGCGGGTCGAAGCGCGTGTACCCGTCGCCAACCGCTATTTCGGCACTTTCGAGGATGGCTCGACCAAAGTACGCGGCATCGAGGCGCGCCGTCATGACACACCCAACTTCGTCCGAGAGACCCAACTAGGGATGCTGGCAATCCTGGCCGAAGGGCAGGGCGTGGCCGGGTTTCGGGCGGCCGTGCCGGCGGCGATCGAATACGCTGCCCGTCAGCTGCATCGTTTGCGCTCCGGCCAGGTCCCCGTTCGCGAGTTGTTGGTCACTCACCGGTTGTCGCGCCAGCCCGATGAGTACATCGCCCGCACCGTCGCCGCTCGGGTCGCTCTGGAACTGACGCAGGCCGGCGTGTCGCTCAGCCCGGGCGAAAAGCTGCGTTTCCTTCTCGTTCCAGGGCCGGAAAAGGCGCGCGCCTGGGAATTGATCCAGGGAGAGATCCCCTACGACCGTCAGGCGTATCTCCAACTGTTCATACGCGCGATCGAGAGCCTGCTGGCGCCGGTGGGTGTGGATCAGTCCACACTCGAGACTTGGCTTCTCGGTCAGACGAGTTATTGGGGACCCGTTGGGGTATTACCACCACCGGGCACGGACGGCCGCTGGCCGATGCTGGCGAACGCCCGGCCGGTAGGGGCGGAGCACTCGCTACTGGCAACCTCTGCTTTCCGCGAGATCCAGCGCGAGTGCTTCGCCCTTACCCGCCAGGCTGCCTGAGAGGGAAAGGCATGCGTCGTCCAAACGCCTTCTTGATCGTCACCGGATTGGTTGGCCTGGTCGCCAACGCCCTGGCCATCTCGAGCTATCTCTTCAGTCGGGGACAAATCGAAGGGTGGAGGCCCGATCCGGGGCTGCTCCTGGTCCTGGCCTTCGTCGCCCTGGCCTATAGCCTGGCGTTCTGGTCGGCCCTCGTCTGGCGCTGGACGCGCAGCCGGGCCGCCGAGGCTCCGGATCCATCCAGCCGCACCCCGGCCTTTCTGCTGAACGCACTGGCGGCCTTCCCGCTTCTGGCTCTGTGGACATACCTGCTGCTAACCACTGCGCTCCAGGTCGAGGCTACGACCACCCAGCTCTGGCTGATCTCCCTGGCGGCGACCTGGGCGGTGTCCCCGTTCGTGGCACTCGGGTTGATCCCGGTGGGCGAAGCCCTCGGGCCGTTGATGACACGTGAGGACTGAGGCCGAGTATCATTCCTCAGCCCGCGTGGCAAACCGTCATCTTGCCCATCTTTGCTCTAAACCCCCCTCGGGCAGCGCAAAAATCGACAACCCAACGGCCTTACTCCACCACCATTCCCACTCGACCCACGCCCACTCCCCGGCACAGACCTCCTGCTGCTGGAGCGGTGTACGCATGGGGGCGTACCGGAGTCCCAGAAGGCCGGGTGATCGAAAGGTGGCTGTAAGTTCGACGCGGGGAGACGTATGCTACATTCGAATCAGGAAGGCAGTCATCACCGGCCACATGGGCAGACGTCCGCAATTGTCCACCAGACGCTATCCCGAAGAGGATTTCCAGATGCAACGCAAGGACGGCAGAGCACACGATCTCAGACGAAGGCGGACATCCCGCGGCCCGATCCTGGAGCGTCAACCGGATCCCCGCCTCGCCCGACTTTCGCCTGCCTCCCCCTGCCTCCAGGTCGTTATCGCCCTCGTGTTCTTCTCCCTCCCTCGCCCGTACCCGAGCCAGGGCAGGTCCTCAAATCCGGCGAGAGGCAAGCCAAAGTAAGCCATCACCGCCCCAGAGTATGGCCCTCTCATGCCTTGATTTTTCCGCTCGGCATGCCCCCTCATTCTGCTCAGAGAGGATCATCGCCAACAACCCTCGGATATCGGTTGGGTTCTGACTCTGCCTTTCGACACTCCGCGCCAGGACAATGCTCCTGTCCGATCGATGATCGAACGGATACAATCGAAGAGGTGAGGGGTGAAGAGGCAGGGCGATGTCCGCCGCCCGACGACCGAGCGGAACAGGGCTCCGGACCGGCGCCCTTCGGCTGTTCATGCTCTTCCCGATTACGCTCGTCGCCGGGCTCAGTTTCAGCCTCCAGGCGCCGGCAAGTTCGGGCGAAGCCCCCTCGTCGGACACCCAGACCGCGACCCCAACCCCTGAGCCCGATCGGCTGGCCATCCCCACTCTGCCGGAAAACCCCGGCCCTCTTGATGTGGGTCGCGTGGCGTACTACTACAACTGCATGCCGTGTCACGGCGACAAAGGGCAAGGGCTCACCGACGAATGGCGCTTGGTATGGGTAGAGGATCACCAGGACTGCTGGTCGCGCGGCTGCCATGGCGGGAAGGCGGGTGATCAGGCTTTCCGGATCCCACGCTATATCCCTCCGGTAATGGGGCCATCCTCCAGCCTGACCCGATTCACCTCGGAGGAAGAACTTTCCGATTATCTGTGGACGAGTCACCCCCCTCAGCGGCCCGGCGACCTTGACGAGATGGAATGCCAGGCGTTGGCCGCCTACCTGAGTCAGAATGCACGATCGAGCACAGTACGGATGGAGCGTGCTCCCGCCGAGGAAGGCAACCTTGGGCCGCCGTCCGAGGTCCTCGCCATGCGGATCGGTGCCATCCTCGCATTCACGCTCGGCGCGGCCTGGCTGATCGGGCGTCGAGACCACCCGCGAGCCTGACCGAGCGGAGTGCTTGCCTTCCCCGACCTCGGCCCACACGTCGGCTGCGGCCCCCTACATAGGACAACTTTCGATGCCCAATGCGGTCCGCCTCTCCTCCGGGTGGGGAGGGGGTCACGGCCGTGCAAGGTCGAGCTGGCTCCCCCCAGGCGGATTGGGGTTTGACGTTCAAGCTCAACTCATGGTAACATCCCGCTTGATGGGCTTGGCCTGTCAACCTCGTGGGCGACCGTGACCGGAAGACCCTAGGAGCACAAGATCAGCACAACAGAGTTTCGGATCAACGAGAGCATTCGCGTCCCTGAAGTGCGCCTGATTGGGCCGGACGGTCAAAATCATGGGGTCGTGTCGACGGATAATGCACTAAAGATTGCCCAAGAGGCAGGTCTCGACCTGGTTGAGGTCGCGCCCAACTCCTCCCCGCCGGTCTGTCGCGTTCTGGATTTCGGGAAGTTCCAATACGAACGCGCCAAGAAGGACCGGGAGGCTCGCAAGGCGCAGACCAAGATCGAAGTCAAGGAGATCCGCCTCAGGCCGAAGACGTCGGACCACCACCGCTCGTTTAAGGTCCGCAATGCACGGCGCTGGCTTGAAGAGGGGAAGAAGGTCAGGGTACGAATCCGGTTCCGGGGACGTGAGATCACCTACCCCGAGATCGCCCTGACCGATCTCAAGCAGATAGCGGAAGAGCTGGCGGACCTCGGCGTGATCGAGCAGGCACCGATGATGGAAGGCCGGACGATGCTGATGCTGCTGGCGCCCGGAAAGGCCAAGTAGACCGCAGCGCGCAAGACCACCATCGCAGATGCATCTACCGCGGACGGAAGTCTCGTCCGCGGCGCCATCTGTAGGGAAGTTTCAAGCGGGATCTCAGGAGTCAGGCAGTGCCACGAAAGGCGAAGTCTCACGGCAAACTCAAGTTGAAGACCCACAAGGCGACGGCCAAGCGCTTCCGTCTTACGGGCGCCGGCAAGCTCGTGCGAACCAAAGGTGGCAAGAGCCATTTCCGCCGGCGCCGCTCGGAACGCTCGAAGCGGCTATTCAGTGAAATGCTGCCGGTTGAAGGGTCATCGATCATCAAGCGCGTGCGGCGACTTGCCCCTTACCTCAGTCGGTATAAGGCCAATCCGAACGCCCGGACAGGCGGATCGTCAAAGTAGCCAACCCACCGCGAATTGCTGGACCCTGAGGCGTGAAACGGGCGGGCCCCGCACCTCTGTAGATGGCAGAAGACTGCGGGGAGGATGAAAACGTCTCGCCGACGCCCAGCAGTCCCCAGGAGAACCAATCGTGGCCAGAGCCAAGGGCGGGGTTGTAACCCGCCGTCGTCACAAGAAGATCCTTCGACTGACACAGGGGATGTACGGCAGCCGGCATCGGCTCTTCCACCGGGCCAATGAGGCCATGCTTAAGAGCCTTTGGTACGCGTACCGCGACCGTCGCGTGCGAAGGCGCGACTTGCGACGCCTGTGGATCTCGCGCATCAATGCGGCGGCCCGGCTCAACGGGACGACCTACAGTCGGCTGGCCCACGGCCTCAAACTGGCGGACATTCGGCTCAACCGCAAGATGCTGGCCGACCTGGCCGTGCGCGACCCGCAAGCCTTCCGGGCGGTCGCCGAAGCTGCAGGCGGCTGAGCGACGGCGATTACCACGGCCATCGCTCAGCAGTCGCAAGTCGGCGCCGTCGATTTCCGCCCCAAGCAAGAACACCGTGAGTGAAATGAATCAGCCTAGATCCGATTCAAAGTCGTCCCCGGCTCCAGGTGGCGACAGTTACCGCGGCGATAGAAGCTGGATCATCGGGATCGTGCTTGTCGCCCTCGGGGGGATCCTTCTGGTTCAGCGGTTGGTCGGCCTTCAGCTGACAAACTGGTGGGCCCTATTCTTGCTCATCCCTGCATTCGGAGCCTTTGACTCTGCCCGGAAGCGCTATCGCGAGCGCGGCACGGCTTTCTCCGGATCCGTCACCGGCTCGTTTGTCACGGGTCTATCGTTGCTGGCTGTCACGGCGATTTTCTTATTCGGTCTCAATTGGGGGACGATTTGGCCGATCTTCATCATCCTCGCCGGCGTTGGGGCCCTTCTCGGGGCGATCTTCCACTAGTCTCGTCCTTTCACCAACGTTCGCGCAGAATCACGCACTGGCATCCGGGGCGTTCGTTCGCTTTCCGCAGCATTGTCTTCCCACGCAAGTGACACATCGCGGACGCGCGTTCGAATCCAGACACACCCGGCCTACCGTTGGTCCGAGGCCGACTGCGCCGGCTTTTACCGAGCGAGCCTGAGGTCTTGTCTTTTGTGACTACTGGCCGCCGGTGACCACGCACCCGTTGTTCATGGTCACACCCACCGCATAGCCACTTGGCTCGGCATTGTCACTGAAAGTGAACGTAAGCGGCTTGGAGCTCCCGGGGGAGATCTCTCGGCTCGCGGGTCGCCATGCTGAGTCGATTGTGGTCGGGGGGTCATTGTCGTTGCCATCCCAGATCTTCGACCCATCCAAAGAGACCTCATCCAGCTTCTGGTTGGACGCAGGCCAGTCGATGTAGATGGCTGTGATCTTCACCACGAATCCCCCGTCATTCCCGAGATCCCATTCGACCTTCTTTCCGCTCACCGATCCGCCGCCCAACCAGAGCGCCGAGCATGGGACTTCTTCGGTCACGGCGGTCGGTTCAGGCGCATTCGTCGAGGTCGGTACGGAAGTCCAGGATGGCGTAAACGTCGGTGAGGTCGTGACACTCGGGGTCCGAGTGGCACTCGGTGTGGGGGTCCGGGTTGTGGTGACGGACGGTGAGGCGGTGGTCCCCGGTGTTCTGGTCGCGGTCGGAGACACGGGGGTATTTGTCGTCGTCGGCCCCGGGGCCGTCGGCGGCGTAGCCGTGGGACCGGGGTTCGTCGCCGTAGGCGACCCGGGCGATGTGGCGCTGGGCGCCGTCGTCAGACTGGGCGCCCCGGGGAGCGTCGGGGCGGTAGTGGCCGACGGCCCCAAGGTCGGGCTTGGGCCGGGCGTCGCTGACTCGCTCGCAGTCGAACCGATGGTCGGGGTGGAGGAAGTCTTGGGACCGCCGAGATCGAGCAAGCCGCCTTGGGCGACTTCCTGGGTCCCAAGCCAGGAAACGACGACTGCCGTCTGCATTTCTTCCGGACTGAGACGTGTACCCTGGGCATCCGCCAGTTGTGTGGACATGACCTCAAGAGTCCCGGCCATCGCCGTCAGTTGCGGGGCGCTCAGATCGGCGACCGTCAATCCCGTGCCTTCCGCCGATCCCGTAGATCGATCGAAGTTTCCCAGCAGACCAAACGCCCGGGCGGGGAAGAAGAGCAGCAGGAGCACGATCGCCGCCGTGAACCAGGCAATGACCGGCTTGCGTCGTCGCCGCTCAGGTATCTCCTCACCCCTAAGATCCTTCATGTGCGACTCGATCACTGAAGAAGGGACTTCTATCTTCGGCTGCGGATTGGACTTCGGGTCGAGCGCATACTCCAACGCCGCCTGAAATGCGTTCCCCAGATCGGCCATCGATTCGAAACGATCGTTGGAATCCTTGGCGGTGGCTTTGAGGATCACATTCTGAATAGCCTGAGGAACGTTCGGGTTTGTCTCGCGCGGGAGAGGGATGGGGCTGGTGATGTGCTTGATGGCGACGGCCATGGGGGTTTCGCCATCAAAGGGAAGTTGACCGGTCGCTAGCTCGTAGAGGACGATGCCAAACGCATATTGATCGGTGCGGGGGGTGACTTTCTCCCCGCGCGCCTGTTCGGGCGACATGTAGGCCGGCGTGCCGATGAGCGCCGAACCCGTCAGGCTGACCGACGCATTCTCAATATAGACCAGGCCGAAGTCGGAGATCAGGGCGTTCCCGTCGCTGTCGAGCAGGATGTTGGAGGGTTTGATGTCGCGGTGTACCACGCCACGTTGATGGGCGTAGTCGAGCCCCTCGGCGACCTGCTTCACGATACGGCCCGACTCGCGCGGCTTCAATGGGCCACTTCTCAGCCGGTCGGCCAGACTGCCGACCTCAAGCAGGGGCATCACCAGGTAGGCCTGGCCGTTATCCTCGCCGTAGCCCCAAACGGGGACGATGTTCGGATGTTGGAGTTCACTGACGACTTGGGCTTCGCGCTGAAAACGGGCGTTGAAGTGCGGCGAGTCCGCTGCTAATGACGACAAGACTTTAACGGCAACGTGCTTGTCCTGCAGCGGGTCATAGGCCCTGTAAACCGTGGCCATCCCGCCTTGACCCACGCGATCAAGGATCTGGTAGCGACCTATCTTCTGCCCGGTCAGCGTTGCCATCGGCGATTCACCCCATCAAGGAGCAGCCACATTGACTGCTTCCTCCCTCCCTACGTTCGGCCCCCGGTCATTGCTCCAGCCGTCGCCCCGGTGGCGCACGACTGGCTTTAGAATCGAGCGAGACTCTCGACGGTCTAACCGCTGGGCAGAAAGCTCAGCATCTTCGTCAAGAGAACCTCCGGCTTGAGTCCGCCCTCGTTCCGCCCCGCTCACACAGGTGTCAGCAGGACGCTCATTCCGATCAAGAACAGGGCACAAACCAGCGCGGTGCTGAAACCTCTACGGACGTTCCGAAAAACGCGAGCCCTGGCCTCCCACTTCGCCTTCAGCCTGAGCCTCTCAGGATCTTCCATGATCCTGGCCATGGCGTGATCGGCAATCTCACTGATCATGAAGTCGGCTACTGTCCAGACAACGCTCATCGGTGTCAGATTCCTATCTCGACCGCCCAACGGTCCCTGGGGATGATGAATGCCCAGCACTGCTCGGTAGGGTGAAGATCGGATTTCGCACCAACATCGTTTCCGGCATTCATGGGCAATCTCACGACCTGCTTGACCGTGTGTCCCTATCTCGATCTACAGGACATTCCTCTTCCTAATGCCATTGTAGCGGGGCGCCGTCTCAGGGTTCCTTACAGACGACCTACACCTTCCATCGAGCCTGGCCGTGTGGTCACCCGTCGTCAGGGTGCATATGAACTCGGACCGATCGAATTGCGGATGATACAATCACCTTTACACCGCCTTTCAGCGCCGGGGTGAGGTAACGTGTCACGCATGATCGGCGAACAGACCCTGCCGGGCGACAGACATCTGAGACTGGTTCAGGGTGATTTAACCGAGGAAGAGGTCGACGCCATCGTCAATGCGGCCAACGCACACCTGGCGCACGGCGGCGGAGTGGCGGGGGCGATCGTGCGCCGTGGGGGAGCCGAAATCCAGGCGGAGAGTGACGCCTGGGTCCGCAAGAATGGCCTGGTCAGCCATGCTCAGCCTGCGCTGACCGGCGGCGGTCGCCTAGCCTGCCGTTACGTGATCCACGCCGTCGGGCCGCTTTGGGGTGAGGGCGACGAAGATGAGAAGCTCAAGCAGGCTATCCTGGGAGCGCTGGCCCTTGCCTCCGAGCACCACCTGACCAGCCTGGCCATGCCAGCTCTATCGACCGGCATCTTCGGCTTCCCGAAGGCGCGGGCCGCTCGACTGATCGTTGAGTCGGTGGTCGATTTCTTGAGCAGTCACCCTCAGAGCTCGCTTCGGGAAGTCCGCCTAGTGTTGTATGATCACCCATCTTTGGATGTGTTCACGGCGGAGTTCCGGCGGCGTTGGCCGGAAAGCATTCTCCAGATATGATCAGTTCCACAACCAATCCCCACGTCAAACAGGTGCATGCCCTGCAGACGAAGCGGCTCGCCCGTGAGCGTGAAGGGGCCTTTGTTGTGGAAGGTATTCGCTGGGCGCGGGAGGTCGTAGCGGCCGGTCTGCCGGTCAGACAAGTCCTGCACACGGATCACCTGGATGAGCGCGGCCGAGGTCTGGTAAACAGTCTGGCCCGGCTCGGGGCTGAGGTGAGGATTGTCTCGGACAAAGTCATGGCGGCCTGCACCGATACCCAGAGCCCTCCCGGCATCCTGGCCGTGTTGCCGATCCCTGAGTTGGTTGTCGCCGATTCGCTGACCCTGGCCTTGGTAGTGGACGGTCTGACCGATCCCGGGAACATGGGGACACTCTTGCGCACAGCGCTCGCCGTTGGTGTCCAGGCGGTCTTCATCACTCACGGAACGGTCGATCCATTCAATCCCAAGGTCGTGCGAGGGGCCATGGGGGCCCATCTTCATTTGCCGATCATCCCGCTCGAAGATGCGACGTTTGCACATCGCTTGGAGGGTCTGACCATCTGGCTCGCTGAAGCCGGCGGGGGTGAGCCCTACACGGCCGTCGATTGGCGTCGTCCTTCGGCGCTGGTCATCGGAGGTGAAGCCCGCGGACCAGGTCAGGCTTTGCGCCGGATCGCCTCCGGCAAGGTTCACATCCCGATGGCCGTCGCAGCAGAATCCTTGAATGCTGCCATCGCGGCCGCGGTCATCTTGTTCGAAGTCGTGCGCCAAAGGGAGCCGACATGAATATTCGCGCTCTGACTGGTTTCCTCGATCCCGGATGGCCTTTGGAGCCGCGCCTGATCGCCTCCATGGCGACGGGGCTGAAAGCTGCTCGCGATGCCCTGGCTCAGGCCGGTTACATGGTTCAAACGCTTCGTCTGGCAATGCCGCCTCCGGCAGAAATGACCAAACGAGTCCCTCCGGGCGAACGCGTAGATCTTGCCGGACAGCTCGAAGCCGAGTGTTTCGTTCAGGGGCTGGACTACGCTGCACTCGGCCCGGTCTTGCCCGATGAACCGGATGGTTTCGGTGTGATCCCCGACATACTCGCAGCGACTGAGAACATCTTCGCCTCAGCGCTTTTCGCCGATCCCGAAGGCGGGCTCAACCTTCAGGCGGCCGCCGCCATCGGCCAGGTGATCCACCAGATCGCCACCATCGCCGAGAACGGCTTCGCCAACTTGCGCTTTGCCGCGCTGGCCAACGTCCCCGCCGGGTCGCCCTTCTTCCCAGCCGCCTACCACCGGGTAGGGATGCCGGCCATGGCCGTGGCTACCGAAGCCGCCGAGCTGGCGGTCGACGCCCTGCGCGATGTCCCGTCGCCGGCCACCGCCAGGCGACGGCTGGTGAGCATGATCGAAGCCCACGCCGCCTCGATCACCCGGGTACTCCAACCGATCGCCACCGAAAACGAAGCCCGGTTCTTGGGGATCGACTTCTCCATGGCTCCTTATCCGGAGCATGTCCGATCCATCGGGACTGCCTTGGAAGACTTCGGGGTGCCGGCGGCCGGTCTACCCGGAACGGCTGCGGCTTTCGCTTACCTGGCGGATTGTCTCGATCAAGCCCAGTTCCAGCGGACTGGTTTTTGCGCGTTGTTGCTGCCGGTCCTCGAGGACGCCACGTTGGCCGCCCGTGCCGGGAATGAGTTGTCCATCAGCGATCTGCTGTTATGCTCAACCCTGTGCGGCGCCGGTTTGGATACGCTTCCGTTGCCAGGGGACACTACCCCCGAGGCCTTGACGGCCTTACTCGTCGATGTCGGGGCGATCGCGCTGCGCCTCAACAAGCCGCTTACGGCCCGGCTCATGCCCATACCCGGCAAGGCCGCTGGCGATCCGGTGCATTTCGAGTTCCCGTACTTCGCCGACAGCCGTGTCATGGCCCTCCCGGCACAACCGTTGGGCGGGCTGTTGGCGTCGGCTGGGACACTCGACATCAAACCGCACCGGTCGTAGCTCGATGTCGTCGCTCGACGATCTCAACCCACAGCAACGCCAGGCAGTCAGCACGACTCCCGGCCCGGTCCTGGTGCTCGCCGGACCCGGGTCCGGGAAGACTCGCGTCCTGACATACCGGGTGGCTTTCCTGCTCGGGGAGCTTGGCATCCCTCCGGGTGAGATCATGGCCGTCACGTTCACCAACAAGGCCGCCCGCGAGATGGCCAGGCGCATTGCAGGTTTGCTTGCCGACTCGCGATCGTCGAACGGTTCACCTGCGCGCCCCATTAGGCTGGGCACCTTTCACGCCCTCTCGGCTCGGATGCTGCGCCGTGAGGCCGACCTCTTGTCAGTCACCCGCGATTTCGTGATCTACGACGAGTCCGACCAGGAAGCGCTGGTTCGTCGGGCGGTCAAGGACCTCAACCTCGATCCGAAGCAGTACCCGCCGGGGAGGATCCTGGCGGCGATCTCCGCCGCCAAGAACGAGCTCGTCGGCCCGGAAGAGTTCGCAACGACGACGTATTTCGCCGAAGTGGTGAAGCGCGTCTACCAGGCCTACCAACGGCATCTAGAAACCAACAATGCGCTCGATTTCGACGATTTGTTGATGAAAGCGGTGGCGCTGTTGCGTGACAACGATGACCTGCGTCACCGGTACCGGGAACGTCTGCGCCACATCCTGGTTGACGAGTTCCAGGACACCAACACTGCCCAATACGTCTTACTCCGACTGCTAGCCGGCGAAGGGGATCCGGATCTTTTCGTCGTCGGCGACGCCGATCAGTCGATCTATCGTTGGCGAGGCGCCGACTACCGCAACGTCAAGAGATTCCAGGAGGACTACCCGCAGTCTCGGATCATCTTGCTCGAACAGAACTACCGCTCGACTCAAACAATCCTGGACGCGGCAATGGCCGTGATCGATCGTCACCCCGGCCGTCAGGTCAAGCGGTTGTTCACGGATCGCGGCCGCGGCGTGCAAGTGGTCGTTCACGAGGCCTATGACGAGCAGGATGAAGCCGGCTACGTCGTCGAGGCGATCGCCATGCTCACGATGCGGGGTGAGGCGGAGCCGGGCGCATGTGCCGTGATGTACCGGACCAATGCCCAATCGCGCGCCCTGGAAGAGGCCTTTCTGCGGGCGGGATTGCCGTATCGTCTAGTGGGAGCCCAACGCTTCTACGGCCGGCGTGAGGTCAAGGATCTGATCGCTTACCTCCGCCTGATCCACAATCCGCTCGACCAAGTCAGTTTGTTGCGTGTCTTGAATGTCCCGCCGCGTGGGCTGGGCGCCAAGGCGGTCCAGAGTATGCTCGAGACCGCCGAACGTGAGTCCCGGGCGCCCTATTCTCTTGCCCTCGACCTGGCGAAAGATGAGGTGTCAGCCGGCACTGCCGGGCTCGGCCGCTCCACCAAAGGTTTGCAATCGTTCGGGCGCGCGCTCCAGGGCTGGCTGAATGATCGCGATCGTCTTCCCCTGCCATCGCTCATCGACCGCGTCCTGAACGACATCGACTATCGGTCCCACATCGATGACGGGACCGAAGAGGGCGCCGACCGCTGGGCGAACGTCATGGAACTCCGCGGCGTGGCGCAAGAGATGGAGGGGCTGGATCTCACCGGCTTCCTGGAGCACGTCGCCCTGATCTCCGATCAGGATACGTTGACCGACTCGATGAATGTGCCTACCTTGCTCACCCTGCACGCGGCCAAAGGACTCGAGTTTCCGGTGGTGTTCATCATCGGTTTGGATGAGGGCGTGCTGCCGCACCAGCGCGCCCTCGAAGACTCGGAAGAGCTGGCGGAAGAGCGGCGCCTGTTCTATGTCGGTCTTACACGGGCCAAGGATCGGCTGTTCCTCGTCCGGACATTCCGGCGACGCTCGTCGGGCGTCTCGGCCATGTGCGAGCCCTCGCGCTTCCTGCTGGACATCCCCGCCGATCTGGTTGAAGGGGATCACGCCGGCATGTTGACGGCGGCCCAAGCTTCGTTCCAGAGGCAGACGCGCTGGGATACCCGGACAGCCGCTCCCGCGGCGACGCGCTTCCGGGTCGGTATGCACGTCCGCCATCCCCGGTTCGGGGAGGGCATCGTGATGTCGTCGCGCCTCGATGGAGACGATGAGGAGGTCACGATCACCTTCGCCTCGGAGGGGGTGAAGCGCCTGGCGGCGTCGCTCGCCAGGCTGGATGTCCTGGAAGACGATGACTGACCCGAGGGAATCGCCATGCTCCTTTTCGAGCCCATCCGTGCCAAATCCTTTACGGAGCGGACCCCGCTAATTGCGTGCGGGGCGAACGGCCGCGCCGCGAGCTGGCGGGGCAGGCGGCCCCGATAGGGGCGTGCGGGGCGGTCGGGCCTTCGCAAAGACAGATGATGCACATCGAGTCTAGGAACTGACATGAACATCTTCGTTACGGGTGGTGCCGGCTATATCGGATCGGCCACGGCGCAGGCCTTGCTGGCCGCCGGACACCACGTTACGGTCTACGACTCCCTTGTCTCCGGCCATCGCAGCGCCATTCCCATGCAAGCGAAGTTCATTCAGGGCGACCTGGCCGATTCCCAGGCACTTGCGTCGGCCGTGCGCGACGGCGGGTTCGGAGCCGTGATGCATTTCGCGGCCTTCATCGAGGCCGGCGAGAGCATGGCCGATCCGGGAAAATACTTCAAGAACAACCTCGCGCTCTCGATCGGTTTGATCGAGGCCTGCGCCCAGGCGGAGGTGCCGCGATTTGTCCTGTCTTCGTCGGCCGCCGTGTACGCCTCAAGCGTCTCTCCCCTCTCGGAGGACTCGCCGCTCGGCCCGGCCAGCGTCTATGGACAGACGAAGCTGATGATCGAGCAGGTGCTCGAGTGGTACCGCCGGATCGGTGGATTGCACTACGCCTGTCTGCGTTACTTCAACGCCGCCGGCGCCCTGCCCGGTAAGGGAGAGGACCACCAGCCGGAGAGCCATCTCATCCCCCTCGTTTTGCGCGTCGCGCTCGGCCAACGCCAATCGGTCGGCATCTATGGCACAGACTATCCGACGCCGGACGGGACGTGCATCCGAGACTACATCCACATCGCCGATCTCATCCGGGCGCACTTATTGGCCCTCGAAGCCTTGAGCGATCACGACTGCCTGATCTACAACCTCGGCAATGGCCAAGGCTATTCGGTGAGGGAAGTCGTCGAGACAGCCCGTGGCGTAACCGGGCATCCCATCCCGGTGAAGGAGTCCCCGCGCAGACCCGGCGACGCCCCGCACCTCGTCGCCTCCTCAGAAAGAATCCGCCACGAACTCGGGTGGACCCCGGAATTCCCCGGCCTCTCGCAAATCGTCACCAGTGCCTGGGAGTGGCACCGCGATCACCCCGACGGCTACCTCGATTGACGGTCAGGATCCTCGTGAAAACGATCCTCAACCTGCGCGCACCCCGTGCCGACTCGGCATGCTATAATCCGCGCTCAGCCCCGCAAGCGACAGCACCGATCCTTCGGAGTTGATCATGCCTTATCGCTACGCCGTTGTGCCCTCGGACGGAGAGAAGATCACGTTGTCCGCTGGTCGTCTCTCCGTTCCCCATCGTCCCATTTTGCCGTTCATCGAGGGCGACGGTACCGGCCCGGACATTTGGCGGGCCGCGCTGCGTGTCTTCGACGCGGCCGTGGAGAAGGCTTATACCGGGAAACGGTCGATCGCGTGGATGCAGGTGTACGCCGGCGAGCTCGCCCACAATCGATACGGTGAGTGGCTTCCACCCGAGACGATCGAGGCTTTCGCCGAGTTTCGCGTCGGCATCAAGGGCCCATTGACGACACCCATCGGCGGTGGGATCCGTTCACTGAACGTCGCCCTGCGCATAGCGCTCGATCTCTATGTTTGCCTACGGCCTGTTCGCTACATTCAGGGCGTGCCATCCCCCGTCAAGCACCCCGAAGATGTCGACATGGTGATCTTCCGCGAGAACACCGAAGACATCTACACCGGCGTGGAGTTCGAGATGGGAACTCCCGCCAACCGCGATTTCTTCGACTGGTTGAAGACGAACCAGCCCGACCAGTATGCCAAAGTCCGTTTCCCGGCGACATCGGGGGTCAGCCTCAAACCCGTTTCGCGGGAGGGGACGGAACGGCTAGTGCGCGCCGCCATTCAGTGGGCGCTCGATAACCGGCGTCGCTCGGTGACGCTTGTCCACAAAGGAAACATCATGAAATACACCGAGGGCGCATTTCGTAACTGGGGCTATGCATTGGCCGAAGGCGAATTCCGCGACAAGGTATATACCTGGGCCGAGTGGGAGCGAACCAGGCAGGCTCAGGGCGAGGAAGCCGCTAACGCGGCTCAGGCCGTGGCCATCCGATCGGGTCGGCTGCTCATCAAAGACGCCATCGCCGATATCGCCTTTCAGCAAACGATCACCCGGGCGCGCGAGTTCGATGTCATCGCAACCATGAATCTCAACGGGGACTACCTCTCGGATGCGCTGGCGGCGCAGGTCGGAGGCATCGGCATCGCCCCCGGCGGTAACTTGAACTTCGAGACCGGTGCGGCGATATTCGAGGCAACCCATGGAACGGCACCCAAGTATGCCGATAAGGATGTCGTCAACCCGGGCTCGGTCATCCTGAGCGGAGAGATGATGTTCCGCTACATGGGATGGAGCGAGGCCGCCGATCTGATCCTGGCCGGGATGGAAGGCGCCATCGCCGCGCGCACGGTCACCTATGACTTCCACCGCCTGATGGAAGGCGCCACCCTGCTCAAGTGTTCCGAGTTCGGTGAGGCGGTCAACCGGCATATGCGATGAGCGCACCCGACCGGCGTCCCTCCTCTGCATGATCCGCAACAGATGCGCGTTCCCGCCCCCCCGGCCCCGGACGCCCACCCGTATCGACCCATCGAAAGTCAGATAGACCGACGACCTCCCCCCGGCCTCGCCCGGGTCATCTAAAGCCATCACATCTGTCTCCGGCGGACAGCAACCGCGGCGCTCTGCGCCGAAGTGGGGGGATTGAGGCCTTAAGGGTTGTAGGCTGTCCCTCCTGCCTTGGAAGAGCTCTCAGCGAAGACTCAATGAGGTTTGGGGTTTCCGAAGACATCGGGCTTGGGTCCACATAAAGAGCGTGGGTTGACAACCGAGCCGGTCTTGTGTATATATGTAGACAGGTAGACATGTCCGATCGATTTGAACCCGTTCTTGACCGCTCCAGCCCGATACCCCTTTACGTTCAGCTGGCGAACTGGCTTGAAGGAAGGATTGCCGCCGACCAATTTCCCCTGGGGTCGAAGCTTCCTCCCGAAGGAGAGCTGGCCAGCTCGTTTCAACTCAATCGCAACACCGTCCGTCACGCCCTCTCCAGCCTGGTCCAGCGCGGCCTGGTGGCCAAAGAAAAGGGCGTCGGCACCTTCGTCCGGCGAAGCCAGGCCCTCTCCCCGATCCACCGTCTGGACCGCCTGACCAGCTTTCTCGACGACTTCAACCTGGGTGAAGTGCTGATCGAAGACAGCATCCTATCCAAGGATAGGCTCCCGGCCTCACCCGAGTTGGCGGCGAAGCTCGGCCTTGAGCCCGGCGAAGATCTGGTCAAGATCGAACGATTGCGGATCGCCGATAAGACGCCTCTCGTCTTCGAGAGCCAGTTCTATGCCCACCGCCAGTTCGGCGAATTGCTCCAGATGGAAATCCGCGGCTCGATGTACCAGATTCTCACCTCGCGTTTCAACGCTGATCTGCATCACTCTACCCAGACCTTACGCGCCGTCCGGCCACCCGGCGCCATCGCACGCCGTCTTGCGACCAGCCACGACGTGCCATGCATGTACATCGAGAGCCTGGCCTACACCGCCCAAGACAAATGCATCGAGATTCTTCAATCTTACTATCGCGGGGATCGATATCTGTTCCGGGTCGAGACTGGCGAGTATCGGAGGGAGATGAACTACAGCATGCTCAGTTGAGGTCGGCAACGTTCTCCAGCACTGCTTACACCCAATGGACGACAGGAGGCACAATGTCCATCGTTAGCGCAAGAGACATGCTCTTTGAGGCCACCGAAGGGAAGTACGCCGTCGGCGCCTTCAATATCACCAGCCTGGTTCAGATGGAGGCCGTCGTCGACGCCGCCCTTGAGACCAAATCGCCCGTCATCATTCAAACCTCGGTCAAGCCGTCACAGTTCTACAAACCGGGCGTGATGGTGGCGATCTATCACACCCTGGCCGAGACAGCGCCGGTTCCGATCGCCCTCCACCTCGACCACTGCACCGACGTCGCCTATTGCAAGACCTGCGCCGACGCCGGCTACACCAACATCATGATCGACGCCTCCAAGCAGCCGTTCGATGAGAACATCCGCCAGACGAAGGAGGTTGCCGACTACTGCCACAAGCTCAGCGGCGTCTCGGTCGAAGGCGAGCTGGGCACGGTCTCGGGCGTCGAGGATCAGGTCAAAGTGGCCGAGGACGAGGCTCAACTGGCCAATCCCGAGCAAGCGGTCAAGTTCGTCGAGCGCACCGGTGTCGACCTGTTCGCCCCGGCCATCGGCACGGCCCACGGCGTCTACAAGACCAAGGAGCCGAAGGTTCACTTCGACCGATTGGAGAAGATCCACCAGATTCTCAACGGCGACGGGGTGCGTGTGCCGCTCGTCGTCCATGGTGGCACCGGTCTGCCGCCGGACTACGTCGAACGCCTGATCGCCGTCGGCGGATCCAAGTTCAATGTCTCGACCGAGCTCAAGTACACGCTGATCGACACCACGTTCGACTACATTGGGGGGAAGCGGGAGGAGTACGACCCGGGGAAGATCGACGCCGCTGTGCGCGACGCCACCCGCAAAGTCGTCATCCACTGGATGGAGATGCTCAAGAGCCCGGGGAAGGCGTAGGCCTCCCGGGCCCGGCAGAGCGTCTTTCCGTGAAGAAGACCCTGTCCTCACCCCCTGACCCCCTCTCCGCCCTCGACGAGCGCTATAACCGGGGTCGCCTTGGCGGAGAGGGGGATTCAAACTCAAGGGGAAGGGGGACGGCTGCGCCGTCCCCCTTCCCCTTGAGGGATTCCACCCCTCCCCCTGCCATCCAATACGGCGTGCAGCTTTGCGCTTCTGCAGGGGGAGGGGTCGGGGT
>Ga0209341_10000739_pt1 | contig 33240 bp, 30 predicted proteins | sample RifCSP13_2_FD_184020 | JGI IMG/M metagenome (GOLD analysis project Ga0209341, IMG submission 184020) | Soil microbial communities from Rifle, Colorado - Rifle CSP2_sed 13_2 (SPAdes) (version 2) | ecosystem: Environmental > Terrestrial > Deep subsurface > Rock core/Sediment | place: Rifle... | reverse complement strand
ATGAGGTTGCAGAAAAATATATGATAAAGCTCACAAAAGAGGATTTAGAAAACCCAGAGCAGATTAGAAAGTTGTCCCGTATAGCGAATATGAAACCTGAGGAATTTGTAGGCTACTTTTCCAAAGCGGTGAGAAAGTAGCTAGGAAATCATTCGGTTCTAATTCCTATGTATATCGTATTTTTACCTCTTTTTATAAGAAAGAGAGCCGACTTCCCCTTTTCTATCTTATCAACTGCACTTTTATAATCGTCTATATTGTTAACAGCTTGACCAACTATCTCCAAAATCACATCTCCTGGTTGCAAACCGGATTCTTGAGCAACGCTTCCCTGATCAACGTGCGTTATAACAACACCCTTTTCCACTTCAACTCTAAATCGAGCAGCAATCTGCGGTGTTATCTCATGGACTGTAAGCCCCAGCTTTTCTTTAACCTCTTTCTCTGTTGCTTCTGCCGTTTCATCTGGAAACTCTCTAAGTTTGACGTTGATGTCTTTTTCATTTCCGTCACTTATTACTTTTAACTTTACCTCTGTACCAGGTGGAGTAGCTGCTGCAAGGGTAGTAAGATCATTTACGTCATCGATCTTTTTTCCATTAAAATCTACAATAACGTCTCCTCTTTTAATTCCAGCCTCCGCCGCCGGACTATTAGGGGTTACATCGCTTACTAATGCTCCCTTCAGTTCTTTGAGCTTCATGCTTTCAGCAATAGCAGGTGTAATTGGCTGTACAAGTACTCCTAGCCATCCACGAACAACCTTGCCTTTATCCTTAAGCTGTTCAATTACATACTTTGCCATGTTAATTGGTATTGCAAATCCTATCCCCTGACCTCCTGCAACTATGGCGGTATTCACCCCGATTACATCTCCCATTTGATTAAAAAGAGGGCCTCCACTGTTTCCAGGGTTAAGTGAGGCATCCGTTTGTATAAAATCATCATAACTACTAAGACCAAGAGACCTTCCCTTTGCACTCACTATACCTGCTGTTACTGTATAACCAAGTCCAAACGGATTTCCTATTGCTACAACCCAATCACCAATTCGAAGTTTATCAGAATCCCCAAACACTACGGCCTGTAACTTCTTTTCAGGATCAATCTTGAGGACCACCAAGTCCGTCTTTGCATCTTTCCCAATAACTTGGGCTTTGTATTTCTTTCCATCTTCGAGAATGACCTCGATCTCCTGAGCTTTATCAACAACATGATTATTTGTCACAACATATCCATCTTCACTAATGATGAATCCGGAACCAAGTCCGCTTTGCTTAAACTCCTGTTGTGGAATGTCGCCGAAAAATCTCTTAAAAAAATCTTCAAAGGGGTTTTCTTCTCCAAAAGGCGGCCTAGGAAAAGGTCCCCCTTGGCTAAATGTGCTTGTTGTACTTATGTTTACAACAGAGGGTTTTAGTTTCTCAACCAGATCAGCAAATGAAGGAAGCTCATGAACTCTTGATGTTTCAACAATATCCTCTTTTTTCTCCGTTGTTTTTTCGGTATCGATTTTTTTCTGCGGTGTTGTTCCCTCCTCCAGCTTCTCGCATCCTGTCATGGTTATTACGAAAACAGAGAGAATCAAAACCAGTAGTGTTGATAACCGCTTCATTAACGATTCCTCCTAGAATGTTTGTAAGGATAATATAGCCATAAAAAATCAGTAGGCAAGGTATGCGTGTTTCAGGTCTTCGGTTTCATAACTTTTTCCGCTTCCTATAATTCCATCTATTGCTATTATAAATGGGTATATTTGCGCTTTAATTCGAATTTGGTGAACAACGTCCTGAAATTTCATAGTAATAACGAAAAAAAATAGGATTTAGGTAGAACAAATTTACAGCATAAGCCTAGCAAATAGTGTCGTGAACCACACTGAAGCAGTCAAAAAGGCAATGGTTAGAATAATTACTCCGACTGCATTCGTTAGAGGGAGTTTTGGTGCCATATGGGAGTGGGACATTGTGTGATCGTGCAGCATGGAATGAGCAGGGTGTATAGAAGTGTCTTTGCATTAACGAACCAACAGACTGCTTCCAGTGTGAATTAATGAACTGATCATGCGTCCCTGGCATCGGCTGCCGACATGAGAGAACGTAAATGAATAGCCCGATAGGCCCAGTGTATAAGACTATCAATACCCAGGCAAGCTTCGTCACCCACATTGCGGGGGTGTTATGGTATAGACCCCGGATGAGGAAGACCAGGGAGCCAGCCGTTAAGATATACCAAAGAAATAGCACCCCGTTTATCATGGTTTTTATATCCCTAACTTTGGCTTTTCATTATTCTAATTTATTTCCATTAGTATAAACAACCGTTCTTGCTTTAGGACTACGTGAGTCAAATTCCTTTACTACTTGCAAAATTGCATTGTTAATCTTTTCTCCTCCGTGTACCGATGGTTCAATAGGATTTGAATAATCTTTATCTTCGTTACATATCAGCCTTAGGTCAATTAATGGTAATCCAAATGTAAACGCTTCACCTATAATACAGTCATTGAATATTGATAGTGCAACTACAGCCATCCTCTGTATAACGGGGTCTAGAAATCGAGGATAGTAGATTGAACATATAGCTGTTGGTAGACCATAACTAAGAACAGTTCTTAACATGCTGTGATAGCTACGTTGGAATTCCTCTTGTATATCTGCAAGTCTTTGTAAAACCTGAGCGGCAGATTTTGCACTTTCATTGAAAATGTTAATGTGGTCAAGAGCGTCATTTCCACCAACGCTTACTATCAGAAAACTAGCGTCCTTTGGGAGTTCCTCGAGTTGTCCTTCTACGTGATCTGTCCTACTTCCATCTATAGCCTTTAGCGTCGCTTTCCATCCTTCGGAAAGCTTACGCCTTAGCTGTTGAATAACATCTGGCTCTCCCTGTTGGATATACGCTGCGTTATCGAATATTGAATCACCAAGCAAAATAATATGTTGCATAAAAACTCTCCTTAAATAATCCAAGCTCGGAAGATTATTGCCAGTTTAGCTTCACCCTTTTTTCCTTTTTGGGGTCAAAGAGGCCTCTACCTCTAGAAAGTATAAGTTCCTCGATTGTGCAGGTAATAAAAACTAACTCACACACATCTTGGAACTCTACCAATCTTTTCCTAACCCATCTCTTTGTTTTAGGGTCTTTGAATTCTTGCTTTGTTTCAAGAAATGTCTTTGCCGAGGTTTTGATAAGATAGTCATAGAAACGATAAGGATTCTGATAAACCAATCCTCTTAAAGAAGAATGAAAAAATTGGTACTCTTGATTCGTATCTCATATCTGGTAATGGTCAACTAACCGGTCTGGAATACTAAGTAACCAAACAAAATACCTAGGTACCTTTTGCTTCAAGGTATAGTAGTTGCCAATAGTTCCGTAGTAGTACCACTGCTTGTTAATATTATCTTGGCCTCTGATGCCCTCATGTTCTCCAAAATGGCATAATTGGGAACCATCAAGAGATTCTAACTCTAAAAAGAAAAGGGGAATGTTATTGCCTTGTCTTCTCTCATAGAAGACGAAATCAACCCTCTGATTGCCTCCAATCTCATAACATGGACAAAAAGTATTCGGTATTTGCCTACCAATCCTCAAATTCAAAGCTCTGGCTAGTGAATGAGCAACAGGGTTGAATGCCTTTTCAAGCTTCCCTCTTCCAAGGTACTGTGGAAGAAAAATCTTACCTCTCCTCAGGTGACGTGCATGTTTTTCCATGCTCTCTTTTAGATTTAAGAAGAATTTCTTAATCATGATGAAAATTCTAATTTTGTTCTTTACTCTTGTTTGTTTTAATGTCAATCATACTATCAATCAACATCAAACAGTGTTCTATGGTATCTTGACCTCGAGGTGATATTTAGGGGCGAGTGCCAAAAGTTTCTCGACAGTTGCCGGATTAAAAGGAGGCGGAGAGGATTTGTCTATCGCTGGCTCACCGATTTCCTCAAAGAACTTCTCAAATCCCGCAGGCGTGATGATAGCCAGAAACCTACCTTGGGACGTTCCTATGTTTTTGAATGTATGAAGCGTACCCTTGGGAATGTAAACAAACGATCCAGCGGTCGCTGTAATTGTAATGTCACCATGCAGGAACGAAAACTCTCCCTCTAACACATAAAACGTTTCGTCTTCGCGATGGTGAATATGTGGGGGCGGCCCGTTTTCCGATTGTACCTGTACCTCAATCAAGGAGAAGGAACCACCGGTGTCTTCTCCTACCACTTTAAACGTGCATAGGTCACCCAGCACCCAGAACGACTTACCCTCCCCGGGTTTAAGTGTGACGCCTTGTTCAATTTTTAGTTTAATAGTTTCTTGGTTCACCATAATAGGCGACACCTCCTTTTTTATGACCCGCCTAGCACATCCTTCATTACTGCATTAAGGTTGAAAAGCGCTCGCTCGCAGTTGCCAGTAAAACTCGACCCATGCATCGTCGCCAGCGTTTTCGGTTTAAGTTCGGCAAGGCTTTTGAGGATATTGGCTGTTTGTGGCGTGTACGGAATGTAGTTTGCAAAAGGGCTAGCCTGATATTCAATCAGTGTCTTCCGCACCCGTTCTATTATGTCCGACTCGGTTAGCGGTTCCACATCACCATCATGATGGAAAAGGTCTGAGCAAAGAAGCACTCTATTTGTCTCCTCAAATAACACCCCTGCATCCCAACCGTGTGGTAGATGGGCCGTCGAGCAGAACCGAAAACGGTATTTACCAGTGGTCAGTACTTCACCATCCGTCATTCCTCGCGCCGGACGGATCGCAAAATCGTTCACGTTAACTAGCGCTCCCACTACGCTGCATACAGCCTGCGCAGATGACGCCACTTCGAGCCATTGGTTCAGCGAACCGCACTCGTCCGACTCAAAATGGCTGAAGCTAATCCAGCGTATCTCCGACGGCTTGATGATAGTTGCCACAGCGTCGTGCACCTGTGGGAACATTCTCTTGTAGCCAGTGTGGAATAGCAGCGGCTCATCGTCCTTGATGAGAAAATGATTGAACTGCAGATTAAACTCAGGTACGTAGATCGAGATGCGGTACACATCGGGAGCGATTTCAGTTACCTTTGCCATAGCCGTTCCTCCTTTCATAAATATTTTGCTGATAATAAACACTAATTTACACGAATAACAAGATACATGATCCATTATACGGGATACAAGATGCATGATGTAATAAAGTTCTGACACCATCCTGCATCTTGTATATTACATCCTATTGTTTAATTTAGGGTTTGCGACCAACTAGAATTCCGTTTGCTCCTGGAGATTCCATAGCTATTCGCTTAATTTTCCTGAACCCAGTTTTCTCAAGCCACTCGGTGTATTCGGACCAAGCATAGTTGCGGCCCCCTTCTGTCTCTATTAGCATATTCAAAGACATTAGCGCCGCCGACACAGGCCCCGTCTTATTATCTTCCATCATCAACTCGCTAACTATCACCGTACCACATGACGGTAGCGTTTTGAAACACTTACGAAGGATCATGAGGTTCTTCTCCGGTGACCAATCATGCAAAATCATTGAAAGCAGAATCACGTCTGACCCTTTCGATAGTTCATCCTTGAAAAAGTCCCCCGGATGCAATTTAATCCGATCAGAAAACCCTGACTCAGTTATCTTTTCTCTAGCAACTTCCAAGGCGGGTGGAAGATCAAATACCACTGCGCGAAGATTTGGATAACGGCGAACCGCTTCAATGCAGTATGCCGCTGAAGCCCCACCCACATCGAGAAGCTGAGTATGTTGGGAAAAGTCAAACGCCGCTGCGAGGGCTTTTCCAGACTGCACACTAAAGCTATGCATACCCTCTGTGAAAAGGCGTTGCTTATCTGGATTGGAAGAGATCTGTTCGAAAATACCTGAATGATCTTCCCAAGTCTGCGCCCTGTTGGTTCTTAGAGCCTCTAAAAGCCGGTTCCAAGGCAAATATAACCGCCGATCCAAAAGTGTAACAACACCACCAAAATAGTAAGGTTTACCTTTCACTAAATACTCCTCGGCTAGGGAGGAGTTAGAGAAACGCTTATTGCGCTTCTCAAGTAAGCCTAAGGCTGTACAGGCACTAAGAAGCATCTCTGCCGGTCGTGGATGAATCCCTAGTAATTGCGATAGTTGCTGAACATCGGCTTGTCTACCTGATAGCTTAGTAAAGAGGTCTAGTTCTACCGCTGCAGCCAGTGTCTTAGAAGCCCAAAAACCTGAGATCAATTGCATTAAGGGAACAGGTGTTACCTTCTTTAATCTTCTTGTTGTACGACGAGATTTTGTTGGCATAGTGTTACCCTCCTTAAACATCTTTTTCTCACTTAACGTGAGTCCGGCGCAAGTAAATTGTAATGGAATCCTTATGGTCTTACAAAATTTAATGGAGTAATAAACACGGGGTAGGGGTTTTTAATGAACCCATACATTTATAGCATTCATTCCATTCTGTAGGGGCGAACCTATGTGTTCGCCCATTATTAGGGAAGCATAGGTAGAGACGCAAAATCTTGCGTCTCTACTGCTTCTGTTTCATTTTTTTATTATCTCCTCCGCCACGTCTTCAGGAGAGACATTTTCAGTATCAACAATTAAATCGGCTTTTTCATATTGGGGGATTCTTTGGGTAAAAAGCTCACAAAGCCTCTCAAATGGATTTTCAACCTGAAGAAGAGGGCGTGATGTATTGTTCCTTACACGAGTCCAAAGGACCTCGGCTGGTGCCCTGAGGTATACAGTAATTCCGTTTGCTATCATAATTTGCCAGTTTTCCTTTCTTAAAACCACACCTCCACCTGTTGCAACTACATATCTATCTTTGTCAGCTATAGACCGGAGCGCTTTTGTTTCAGCATCCCTAAAAAAATCCTCTCCATATCTTGAGAATATCTCTTGAATAGTCAGGTTGAGTTCCTTCTCAATTACCTCGTCTAGGTCAATGAAAGTTAGTCTAAGCCTTTTAGCAAGTATTTTCCCAACAGTTGTCTTCCCTGCACCCATAAAGCCCATAAGAAAAATGTTTTTAGGTGTTTTGTTCTTGATCACAACTCTCCTAACTATTTAGCCATTAATGAGAATACAAATTCCAAGCCATTACATGAATAAATTCGTGCCTACAATCTACAATCCTTTTGTAGGCTCAGACTTGTCTGTGCCATAGTATTTGCACGAACAAGTTCGTGCCTACAATATTTATATTGAAAATGGTATCGGATTATCAGCATTTGAATTCCAAACATTTGATCTTCGGAAATTAGTGGTTGAATAATTATCAAAACTTTTCAAGAAGTTCAGAAAAATCTTTCTTCCCACCCTTCCCCATTACAAATTTCTCTACGTACTTTCCTATTATATCGAATTCTATATTTACAGAATCACCTGGCTTTAGATTGCTAAATATAGTGGCTTCCTGGGTGTATGGAATTATGTTCACTGAAAACCTTCCACCATTTACAGCATTTATAGTAAGACTCACTCCATCTATTGCTATAGAACCTTTTTCCACAATATACTTAGAATGCCCTTCAGGTATTGAAAACCAGAATTCCAGCGATTTTCCACGTCTACCTGTAGATTCCACTTTCCCTATTCCATCTACATGACCGTTTACAATGTGCCCGCCGAGTCTGTCCCCTAATCTTAGAGATCTTTCCAGGTTTACCTTGCTTCCAACCTTTAGTTTTGAAAGGGTTGTCCTTCTCAAGGTTTCATGAGAAGCCTCAACTGTGAATATGTTTTTTTTGACGGAGATCACCGTAAGACATGCCCCATTAACCGAAATACTCTCACCGATCTTAATTTCTTTAACATCTATATTCTTTGCTCCGATTGCAAAAAGAACCTCTTTCGTCTTGGGCTTCAGTTCTTCGACCCTTCCGACATCCTCGACTATTCCCGTAAACATCCTTATTTAACCTTCTTACCTGTTTAGCCACAAAGACACTAAGACACGAAGTTGGAATTTAGAATCCAGAAGACGGGATCCAGAATAAACTAAGGATGTAAGGCCTCTGTTCTTCTGACATCTGACTCCTGACTTCTAAGTTAAAACTCATCTTCCTTCTTTGTGCCTTTGTGCCTTAGTGGCTGTATAGCTAACTTTTTTAAGAATAAAGCTTGCAATAGGATTAATATAACACCGATTGTGATTGCCGCATCAGCAACATTAAAAGGAGGCCAGTGATATTTAGGATCTCCAAACCAGTGAAAGTCAATAAAATCCGTAACGTATCCAAGTCGAAATCTATCTATAGAATTCCCAATAGCTCCACCCAGAATAAGAGAAAGAGAAGTGATTAAAATCCTATCCCGAGGTTCAGCCTTTTTTACAAAAGTTAAAATTGCTATAAAAGCTACCACTAAGATCAATACAAAAAGAGGCATCCGAATCGTTTCAGGAAGGTCATTCATTATTCCAAAAGCCGCTCCTCTATTTCTAAGATGCGTAATAGCGAGAAAGGGAAGCACTGATACACTTTCATGCAGAGCAAAACTTGATCGGATAAGCACCTTAGTTATCTGGTCAAGAACTACAACAAATAGAGAAACGCAAACCACTGTTTTATATTTGTTCATTTTCTAGAGCTAAGAGTATATCGGATAAACCTGTTACTTCAACAAAGAAGCGAGGAATTACTCTTCTTACACTGTACAAGCATCATTCATTCGTTAAAACACAGGGCGGGCTTGGCGCAACCGATCGCTAGCGAACAAGTCAGCGTAGTGCCAGTTCCCCGAACGGGTGTCATTAGGGTTGATGAGGGCATCAGCCCCTACATTTTATTCCTGGATAAAGGGGTTAGAAACCCCGCCTATAGCACGAACAAGTTCGTGCCTACAATGCTATTTCCCCGCCCACTCACATCTTTCTATTAAATCAATTGCATATTCTTTAAGAACCTCATTTGGTTCTAAATCAACAATAGGTTGAAACCTTTTTATTGCGCCCTCGTAATCCCCTGTTACAAAAAGAGAAACCCCAAGAAGTTGCAGGTTGTCCATCTCCAAGCTCTCTGAAGGAAGTCCTAATGACTCGGATTCGATAAGGTAAGAAGCAGCCAATTCATAATCCCTTTTAGAGTAAAAGATTTTTCCAAGCAAATAATAAGATGGGGAGTAATCTGGAAAATCCCTAATTATTTCTTCAAGTATCACTGCCTGATATAGCTTTTCTCTAGTGCTGAAATACCCTCGGATTTTCTTTTCTATGTCATTGCCACTTGAAATGGCATTAAGCTTTATTTCAATCTCCCTCTTTACATCTTCTGGGAGCGGCTTTCCAAGTAATGACTCAAAAACAGATTTCGCTTCTAGAACCCTACCTCTTTGCAATAGAACATTACCCCGAAGATTCTCAAGGATGTTTTTATCAACCTCTGGAAGTGTTTGTGAATTATTAATCAGATCGATGAGCTCATTGTAACCCTTATTGTAATAGTAAGCGTACGCTAGACCCGCAATAAGCACGGGATCACTTTTGTTAAGATTTAGGGCGTCAAGAAAATACCCTCTTGCTTCATAGTAGTTCTCATCCTTATATGCTTTGATACCTTTATCAGCCAATTCCGCAATTCTTCTTGGACATCTACCTTGAAAAATACTCGGTTGGCTGAATTTATACCAAGCTAACGCAAGAAGCTTATCAGGAATGTAAATTCCATCTAAAAATTTCTTCCACTCCGATACCAATTCATCTACGCTCTTTCCATAGACCGAAAAGTCCCCTACCCTGTAAAGGGTTTTAAATTTTTCAATTCCGTAACTATCTATCAAATAACGGACAAAGGAACCCATAGTCGTGTAGCTTTTAGCCGGAGGTGCATACCAAAATCCAATCCCAATAATCTCTCTAATATCAGGAGCTGTGTTAGTCTTAATCATCGCCTCTGCCCACTGGTGCGGTGTATATCCATCTCCAACCCAGTCAGAAGCGACAGCAAGACCTTCTACCAATCCTAATTTAGGGCTTATTCGTAGGAACCTCGTTCCAAACTCAGAAGACATAACATGTGTGAGTTCATGTTTTAGCAAATGGTCTGGAAAAACATCGTAGACTAGATGAATCTCTTTATGGATTGGATTGGCAATTGTTGTCTCCCCCGCCCCAATAATCCTTTTTCTCGTCTCTGTATCAGGATAGATATAGGAACGGATTTTGTCATTTAAATTAACTTGAAGGAATTCTTTTAATTGGTAGTATCTCCATTCATGATCGTTTGCAATTAATGAAATTGAATTGGCTTCAGTCGTACCGGGTTTGAAGTAAATTACAAAGTGCTCTGTTTCTACAGAACCTGTAAGAATATTATCTGTTATATATTTTCTGGTATAGCTAATTCCAAGCTCCTCTTCTTTTATTTCTGTTATAATCAATATAAGAATCAATATAAAAAGAGCTAATAAATCCCATGCCTTTAATACTTTAAATTTAATCCCTCGTATAACCCCTAGAATAGTCAAGAAAAAAAGACCCCAACACACAGTAATCAATCTATAGACAACAAGAGTAAAGGTTATCGGGATTGATTCATCGTAAAGGGGACCTGGAAAAAATCCGAAAACAGCGTTAAAAGAAAAGATCTGCGGGTCATTGTAGAGTTTCCAGAGAGAGTAACAAATAATCGCGATAAGTATAAATGAGCCAAATAGAAATCCCCTTTTTGAGAAAAGGCTTCCAATGAGAAGACCGAGGGACGAAGAGAAAAACACTGTGACAACAGGTATGAGAACGTAGAAGATCGCTCCCTCTTTTATATAACAGTCGTCCTTGATACTAGAACTCAAGAGTCCGATAACGAAAGGAATGGCAAGTAAAAGAAAGTCCAGAACAAATATGGACGATACTAGATCAGCAAATCTTCTTTCTCTTATAAACCTCTCCCTAAAGTCAAGGTTTACAAATTCAGCAGAGATAAAGACTGAGATAAAGGAAGCTATAAATGCTATCGTAACAGAGAACTCAAATCCCAGAGATCCGATAAGTGGAAAGAAGGTTAGCAATACGGAAATTAAAACTATTAAAGCAAGTGAGATAAGGGCTTTTTTTGAAAATAATATCTCGATAAGAGACATGAAACCTACTTATTTAACATTTAACAATAGTATTAACATTAACATCATTATGTCTACTCATGTAGGGGCACATTGCAAAGTGTTCCTAGTCAAATCTAGGACAGGAATACCTTGCCTTTTTAAGGTAGAATCTTGATAAATCTGGATAGGCGGGATTTTCTAATCCCGTCTGATACTGAGAATCTAATCTTGTTGTTAAACAGGCTTACTAGCATGGGTTTTAAAACAAGAAAAAAGTAGCCAGAATTTAGAAATGGAACAAAGGATCTGGCATAAAAATTACGACACAGGTGTACCAACCGCTCTCAAATACCCACAGATTCCAGTCTTTAAACTACTGGAGAACTCTGCACAGAGCTATCCACAAAGAGATGCACTAATATTTTTGGGCAAAAGGATCAATTATAGCCAGCTTCTTAATCTTTCAAATCAATTTGCATCCTCTCTAGTCAAATTAGGGATAAAAAAAGGAGAGCGAATTGCGCTATACCTTCCAAATACCCCTCACATGATTATAGCCTTTTACGGTGCTTTAAAAGCCGGAGCCATTGTAGTTAATACAAACCCACTTTATACAGAAAGAGAGCTTGAATACCAGTTAAAGGACACCGGTGCAGATTCCATTGTAACCTTAGATTTAAAACTCACCCTATCAAAAGTAAAGGCAGTCAAGGATAAAATTCAATTAAAGCACGTAATAGTAGGAAGCTTGAGTGATTTTCTTCCGTTTCCAAAGAGTATCCTTTACTCGATTGTAAAAAGAAAAGAACTAGAATCCATACCATACTCGAAGGGTTATCATAGATTCACAGATCAGCTAAGAGATAACACTCAACCTCCTCAAGCAGATGTTCAACCTGATGACACTGCCGTGCTTCAGTATACAGGTGGAACAACAGGGATATCTAAAGGCGCTGAACTTACTCACAAGAATTTGGTTACTAACGCATTTCAAATTCGATGCTGGGGAGAAGATGTGTTTATAGATGGGGAAGAAACAATACTTACCGTTCTTCCATGTTACCATGTCTATGCGATGACCGTATGTATGAATCTTGGTATGATGATTGGAGCGACACTACTGCTTCTCCCTAGATTTAATCTCAAAGAAGTCTTGGATACGATAAAAAAATACCGCCCTACTATATTCCCCGGTGTCCCCACAATATATACAGCCATTTCAAATCATCCTGAGGTCAAAAATTACGGAGTTGATTCAATAAAGCTTTGTCTCTGTGGTGGGGCACCATTACCGATTGAGCTTCTTGATAGGTTTGAGAATCTGACAGGAGCAAAAATCCTAGAGGCTTATGGGCTCTCTGAAGCATCACCTGCGACCCATGCAAATCCTTTCATAGGTAGACGCGAAATTGGAACAGTCGGTCTCCCCGTTCCGGATACAGATGCAAAGATTGTTGATTTAGAAAGCGGAGAAAAAGAAGTACTTGCTGGAGAACCTGGTGAGCTTATAGTCAAGGGACCACAGGTTATGAAAGGCTACTGGAACCGTCCAGATGAAACAGCTCAAGTATTAAAAGATGGCTGGCTCTTCACAGGCGACATAGCCAAGATGAATGAAGATGGTTATTTTTCGATTGTCGACAGAAAAAAGGAGATGATAATCTCAGGAGGCTATAACGTTTATCCAAGAGAGGTAGAAGAGGTTCTCTATGTGCATCCAAAGGTGCTCGAAGCTGCTGTAATCGGTGTTCCCGATTCATATAGAGGTGAGTATGCAAAGGCTTTTGTCGTAGCAAAATCGGGAGAGGAAGTAACAGAGAGTGAGATTATTCTTTTCTGCAAAGAAAGACTCGCCCCGTTTAAGGTCCCTAAGGTTGTAGAGTTTAGAACCTCTCTCCCAAAAAGTACAGTTGGAAAGGTCCTAAGAAGAGCTCTGAGGGAAGAGGAACTTAAGAAAGCAGGTAATCCCAATCTTAAATGAAATTTTAACTATTATCGCAGTAGGGATGCCGCTCCTACGGTGGGGGGAAATATTATTTGTTATCGCGCCTGTAAGGCGCTCTTACAACAATTAACCGTAAAACTCCAGTAGGAGAGGCTTCTAGCCTCGATCATGTATTTGTTCCCTACCATAAGCGCACCTGTCCTTAGTGGTTCGATTAAACTCACCATAAGCTCTGTCGAAGGGAAGGCGCTCCTCTACCCAAGGGGCTCATAACCTAACTCGTCATACCAGAAATCGGTAATCGGGCATCCATGCTATATTCCTTTATCCGAGGTTGGAAAACCTCGGCTATCGCCCCACCCTAACCCTCCCCCTTGTTAGAGGGGGAGGGATGGAAGGGGGTAAATATAAACATTCGATAGCAGCGACTTTCCAGTCGCTGATTTTTATAATTAGGAATTTATCGCGCATAGTATGTGCTCCTATGATGATGTTGCGATTATTTTTTGATTTTAAATATGTAGCGGTGAACTTTAGTTCGCCATAAATTAAATAGACTAAAGTAGTGCCCGTTCCCCGAACGGGCACTTATCTGTGGACTGATATAGGCATCAGCCCCTACATTTTGACATTAAAGGGGTTTGTGTTAGAGTGAGTTTGTGATATTTAGCGAGAAAATATTTAAGTTAATAATCCCTACGCTTTTGTTTTGTTTAATTTTGGTATTTGGGATTGACATAGATGAAACCAAAAGCGGCGGATGTCCTGATGGCACTGTGAAAGTCCCCAATTCCAACCTTTGTATTGAGAAATTGAATCCAACAAGAACCGCTAATTTTAAGGAAATTGCTATGTACTGCCTCTCAAAGAATATGGATATTTGTCTAGCTGAACAAATTGTAAAAGCATGTGAAGAAGGTTCTATAAAGGTTCCATCTGATCAAAGCTCGCTATTATTTCTCACATCAAGTGGAATGTATTTACGTATAACTCCCGATTGTAACCTTGCAAAAACAGGTCCCATCGGCTCTACCGAAAAAGAACAGTTCTTGTGCTGTGATAGACTTGCTGAATAGCTTATGGGTAATTATTCAGCCACTAAGGCACCAAGACACAAAGAAGGAATATGAGTTTTAACTCAGAAGTTAGGAGCCAGAAGAACAGAGATTTTCCATGCTTATTTTATTCTGGATTCTAGCTCCTAGTTTCTGAATTCTAAATTCAAACTTCGTGTCTTGTTGGCCCTATAGTTAAGTTTATGGATACGCAGGAATTTAAAAAACGAGTTTTAAGAGATAATGTTTTTCCCTTCCTAATCCTATTCTTTCTCTTGACTTCTATAGCAGCAGGAGAGGATTATATCGCCCAACTAAAGAACGTGGTTGTGTTAAAGGTTTCCGATGAGCAGTTCCAAATTAAGGGTGAAATAGTAAACAATACAGATAAGGAACTAAAGCGCTTCTCTATAAAATGTATAATTTATAACCCATCAGGAGAGGTAGTCGAGGAAGACCAGATTCTGCCCTTTGTTATTCCAATCCCACCCCGCGGCAGTTCCCCTTTTTTACTGCCGATTAGATATAAACCTAATATGGAAAAGTTCACACTTCAGGTAATTAACCTTGTTGGGAAGGAACTAAGTGTTCACACTGGTGGAAAGCCTTTAGAATATAAGGTTCCTAGATAAGTTGCATCCTTAGGCTAAGAAAGGCAATTTGACTCTCCGACCCTTCGATACATTCAGAACCTAAGGCTCGGTAAGGACCCTTCACCCCAGATATATTAAGCGGATAAACATCCGCTCATCCTGAGCCCTGAGCTTAGTCGAAGGGTCGAAGGATGAAACTTACGCGCTAAGCGAGATACCTCAGCCCAATCTCCGCGCATCAGCGCTTCTTTTTTCTCTCGGCTCCAACCTTTGATCTGCCTTTCACAGGCTAAAGCTTCCTCACGTGAGCAAAATTCCTGAGAAAATACAAGCACCACAGGTAGCCTTGTAGACGTGTAATTATTGTATTCACCAGCCTGATGTTCTGCTATTCTCTTTTCAAGATTATCTGTATGCCCTGTGTAGTATGATTTATCAGCGCACCGTAATACATATACCCAAAAGCTCATATTTTCTTGATTTCTTCTAATGTAATCGTTTTATGAATACCGTTCGTCCTTCGACAAGCTCAGGGCGAACGGTTTTTTATTGGCCAATGTGGTTCGTTCAGTTGTATTTAAATTAATCATAGCTTTTTTATTGATTTAGCTACTCCGTTTTCGACCTCGACTTCAACCTTATTACAAATAGAAATCCCTTCAAGAAGCTTAGGGTCGATTTTTATTACGTGTTTTTTCAATTTAGCGTCATTAACTGTAATGGTTCCTGCTTGTGTGTCAATTGACATTATAATTCCAATAATTTTCCCTTGAGTAGACGAGGCAGGACTAGCGATTGCATCCGTACCCGAACTTGAAGATAACCCAACCTGCTGATTAGCACTCACTATTCCATTTGATTCTACTTCTATCAACCTTGATTCTGTTGCCAAATCTATGATCTTCAATCGGTTCTTCAGCTTTTCATCAAGCCCTAATCGGTCAAATATCAATGGAGATAGGTTTCTAAACCTAAGTCGCACATCAACCTTGAGTGGTCCCTTCGCATCGGGCGGAACTGTAATAGGGTAGATTCCTGATCTTGTCTCAAGGGGAGGTATTCCATCTTTAACAAATTTATTTGCCTGACTGGTTAAGAAGACGTCTCCTTCAGTCCCGTCTGGATTAACTCTAATCATCTCCGACTGAAAGTTGACTAGATATTCATCCAAAGGTGCTGCTTCCAGTTTTACCTCCTGGCTGCAACGGTTACGTAAATCATAGTTTCCATCCAAGTCACCAGATACAAAAAGCAATTTCCCATCTGAGCCCTTTGCTATTATCTCAACCCATAACTGACGTTCGACAGTAAATCCAGAGGGAAGGTAGTGCCCCGCACCAACGTTTGTTACATGCACCGCTACTTGAAAATCCGACCCTGTGATTACCGATTTTGGCGCTTCGACCTTCATCTGCGCGCTTGCTTTATGGAGTTCATAAACCTCCTGCATATATTCCCTCTGAATCCTTTCGGTTTCTGCTGGGTTATTCGGATATGGGAAAAAGTCAACAAGGTGGTAGTCAACCCCAACCATAGAGTGATTAGAGAGTGGCCTCTCTGGTAAATCAACACCGACCATTATGGCTGCAGTACCCATCACCTTTTTCTGATTAGGTTTGCCAGGTATTGTCCTCATATGACACTCCTGGCAGGTTATGCCCTTCTTGGCGTAGATGCTGTCTTTCCATTCAGCAAATGTTTCTTCAACCCTGAGTCCTTTGGGGGTAACAACGTCATGGCAAGATCCGCAAAACTCTGAGGTCTTAAGATAGGTAAATTCCAAGCTCTTATGAAAAGAGTTACGCACCGGTTTAGAATCGCCATTAAATCCTGTGCCAAAGATGCCATATTTCGTTCTCCCAGGCTCAAGTGGAAAATCCCCGCTTACAAGCCCGTGGTCTTTTCCAATCGTATGGCAAGAGTCACACTGGACTCCTAGTACCCCGATAGGGTCTCTTTTATCATTAGGCATAATTGCGTCTTCACCAATTGCAATGCTTACTGGGGCATGACACTTAAAACAGAATACCCCGACCTTCCCTTTGCTGTCCTCCTGTACCTTTGCGTTTAGCTCAAAGGCAACAGGGCTTACCTGACCGTATGCGTGCATTGACATTATCCACTCATCGTATTGCCTTTGATGGCACTGCCTGCATTCTTGAGGCGATCCAAAATCCGAAGCCGTTGGAGGAAATACCCTAAAGCTATCGTCAAGAATATGTAGTGGTATCAGAACAATAAGCCCACCAGTCACAACGAGATGCGCAACGAGCCAACCACGAAAAAGCGGTTTATACTTAAGCTGACTCACAGATTGGGCTTCTAGACTTGCCTTTTGCTCGAGTAAAAGGACCGCCTTTTTAAAATCCTCCTTCTCTTCTTCATGTAAGATCTCACCCTTTGATAAAAGCTCCTCCCAGTATTCAGGTTTAGGAGAAAGTGGTGATGGGGTGTTAAGCTCAGAGCCAATTATTTTCTGAAATGGTCTAGACCTTCCTGCCATTAAATCATTTATTGATTTCTTAACCCCATTCACTTGGGAGATTACTTTATCTTGTTCATTAGCAATTGAGCTAGGAAAGCGTGTGTAGAAGTATCGGCCTACAACTCCAGTAATTATGACCAAGGCAAGAAATATCACTGCGGCCGTATTGTAATCCCAACCAAAACGGAACTCAGCGTGCAACGCTATTATGAAAAGTGCCAAGATCCCAAGATATATGTGAGCCCAGAGCCAATTATCAAGGCGACCAGGTACCCCTTTAACCACACGTTTACGAAGAGAGTATGTCATCACAAAGAGAATAAGAAGGACTGCTACAATACCTAGTAGATAAACAGTTCCTTTTTCAATGCCGGGAATAGGTAGATATGGAGCGAAGCGATAGATAGCCCAGAAGATAAACCCAGCTACCAATGTAAATAGGGCTAATCTCTTATGCATTTGAGAAATACTACTCATTGATACTTCTCCCTTTTATGTATTAAGTCCTCAGTATCTCCAAAATACTCCATAGGATTAACCCACCTTATAGCGTATGTAGGACAGTTGTTGGTACATGCTGTGTCGTGGTAGCCCAAACAGTTGTCACATTTAATAGCCAGATGCTTTGGTTTTATCTTATGGTCTTTAGGAGTCTTGTTATCACTCTCTTTTGCACCTTTTAATAGGGCGCTTATGATATTAAATTTTTTAAGGTCATGCTCAGGTTTTGAGGAAACCATTTGAATTACATTATAAGGGCATCTTATTGCACATCCAGCGCATCCAACGCACTTGTCATCAATTATATTAATCTCACCTGTAGGCGCACGTTTTATGGCGTCAAAGTTGCAAATAAGGCAAACTGGGTCGTGACACAATCGGCAGGCAACCGGAATAGATACATCGGGAACCCGTGTCCCCCGTCTATCTAAGCGTGGATAACCGTGCCGGTCCTCACAAGCATCAACACAGTTGTTGCAGTGAATACATGTTTTAAGGTCAATAATAAGAAGGCTCTCTGCTTGAATTATCCCCTTTTCAACGAGCGTTTGTAACCTTTCAGATTTAGAAGGGTCCTTCTGAACCTTAAGGGTCCTAAGCTTGCGTTCCATAATTATGTCCCCTATCTCCTCAGCTAGCTTTGAATCAGCATCTAGTAGCATATTGAAATCCTCTTTTAATACCTGAAGGACCTCCACATTTGTAAATGCTGATACAGTGGCGGTTCGCCTCTCATCCTCAAGAAGCGCCATCTCGCCAAAGTAGTTACCTTGGGAAAGGTAAGCAATGATCTGCTCTTTATCTAGGTGTTTTTTTGTAATTTTAACAAAGCCCGTCCTAATTACATATAAAGAGTCCCCTTGATCTCCCTCATTAAATATAATGTCACCAGATTTGTAAGATTTTAGATTTACATCCTTTTCTAATCTTTCCAATGTTGATTCATCTAGATTTGAAAAAAGAGGGACTTTTCTAAGATATGTCTTGACTGCTCGCTCAGCATACATAACCTCTATAGCATCCTTAAACCCTGGAGAATGCTTCATTAAATTCTTGAGTACCTCAGCAGGAATCTCTAGAAGGTAAAGGGCCTCCTTGGCAGACACAGTAGCGCTTCTTGGGTAACCAGAAAGTGCTGCCATCTCACCGAATATGTTCCCTTCTCCTAGAAGGGCAAGAGTTAGATTCTCATATCCTGCGGTATTTATACTTACCTCAACAGCACCACCTAAGATAGCAAAAGCTGTATCACCGTAATCCCCTTCTCGGCATATCACAGAACCTGCCTCAAATTGCCTCAGGCTTGATTTTTCAACTAGCCCTTTTAGATCATCAGACGAAAGCTGAGAAAAAAGACTCATACTGTTTAATTTCTGTTTAAGAGATTCCAAGTCAATCGTCTTGACCTTCTGGATTTCCATGTTTGACGTTAATCTCATTTACCCACCCCGAAACATTCAAACCTAAATTAACTTATTTCTATTATAACAAATATAGTGAATTTAGAAAAAGACTAACATTTAAAACCTGAAATGCAGATAACTTTTCCATTTCCCGCTCGTCACCATTTTGCTATTTATCTACTTTCAATTGCAATTGACGTGCCAGCGCTTAGTCCAAAACCAATAAATATAATAAGTGGGCTGTAAAAAAAAGGGGGTACTAGTATCTTGGCTAGATGTTCGACCACAAAATTGATCTCAGAACGTAAACGCTGTATACACAAGTGTAAACAAAGTTGATGATTATAAAGGCTATAATATTGTGTTTCTGATGACGATTAAAGATAGTAGCAAAAATTAAAGTTGTATCCTCAAATATATATTCTTATCTTTTGGTGAGGTGAAGAAGATGATAAGTAGAGTACGATTAGTTGGTTCGCTAGTAATCTTAGTTATTAGTGTTTTTAATATTGTTACCAAGTCCTAGCATTTCATGTGAGACATCCGTGAAGACAAAAGAAGCTAGTCTTGTATGTTTGCTTCCTGACAATAGTAACGGGAAGGTTAAACCAGTAATGGCTTTAGTAACTAAGGATGGTGAATTCTATCCTATAGTTGGTTCAGAAGATTCAACACAAAACCTAAACACTATCATAAAGAAAAATGGAGAAACTATTTCTCCAAAGTTGCATCGAATTCAAAATACCTGGCCTATAGTATTTTAGTTTTTCAAGGCAGAAACAGATGAGTAATAACGAATTAACATATTGCTGTTTTAGTCACGATTTTGGTTATCCCCAAGAAGATGACTTTATATATAATGTAATAGTGAATTTGTTAATATAAATAAAGTCAATGTGTACAACTTCTAGGTATAATTAGTTAAAAACAAAAAAAGGGAGGTAATAAACAAAATGAAGAAGGCTAATTTAGCTGCTCTGTCTTTAATTGCGTCTTTAGTGTTTGTAATCTTATTAGCTAGCTCCAGTTTTGCAGCAAAACAGGACGTCGAGGGCAATGTTATTTGCGTTGAGGTAGATGAGAAAGGTAACGTCAATGGTATGGATCAATTTACTGAATGTGATGGTGTATTCATGGTTGTAGGTAAGGATGGCAAACTATATACCGTCTATGGAACAGAAGAACAAATGAAGATGATGGCAAAAAGCCCAAAGAAAAAGGTCAGCGGACAGGTTGGTGGTAGTCAGAGGGCTTGGGTTATATACGGATCACCATTAGACATACAGAAGGGTACGGATCAAACCGTAACTGGAACAATAGTTTGCTTGCTGCCTAGTTACGAGAAGGGGAACGTTACACCAGTAGTATCAACTGGACCCTGTAATGAAGCAACACCGCATGCACATGTTATATACACCAAGGATGGACAAGTATACGCATTGAGCGGTTCGGAGGCAGCAATTAGCAGTATAGAAAAGAATCCTCAGAGAACAAATGTAACGCTAAGTGGAAAGGTAGTTGGGAATCAGGGTGCCTGGATTCTTTATGTAGAATAGTGTTCACATAGTGATTCTAAGTATAGGTTAAATGTAATTTTTCTTCAGTGTTTAAGGTTTATTGAAGTTAACTGACATTTAGCAAATAGTTGCTATAGAATCTAACTAACTTAAGTAAACAAAATATTAAAGGAGGCGCATTAAAATGAAAAGCTTATCAAAGTGTGTTGTCGTTATGGTATTATCGGTCTTTTTTGTTGGTATAACCCTTCAACCAGCAAGTTCAGGAGATAAATCGTTATACGATCGCCTCGGTGGCAAAGCGGCTATTTCAGCCGTTGTTGACCAATTTGTATCCAATGTCGCAGCAGATAAACGAGTTAATGCAATGTTTGCAAATGTAGACATTCCCCATTTCAAGCAGTGTCTCGTCGACCAAATCTGTGAGGCAACTGGTGGGCCATGCAAGTATACTTGTAGGAGCATGAAGGATTCCCATGCGGGTCTAGGATGCACGGCGGATAATTTTAATGCAATTGTTGAGGACCTAGTTGCTGCTTTAAACAAATTCAAAGTGGGAAAGAAGGAACAAGATGAGCTCCTAGGAATTCTTGGCCCACTACAATCTGACATAGTTGAAAAATAGCAATCAGTTCCCAGCCGCTGCGTTAACGATATATGAACGGTTTCCTAGGAACCGGCGCAACTATACAAGCTGACCTTAACTTAACTATTCAAATTTTGATGGGAATAGCCCTGTTGGCGGGCATGATACACGCCCGCCAACAGGTGCTACCGTGCACACGCTGTCTGCCAGGGAAGAGTGATATTGCTTAACCTGGTTATGATTGCCTTTCTAATGCTCCCCTCACTTGAGCTTGGAGTTGTTCCAGAACTGAAAGTTAAGTTTTCTGAGTCATATTATTTTATCCCTACGCTTCATGCCTCACTTGGGGGTATTGCTGAATTACTTGGTATATATAGTGCTATGAGCAGGTACGAACCTGCTGCCTAAGGCATTATGCTTTAACAACTACAAACTCTGGATGCGCACTGCTCTCGTGCTTTGGTGGGTCGTTATAGCGCTTGGTGTTTCAACCTATTATGTTTGGTATATAGCATCAGTGCCCAAAATTGTTGCTGAGGAGATTCAAACCCCACCACCTAAGCCTAAAGAGGAAGCTGTAACACTTGAGCCTGCAGGTGGTGTACCACAACCTACAGGAGAGATGTACCTAATTAGTGCATCGTAACTTCCTGCATCCAAGATCAAATCATCAACTGAACCATACTGACTCTGAAGAGCGAAATTAAATTATCCCTTTCTTACAAAGGGTTTGTTGTTGAAAATAGGCTAATTCTCAGACTACTCTCATTAGTAGTAACACCATTTCCATTGGAAAGGTGTTAAAATCCCCAACAGAAGTTGTCATTCCCGCAAGTATTTAGCGGGAATCCACTTTTAAGCTCTTCATGGATGCCCGATTAATATATTCGGGCATGACAGAAGAAAGACGAATTACTCGTGATGTAAATAAATTTTGGACGTTTAACAGTTGGAAATGATATGAGGTTGTGTATGATAAGGAAGTTCATAATTAATGTTAAACTAAGTTGACTCAAGCATTCGAAAAATCAATAACAATGGAGATGAAATCCGATGTATAAAGTGATTACTCTAGCTATTACAACCTTTATAATTTCATTCTCTCCTGTGCTCGGAGATCAAAAAGGAGAAACTATAACAATCATCGGTGAACCTCTTGATCCAGCTTGCTATATAACAATGGGATCGAAGGGAATAGATCATAAGGCCTGTGCTGAGGCTTGCAACAAGGCTGGACAAAGCCTCGCAATATTAGCCAATGATGGTTCGCTCTTCTTCGCAATAGTGGGTGCGCCTGGAACCAGTCCCGACTCAATGTTAGCTCCATTTATTGGTACCAAAGTAAAAGTAACTGGTAGGGTGTTTGAAAGCGGCGGCTCAAAGGCCATGATTGTCGAAAAAGTAGAACCGACGAAGTAGATGGTGAATATTTAGGAAGTATTTCCTCGGTAGGAGCGGTGGGATCTGGGGTAGCGATCAAGCATGTCCTGAGCAAAGACGAAGGGAGGGAGGGAAGTCAGGGATCCTCCTCCAGCCGCGAAATTATCGCACCAGGCCTGTCCTGAGCGAGTCGAAGGATCGAAGGAATGGTGCTCCTATAGATGTTTGTGTATCACCGTAGGAGCAGCAGATACTCAACTTAGTAAAAGAAAGATTTCTCCTGGAGCCTGCACTGAGTGAATCGAAGTGGTCGAAATGACACACTCTCCTGTCATCTCGAACGAATGTGAGAGATCTTACATATTCTCTTTTAGAGAAAATCCCATATTCACGCCAAGCCTGTCCTGAGCCCTGAGCTCTGAGTATTATCGAAGAGTCGAAGGATCGAAGGGATGGTGCTCCTATAGGTCTGGGCATACGTTTTTAAAACCACCTCAAAACATAATAAAAACTTTAAAACTAAAATGGAAAAATCTCCTATTTTCATTATGTTAATATTAATCCCCAAAATCTGACACGGAGGCTTTAAATATGGACACGCTAAAGCAGGCAGCCATGATTGCGGTAAAGGATTGCATGGCGGTGAAGCCTAGTGAAAGGGTTCTTGTTATAACCGACGAACCGCTTAGAAAAATTGCCTACACCCTCTGGGAGGCTGCCAAAGAACTAGGAGCCGAAGCGATAATTACAGAGATTTTGCCAAGAAAAACCCATGGAGAAGAACCTCCAGAACCTATTGCGGAGCTTATGAAGTTAGTGGATGTAATACTCATCCCAACATCAAAGTCCTTAAGCCATACAGACTCAAGACGCGAAGCAAGCAAAAAAGGTGTAAGGATCGCAACATTGCCAGGAATAACAGAGGACTCCATGGTTAGAACGCTTAACGCCGATTACTACGGAATCGCGAAAAGAAGCGAAAAAATTGCTGAGATCCTTACAAAAGGTTCTAATGTCAAAATCACCACCAATCGTGGGATGGATGTCACATTGGTTATAGATGACAGGAATGGGTACGCAGACACAGGGCTCAATCATAGACCCGGAGACTTCAGCAATCTTCCCGCAGGTGAAGGGTATATTGCTCCTTTAGAGGGAAAATCAGAGGGGGTGATTGTAATTGACGGCTCGATGGCTGGGGTTGGAAAGCTAGAAGGTGAAGTAATAAGAGTTGTAGTTAAAGAGGGATACGCTACTGATATAACAGGTGGTGAACCTGCTAGTAAACTTCTTTCCTTAATAAAACCTTTTGGAAAGCTTGCATTCAATGTTGCAGAACTTGGAATAGGCACAAATGATAAAGCAAAGGTTACAGGAAACGTATTAGAAGATGAAAAGGTCATGGGCACGGTGCATATAGCATTTGGAGACAATAAAAGCATGGGAGGCACAATCAGGGTTGCTAGCCATTTGGACGGTGTGATTATGAAGCCTACAGTTTATGTAGATGACGAGCTAATAATGAAGGGTGGAGAGTTTCTTGTTTTCTAAATTTATAATGTAATGTAGAGGAAACCTTTAGGTTTCCATTTTCACCCCTCCCATCCCTCCACCTTAATGGGGAAGGAAGTAATTGGTAATCAAAGAATTGTGAGCAAGCATTCGTCCCGGGCCTTAGCCCGAGGGGACTCTTAACCTAAGCTGTCATACCCGAATTCAGTAATCGGGCATCAACGCGATATTCGTTTACCCGAGGTTGGAAAACCTCGGCTACCGTGGTGTAATTCTGCGAAAATTAACCTTCGATAGATGCGACTTTCCAGTCGCAGATTTATACAGGAACTTATCGCGGCAGGGCCTGTCCTGAGCGAAGTCGAAGGGATGCCGCTCCTACGGTGAAATTTTGACTCTACGGAACATACTTCCTTTGACACCTAACGAAATTATAGGCGGGGTTAGAAAACCACACCTATCGCACGTGGTTATTCTTCTTTTCGCTAGGCGGGACTTTCCAGTCCCGCATTCAAGGGCGGTGTTGGAAAACACCGCCTATCCTTGCAAGGGTGCGTTATATCTAAATAATGTAGAGGAAACATTTAGGTCTCCATATTTCTAAACACCTTCAGATGGGAAGCAACTCCAACCTTTATGTGGTAAATTAATAACGATGCGAGCTGAGGTTGAGAAATTCATTTTTCTAAATCAAATAGGATTCTTAGAGGGTGTTCTTGTTTTTCTTTTATTTTTAATAGTTATTTACGGCGCTATAAGATACACAAGACGCTTAAGATCGCTAAAAAGGAAAATAATTCTCATCTCCCTTCGCTCTCTATCATTCCTATTAATAGTTTTTATACTTTTAAACCCCGCACTAAGGACTGAAACCTACACGGAGGAAAAACCACGCCTTGCAATTCTTATTGATAACTCAACGAGTATGTCCCTTCCAGGAGATGAAGAGGGGACACCTAGGATTCAAGCTGTAAGGAATTTCTTTGAAAACCATAAATCCTTTTTCACTGAGCTTGAAGAGAATTTTTATCTCAGCTACTACGTATTTGACAAAACCCTAAAGCCTGCCTCACTTAATTTTATAAATACCAATGAGCCAAATGGTACAGCAACGGATATTGGCGAAGCAATTAAAGAATTAGACAAGAACTACGACACTGGCGAGTTAGACGCCGTCATCCTGTTTTCAGACGGAGCAAATAATGGCACTATATTGAAAAAATCATCCGATGAATTTTTTAAAACTATAAGTTTCCCCATAAACACCGTTGCCGCCGCCTCAGGCGATAATGTGCGGGATATATGGATTGACAGCATTAAAGCAAGCGTAATTGCGTTTGTGAGGTATCCTCTCTCCATAGATGTTGTTATTAAATCCATAGGGTTTAAAGCCTCGAATATACCTGTAACCCTGAAAGATGGAGACAAGATAGTCTCGACTGAGGAGATTTCAATAGATCCTAATGATGATAAGAAAGTAGAATTTACACTGAATCCAACATCCCTTGGAAGAAAGGTCTACACAGTATCCATTCCCGTTATAGCTGGCGAGGTGATTAAAGAGAACAATCAAAAATCCTTTGTGATAGATGTCATAATTGATAGGATTCGTGTTTTACATATAGCAGGGACCCCTTCATGGGATGTAAGGTTTCTAAGAATGGCATTAAAGAGAAACCCTAATGTTGACCTGGTTTCATTTTTCATCTTGAGGGAAGCATCTGATATGGTATTCGCTTCTCAGAATGAACTTAGCCTGATTCCATTTCCAGTTGATGAACTTTTTGGAAATGAGCTTTCGAGCTTCGATGTCCTGATCTTTCATAATTTCGACTTTCGCCCTTACGGAATTTATGGTTTACACCTTAGAAGCTTAAGAGATTATGTAATGGAAGAAGGCGGGTCATTTCTTATGATAGGAGGAGACAAGAGTTTTGATAGCGGAAGCTATGGTGGGACGCCAATTTCCGAAATCCTTCCCGTAGAACTCAACCCCATTCCACCCAGGAGTAACGAAACCTTTAGCACAGAGAGTTTTCACGCAAAGCTTACGCCAATCGGACTCCGCCATCCTGTTACGAGGGTTATACCTAATGAAAAAGAAAACGAAGGGTACTGGAAAAATATGCCTGAGCTTGACGGATTTAATAAGGTAGAAGGATTAAAACCAGATGCTATTCCCCTCTTAATAACACCCCATGGAGAACCAATATTAGTCATAAGTCAGGTTAAATCAGGAAGGGTTGCGTCCTTTCTTTCAGACTCCTTCTGGGAATGGGTTTTCGTTCGAGCTGGAGAAGGAGAACTCGCACCATATTATGAGACATTCTGGAATCGTATACTTCTGTGGTTGGTGAGCGACCCTGGGCTAAAGGATATAAGAGTTAGAGTGGAAAAGACTTCCTATGACCTTAGTGAAAAGGCTAAATTAGATATCTGGATACTTGGGTATGAGAAAAACGAGGAAAAAATTGAGGCCTCAGTCGTTTTTCCAGACGGAATCCAAAGAGAGCTAAATCTTGAGAAAACATCTTCTGATAGATTTTCTGCCGAGGTTGAGACAGATGAATACGGGGTTTACAAAGTAAAGGTTAAGACAGGGGACGGGGGTTTGGACAATGAGACGGATAATAGTGAAGATGAAATACCGTTTCTCGTCGAGCCCCCAATTAATGAGATAAAGAGTCCAACTATAGATCAAGAATTACTTAAAAATCTTGCAAAGAAAACGGGTGGGCGTTCTATCACGGCTAATGATAACCCAGACGGGCTCGGAATTGATTTCTCCCCAAAAAAAATAATCTCGGGTTATAAAACAAGGGGAATATGGGATAAACCCTGGTTTTTTATGTTACTCGTTGCTCTCCTATCTTCTGAGTGGTTACTAGGAAGAAGGTGGGGACTGAGATGAATTGCGGATTTCGGATTTGGGATTGCAGAATAAAAGATTTTTAAAATCCGCAATCAGCATTCCGCAATCTAAAATCCGCCGGCGGAGGATAAACGTGCTTCTTGCAGTTGATGTCGGAAATACAAACATCGCATTTGGGATTTTTAAGGGAGAAGAGATTATAAACCAGTGGAGAATTGGAACTGATAAAACCAAGACATCGGATGAATATGGGGTTCTTTTTAGGAGCTTACTAGAGCTTAAAGGAGTAGGTTCAGGCTCAATTAAGGGGGCTGTTATCTGCTGTGTTGTTCCTCCACTACAGAGAATCCTAATCTCTATGGTTAAATCTTATTTCGATGTTAATCCTGTTCTTATAGAGCCAGGAATAAAAACCGGCATGCCTATACTTTATAAAGACCCTAAAGAGGTAGGAGCCGATAGAATTGTAAATGCTGTAGCTGCCTTTCATGAATACAAAAGAAGCGTGATAGTAGTGGACTTCGGAACGGCTACAACATTTGATTGCATATCTGAAAAGGGTGAATATCTTGGGGGTACCATAGCACCAGGCCTTCTTATTTCCGCTGAAGCCCTTTTTGAGGCCGCATCAAAACTACCTAAGGTAGAAATCACAAGACCTAAAACAGTTATAGGAAAAACCACCGTCCAGAGTATTCAATCCGGTCTTGTCTATGGATGTGCCGGGCTAGTAGATGGAATTGTAACAAGGATAAAAAAAGAGATAGGTACAAATCCAAAGGTGATTGCAACAGGCGGGCTTGCATATCTAATCTCGCCAGAGAGTTTGACTATAGAGGAGGTAGATGAATTTCTTACATTAAGGGGCCTAAGACTCATTTATGAATGGAACAAATAGGTTTATTATCCACAAACATAAGACAACCAATCCTCACTACGATTTGAGAATTGAGATAGAGGGAATTTTAAAATCGTGGATTATTCCTAAAACCCTCCCCGCCGAAATTAATGAAAAGAGGCTAGCAATTGAGGATGAAGACCAAGACCCAGGGATTATCGAAACAAAAGGTGTTATAAATGACGGATATGGAATTGGGGAAGCCGAGTTATGGGATAGTGGAACCTATGAGCTTCGAGAAAAAGGGAGTTCTAAGATTATATTTGAAACTCAAGGTGTAAAATTCTACGGAAGATTCGTTCTTCTGCTTCCAAGTTGGGGTAAATTAAGTAAGAAAAGGTTATGGGTTTTATTTGCCTCACCTTCGACGAGATGATAACTTTTATAATATCATTTCTCATGCACTGTTTATTTCCATCTCTATCACACGCGATAGAGATAAAGCAGGGAGAAATAGTGCTTCTAGAGGGTTATAGATATGGCTAAATTTGGGGATAGCTATTGCTGGATGATCAAGGATGACCCCTCTGTATGCCCTTACATAAGGCCGGGAGAGGAATACCTTATAAACGATGTTAATAAGCGTATTAGAGAAAAATGTATTGAGTGTGAAGAGCTTAAAAACGATTTAAAAAACCTTGGAGAAGAAAAAGGTCCTCTGTTCGGAACATTCTCAACAGTTCTCGATGAATTCCGCAAAAGAGAACAGAAATTAGAAAAATATGGTAAGTCTCTTAAAGTTAAAGAAGAGATGTTTGATACTATGGCTCATCTCTCGACCTCGCTTAAACTCGTGCTCGATTTGGATGAAATACTTTATAAGGTACTTGTAGCATTCACAGCGGGAAGTAGCTTTGGATTTAATAGAGCGATTATGCTCCTTTCTCAGAAGGGAAAACTCCGTGGATACTTTGCAGTTGGCCCTAAAAGTCCTGAAGAGGCTTACACAATATGGAATGATATTTCACAAAAGAACCTTACCATAGTAGACCTTCTTATCTTTTCTCCTCAATTATTTCAAAAAGAGAAGGAAAAATTCAAAGAAGTACTTAAAAAAATGGAATTCGACCTTGATGAGGGAATCTTTAAAAGGGCTTTCAAGACAGGAATGATCCCTCGAGTTACTTCCGAGGAAGTGCTGCCTGACGTCATTCGTGGCTTTTATCAGGGTACCCCATTCTGGATTGTACCGCTCTTTTCACACCTTAAACGTCCGCTTGGGGTCATATTACTAGATAACTTTCTCACTAAAAGGGAAGTATCTCAAGAAGAGATAAAAGCGATAGAGATTTTTTCAACAGAGATCTCACTAGCGCTTGAGAGAGGGCTCACATATGAAGAGCTTGAAGAAAAGATCGAGACACTTGAAGAAGCAAACGTCAAGTTAAAAGAGCATCAGGAGCTTATTATGAAGCTCAGGGAAGAAGCCTCGATAGGCGAGATGGTTCTACAAATGACCCATTCCTTTAAGAACCCAACGATTGCAATTGCAGGACTTGCGAGGCTTTTAAAGAAGAAGACTAACGATCCATCTTCTGTCTCTAAGTATACAGATGCAATACTTGAAGAAGCGATTAAACTTGAAAAAACACACAAAGACTTTATTAATTTCGTTAAGACTAAATATACCTCCGAAAAAACTCCTATAGATATTAACAAGGTGGTTGAACTCTTATATCAAGAAAAGAAAAATAAAGAAAAATCTCAAGGCGTAAATTTTCATCTAAACCTGGGAAGCAATCTTCCTTTGGTTTTGGGCAACGATTATCAGCTTTACAACTGTATTGAAAATATTGTGAGTAACTCAATCGAGGCGATGCCTGAGGGAGGAGAACTCTTTATAGAAACCGCAGAAGAAGATGGTTTTGTTTCAGTAGGTATAAAAGACACAGGTCCAGGTATATCGGATGAGGTAATGAAAAACCTTTTTAAACCCTTTTTTACAACAAAGACCATTGGAAGCGGTTTAGGGCTCTATACAGCAAAAGGAATCATCGAAAATTTAGGCGGTCATATAGTTGTTTCATGTGAAAGAGATAAGGGCTGTAATGTAACAGTAAAAATCCCAATTCTAAGTAAAGAGGTCATAGATGAACAAAATCTTAGTAGTAGATGATGAACCAAACATTAGGCTTGTCTATAGAGAGGTGCTGAGTGATGGAGGATATGAGGTATTGGAAGCGGAATCGGCGAAAGAAACCTTTGAGATTCTTAATCGTGAGCCCATTGACCTGGTCGTCTTGGATATAAAGCTTAGATCAGAGAGCGGCCTCGACGTGCTTCAAAGGATAACGAATGAATTTCCTAATCTTCCTGTTGTGCTGTGCTCGGCTTATGTCTCGTTCCAGAACGATTACACCTCCTGGCTTGCCGAGAGTTATGTCGTAAAGTCAAGTGACCCAGAAGAATTATTGCTAGAAGTAAACAAAGTTCTAAGGAAAAAAGGGGGACATTAAATGAAAGCTGTAGTGCTCGCAGGAGGTTTCGGAACAAGGATAAAGCCGCTCACCTACACCATTCCCAAACCAATGCTTCCGCTAGCCGGAAAACCAATACTTGAGCATGTGATAGATCTACTTAAGAATCACGGAATCACTGAAGCTATATTCTTACTCTATTTTCAGCCTGAGGGAATTACAAACTATTTTCGTGATGGAAGAGAATTTGGTATAAAAATAAACTACGTTATTCCACCAGAGGACTATGGAACTGCAGGGGCTGTAAAATTCGCATCTGAAAACCTAAAGGGTGACGAACCCTTTCTGGTTATAAGCGGAGATCTATTAACCGACGTTGACTTAACAAGCTTCATTGAGTATCACAAAAAAAAGAAGGCTTTAGTTACAATAGGGTTAACATCTGTAAAAGACCCGTTACAGTTTGGTATTGTAATCACAGACAATGAAGGAAGTGTTATAAAATTTCTCGAAAAGCCTGGCTGGGGTGATGTATTTAGCGATTCAATAAATGCAGGGATGTATGTTATGGATCCCCAAGCCCTTAATTTTATACCAGGAAGGCAGGCATTTGATTTCAGTCATGATCTTTTTCCAAGGCTTCTAAGCGAAGGAAAACCGATTTTCGGTTATTCGCTTCGTGGTTACTGGCGAGATATAGGAGATCCACCCTCATATTGGGAAGCAAATATGGATATCTTAGCAGGAAAATTGAGGGTTAAAGGTACAGGTAAAAGGGTTGATTTAGTAGGAAGGGACATATGGCTAGGTAAGAACGTTGATTTTGATATGGACGCTGTGCTTGAAGGAACCGTTATACTTGGAGAAGGCGTAAAAATAATAGGAAAGGCCAGAATAAGTGATTCTATAATCGGCGATTACTCAGTGGTTCACACAGGTGCAAACATTATTAAAAGCATTATATGGAATAATACAGAAATTAACGAAGACTGTTGGGTTGAAGATAGCGTTATATGCTCTAATGTTAGGATAGGGAAAGAGGTAAAAATCGAACCAGGCGTTGTCGTTTCAGAAAACTGTACAATTGGAAATACTGCAGTTCTTAATCAGGGTGTCAAAATCTGGCCCGGCAAACATGTCGAGTCAGGTGCGACGGTATCATCTAACCTTATCTGGGGTGAAAGGTGGAAAAGAAGCCTCTTTGAAGAATCTAAGGTCGCGGGGCTTTCTAACTTTGAGCTTACGCCTGAGTTTGCAGCTAAACTCGGTGCGGCATTTGCCTCCTTTCTTCCACGAGGCTCCTCAGTTCTTATGGGAAGGGATAGCCATAGAGCCCCTAGAATGATAAAGCGAGCTTTTGTCGCAGGTGTTCTATCAGCAGGGGTGAATGTAAAGGATTTAAAAGCAGTACCTATTCCTATCCTCCGATACAAACTTCAAACATTTGGTGAGGTAGGTGGAGCTTATTTTAGATATTCGCCTGAAAACCCAGAGGTAACCGAGATACTTTTTTACGATTCGAATGGTTTTGAAACCTCTGTGTCTTTTGAAAAATCATTTGAAAGAATATTTCAGCGCGAAGACTTCCGACGAGTTCCAGAGGGGGCCGTTGGAAGAATTTCAGATCTAAGCGGCATAATTGATTTTTACAAAGAAGGTTTTATGAAGTCTATAAAGAGGGAAACCATCAAAGAAAATCGATTTAGAATAGTAGTAGATTTCTCATTCGGCTCTTCTTCAGAATATTTCACGTCGATTCTTAATGAACTTGGATGTGAAGTTATAAGCTTAAACGCCTTCACAGTAGAACATGGAAGTGGGATTGATGCCAATCGAGCCCTTGATCTTCTCTCAAAGATAGTAAAGGCAACAGATGCAAAAGCAGGGTTCTGGCTAGATCCCTGGGCTGAGAAACTTAACTTCATAGATGAAATAGGAAAGGTTTATAAGGACTTAGATTCATTCTTACTTTTGTTTCATCTTATTCTCAAAGCCGAAGACACCGGCGTTATTGCAGTTCCCACTTTCGCCCCATCATATCTTGAAGACGTAGCAAAAGAAAATGGATTTAAGATAAAAAGAACGAAGAATAGTGTTAGAGCTCTCTCGGAAGCAGTAAGAGATAGGGATATAAAGTTTGTGAGTTACCCAGACGGAAGGTTTATATTTAGTGATTTTCAAATTGCATATGACGGAATGTTCTCCATCGCAAAAACACTCGAACTAATGTCAAAGCTAGGTGTGAAACTCTCTGAAATCTCAGAAGGAATTCCCAAGATCAATTACCTTCACACAACAGTTTCCTGTCCTTGGGAATCGAAAGGTGTAGTTATGAGGAAGGCGTCTCAGGAAGTACAAGGGCGTGAAGTTAGTTTTCTTGACGGTGTAAAAATATTCTTAGACGGCTCCTGGGTGCTTGCATTCCCTGACCAATATAAGTCAATCATTCACGTATATGCAGAGGCTAAATCAGACGAAGATGCACGTTACCTCATAGATGAATACACAAAAAAGATAGAGAATTGGGTAAGGAGCTAACTGAATCTTATGGAAGGCCACTCGCCTAATCCGATTTCTTTATAGCACCTTCATTTGAACCCAGGATAAAGCATATATCTAAGGTAAATAGGAGCTGAGACACAATTACCCCAATTTCTTTTTTCTAGTTTACAAAGAGGAATTACAGAATGAGTCTAAGGCGTATTTCACCAGTTTTGTTAATTTTGCCTCTCCTTATTATTTATTCATGCACCAAAATAGAGGATAAGAATAAAACAAAAAGTGAAGATGATAACAAGCTAGAACCGGTTAGAGACATGCCAGTACTACCGCCAGCTCTCCCTAACTTCACCGCGCTAGTAAGAAAGCTTAAGCCTTCTGTAGTAAATATCAGTACAACTAGCTTAATACGTAATGGGGGAGCCTTCCGATTTCCCTCACCGCATGGTAAAGAAGAGGATTCCTTGCAAGAGCTATTCAGAAGGTTTCTTGGAGATATCCCTCAAAGGGAATTTAGACAGAGAGAACTAGGCTCTGGATTTATTATTAGCGAAGACG
>Ga0209341_10000736_pt1 | contig 33320 bp, 26 predicted proteins | sample RifCSP13_2_FD_184020 | JGI IMG/M metagenome (GOLD analysis project Ga0209341, IMG submission 184020) | Soil microbial communities from Rifle, Colorado - Rifle CSP2_sed 13_2 (SPAdes) (version 2) | ecosystem: Environmental > Terrestrial > Deep subsurface > Rock core/Sediment | place: Rifle... | reverse complement strand
TTCAGGAAATGGTTACCAATCCTTTCGAGTCGCGCAAACAATTAATGAGACATGAGGCCATTTCGGGAGCGCTCGTCTGGATTGCTTCCCTTCCGTTGGCGCATTGGTTCAAAGGCTTGCCTTTACCAAACACTTTACGTCTGATGTCGCTTTGGGGTGCAATCGGACATCACCGCAAGTTTGACGAAGATACAAAGCCAGAACATTGTAACCGGCTCACAGTGCATGTCACGCATGACGACTTCAAAGCTATTTTGGCGGAGATGAGCGAATCCATGAAAGTAGATGAACCCGATGAGTTCGGGAGCGACGTGGTATTTGCCTATTCCAGCCGTGAAGCAGACCGTTCCTCTGAACTTGGCGGGTTTGAATCCATTAGGGATATGAAATACGACTTCGAGGAGCTGAAATCAGAATTCGGGCAGCCTTCTTTGCGCCGCATGCTTGCATTGATTAAAGCCTTTGGAATCGCTGCGGATGTCGCTGCCAGCGCCGTTGCGAAAGATGAATACAGGAAAGGACACTCACGATCGGACTATGTCAAGCGTTTCGTTCACGAAAAGCTATCGGTAGGATTAACAGTCAAGGAACTTGATGAGCTAGCGCAAAAGCGACTGATAAGTTCAGTCAAGCAAGTACGCCCGACCGCAAGTAACGATTCAACCTTAGAACGAAACAATGTTGACGAGCGCGATATCTTCCAAGCAAGAGTTGCTCAATGTGCAAGCGATCTGGCGTTCCTAACGGTCGCAAGAGCTGGCTGTGGTTCCGGCAAGAGCATCGCCGCATATAAGTGGGCAAAAGAATGGTGTGCGTGTTATTCACGTGAAGGCCGAAATAATTTTCGCCTATTTTTTTGTCTTCCGACGACCGGCACGACCACGGAGCATTACAAGGATTATGCGCTTGAATCTGGAATCCACGATACAGCATTAATTCACTCACGCAGAGATGTTGACTTGATGGAGATTGCACAAATTGTCCCTCAAGAAAGCGCGACGGGGACGGATGCTGACCAGCAGCGAGCCGCGCGTCAAGCATTGGCGGAGATGCGCGATCGCATCGAATCGCTGGAACTCTGGAGCACCCCGCTCGTCGTTTGTACCACTGATACATTGTTGGGCTTAATGGCAAACGCGCGTCGAGGCATCTATAGTCTTCCGGCGATCCTGAGTGGCGCGATTGTCTTCGACGAAATTCACGCCTACGATGATCGGCTTTTCGGCCATCTTCTTGTGTTCCTGAGGAACTTTCCTAACCTGCCAATTCTCCTGATGACAGCATCGCTACCAGAAGGACGGTTGCGAGCTATTTGCCACGCTCGCCCTGACCTCAACGATGAACACATCATCGAGGGACCGCCCGCGTTCGAGAATCTAAGGCGTTACGTCGTTCGTGAGAAGGTAAGCGTTGAAGACATAGATGCATCTATTGAGGACTGTGAGCGTCAAGGCGGCAAGGTTCTCTGGGTTTGCAATCGCGTTGAACGAGCAAACGCATCATATCGCAACTGCCGAGAGAGATTCCGGAGACGCGCGGACATCAATGTATATCACTCGCGGTTTCGCTATCTTGATCGAAGTCACCGGCACCGTCGAGTTATTGACGTTTACAACTGCGAAGATCGCGCGGCTATTTTGGTTGCAACGCAAGTTGCCGAGATGTCCCTTGATTTATCAGCCGATTTACTCATTACGGATATCGCTCCAGTGCCTGCATTGATTCAACGAATGGGTCGGCTCAACAGACGCGTCACGCCGAGTGATTCTGAGGAATTGAGACAGCCTAAGCCAGCGCTGGTTCTCTCGCTTCCGACAGACGAACAAGCGAAGCCCTTGCCTTATGAAAAGGATGAAATCGATCTTGCCTGGAAATGGCTGGAAAGGCTACGGGATCGCGGCAATGCTCTCAGTCAAAGGGATCTTGCGGAGGCTTTTGCCAGTCTTGAAAGCACGCAAGCAGATCTTGAGAAACTCATGAGGCGCGCAGAAAGAAACGCGTGTTTCTTTTCAGGGCTGTGGCGCACTCGCCCTGGTGAAACGCGCGTCGATGGCTACACGGTGAGCGTCGTTCTGCAAGATGACGTTGAGAAGTGCGACGACTTTGCGCCAAACGGTGAACCATCGCGTAATTGGATTCGCAAGCATGAGGTTGCGATTCCTTTCAAACCTGAGGTCTTGCGTTGGCCACGCGTGGGCACGGTTCGCGAAGCACCTCGCGACAGAGTCCATTATGACTACGACCCAAAGACGAAGGAAGGAACCGGAGCAGAATGGATGGACTGAAAATGAAAAGCCAAGCGAAAAAGTCCAAGTTTGCAAAAGTGCCCTCAAAAACACGCCGACGCGAAAAGGCAAGTTACGAGTTGCCAAATCCTCTTATTTACCGACTGAGCGATCCTGGTTACACAATCTACCATCGTGCCGCCCTCGGTGGACTCGCCGCCACAGTGAGGGCTTGGCAAGATGAAGACAACGACGTCGATCCTCCGGCTGGAATCGCGGCAACCCTCACAGGCGATACGGTTGAACTCTCTTGGGCAAACGGACTTCCCACGAAGGAGGTTTTGCGCCGAATCCTTGCGGCGTCTTTCAAGCGCACTGACGAAGGCCTTATTGAATTGATTGGACAAAACATTCGAGAAGATCAACGTGGCCTGCGGTTGGCAGTCCATGATGGGGTGATGAAGACGTTTCTCCAAAGTAAGGATTCGCGGAGGGCAGAGAAAAAGGGGACGCCATATACCATCAAATCGCCTGATGACGATGAGCCACAGATTTTTATGTATCAACCGGTCAACAGCTACTTTCACCAATCAGCCGACGACAAAATGAAAGTGGTGATCAAGGACGGTGCGGCGCGGGTGGAGCTTATGCAGTGGCTTATACCAGGAGCTCAAAAGGGTGCTCGCGCTCTAGAAGCTTCTACGCCCGACGCATTCCTCTTGCTGTTTCTCGTGGTAGCCAGTGCCACTTTCCTGATCCGCCCACGAGATCCGAAAAAGAACATGCACTCCTGCATCGTCATTCCTGATGTTACCGATCTGCGCGCTTTCGCAAGATCGCTTCACAATATTGCAGGGGTGGGCCGTGGGACAGAACGTCTTACCGATTCGTATCTTGGCCATATCGTTGGTGGCGCAGAGGAAGCGGCGTTGAGGTTTCTGATCGATCTCAAGGCTTTTGATGTAACGCGAGAAAAAGGCGTGAAAGGGTGTCTGGCGATAACAATGACAAAAGTCGCCTGGGATAAGAAGCAGTTCAACCGAAGCATGATCGCCAGGCTTAGGGACAACTATCCAGAACTCAATGTATTTCTCGCCGCCAATCAGTACTTGGGGGGTCATAGAACTCACAAGAATCGTAAGGACGAGACGCAAGTGTGGTTGAACAATTATGTGCCGGCGCTTATAGCCGGCAATCTAGCGGCTGAACCGAAACGGCATTGGTGTGCGAAGTTCAATACTTTGGTCAATAACGAGAAGGACTTCAAACAAATGCTTGCTAAGAATGTAAGGGAGGGGCTTCGAATGATTAAAGAGGAAGTCAGAGACACGGATGATCAATTAATCATTGACATCTTTCACAAGGCTTGGAACCGAACAATGGGCGCCATGGGAGAAAGAGCTGAACGCGAGGGATTCGATGCGTCAGACCTCTTTTCAGACAGACAGGAGCGTATGCGGAATGAAATTCTGCGAATCAAGACAAGCGAACAGCTCGCGACGTGGTTCTTGCGGTTTTGTGCAAACGCCACGAAAGGCGGACCGTTACCCCCGCTTCGCAAAGGCGAAGAGCGTGTTAGAGCCTTCATCTTCAACCCGCGCAATTTCGACCGGTTTCAAAACCTGTGTCTCTTCGCCCTCTTGACCTACGACAAGGACCAATTTACGCCAAAAGGAGATCAAACCAATGGCAACCAACTATCTGTATGGAACTGTTCTCACTAGTGGAGAACAGGTCGCAGCAAACAATCGGGGCGACACGCTCGGAGGAAATACAACAACTCTGCAAAAGATCTTTCTGGGTGAGGATGTTCATACAACTGTCTCTGCTGAGGCAATCCGATTTGCTTTGAGGTATCGGTTTCAGTTGCAGGGACTCAATGTCAACCGCAAGTACATATACGATCGAGGCAAGTATGAATTGCGATACAACACGGAGGCTGATGAGAAACGTGAGTACTGGAAGGTTGAACAAGATGAGAAGACGCTGAAGTACATAAGCAAGAGCAACGGCGAGGTCTACATAGACGACGACATAATGGGATTCATGGTAGCTAAACGGGGTCAGGAGGAGAAAGAGGACGCAGAAAAGGGCGCAAAAATCTGGTCGAGCCCCCTCGCGATCGGGCGCGCCATATCTCTGCGGCCATATCGTGGCGAACTCTCATTCAATTGCGTAAGCGGCAAGAAAACAAAAGGCGAGCTTTCCCTTTACAATGCCGAAATGCATACGACGGAATACCAGTACTTTTTCGGCCTGAACCTCAACAACGTTATCGATCCAGATCACGTCGATCCACTGCTTGACGCGATTCTTGATCCGCCGCCAGTCGCAGGAAACCACGCACGATTTGCCTACGATTTCTCGCCAGATTCAATCGTGCTGCGCGTCACCAATGCCCACTCCTCCAGAATTCAGAATTGCTTCGAAGTCGACGCGGACAATGGATCATTTAGTGTAACGAAGCTAGTTGATCGCGTTCGGCGCGGAGATATCCCGACCGAAGGATTGATCGTAGGCGGCGAGCTAGCAGATTCGGCTAATGGACTCACACTCGAAGAGCTTGGAGTTCGGGCGTCACGGAAGCGGGACGGAGTTCGTTTTGGGTTTGGAGCGAAGGAGGCCTTGGAAGAAGCTAAGCGCCAAATTGCCGAACTACAAAAGCTTTCTGCCCAGACGAAATAGAGGCCACATGGTAAGTCTGTATATCAACGTTCCCTACGCAAGCTTCCGAAAGTCCTACGCGCGATCTTTCGCCGAGACGTATCCCCTGCCGCCACCGGCGACGGTCTATGGCATGTTGTTGTCTTTGATTGGCGAACGTTTTCGACGCCGGCACTCTGAGGTTCGGATTGCTTTCGCCTATAAATGCCGATTGGATGACAAAGTTTGCGAAGGGCAATGCTTGCCGCCTGTGGCAACGACACTTCGTAAGTTAAGTAGGTTCAAATACGGTGTTGGCGGCAAGGAGGGTGCAAAGCCGGATTACGTCGAGACCGTTTGCGGATTAGAGTTCCTGTGCTGGGTAGATTCTTCGCAAGAGTCAGCCAACAGACCGTTGGGCGACAGTGGAAGCAATGCATTAGGCGGTTTAGAAGACCGAATTAAGCAAGCGTTGGAATCGCCGGAGAAGATCAATCGTTACGGCGTTCTATCACTCGGCTTGAGCGATGATGCAGTCAACGACTTGCACCTATGCACTAAGCCTGAAGGTAAGTGGCATCGGTTGTTGCCAAGCGAGACGGGCTCGATCGAATTACCTATTTGGGTCGATCACACCGGTTCAGCTTGGACGCGCTGGCAGCGATTTGAATTGGAGCAAAGAGGGTCTGCTATCATTGAATCACCGGGCACGTCGGATTGGGAGTGGATCGAAATAAAGGATCCCAGGCCGAGTTAGTTTCTTACTATTCTCATGGCTGAGCAACCGGGCATTATGCGGGCATTATGTGCCTTCACGCCTCGCCTATTCGGAGCTGCTGTTCTATCTCGAAGAGGTGGGGGACATGCGGGTGGCCAATGAGTATGTGTATGCGCGAGATGATACGAGAAACAAAGGAGAAGTTCGAAACTGGCTTAAATGCTGTGGATGGATCAATTAGAAATTTTCTCGATTCGAGTATAAGGCAGGCGCTTGATGTTCAAATGTTCAGTTATGGCTGCGACCAACGCGTCGGCTAGATCAAGATTAGCGTCCGCGTATCGCGGATTTATGCGTTCCCCTGGATACGGGCTCGGCTATGCCGCTAATCTCCTGAAGAGCGATCCAAGGTTCCAGCCTGTCGATAAGGTCATAGAATTGTCACCTCAAAAGAAATCTCGCATCAAAGAATCACTCGTCAGACTTCCGGTCGACCGCATTGAGGAAGGAGATCTGAGTTTGAGGAGTGGAGATCACTAATCGTGATCTCCAACTGACTTCCGATGAATAATTTACTCGCAAGAATTCCGGTCGACCAAATTGAGCAAGCAATCTTCTCAATCCGCGGCGAAAGAGTAATGCTGGATTTTGATCTGGCTGCGCTTTATCAAGTGATTACTACGGCGCTAAATCAGGCGGTGCGGCGAAATCGAGAGCGATCTTCAGAGGATTCAATGTTTCAGCTAACACCGAGAGTCAGAGGAACTGAACCACTCACAAATTGTGACCAGTTCGCAGAACCATCGGGACCTGAGATGAACCTGTCAGAAGTCCAAGGACGGCAAGGCGAAATGTTAAAGCAGTGCCACAAACTCTTCCACAGTCAGACCAGTTTGGCGAATGATCGCGCGGAGGGTGCCGCGATCGAGTTCCTTGTGGTTTGGAATGGTGGTTTGCGCGGGAGGAGATTTGCGCACCAGAACGATGTGGCTGCCCCTTCGTCTAAAAACTTCAAAACCAATCTTGCCGAGCGCTTTAACACACTCCGCGCCCGAAACCACGGGCAGCTTGCTCACGCGGCGACCTCAACCAACTCCACACGGTCTTCTGGCACTGGCTCACCGCGTTCGCGCAAAGCTTCCTCATGCAACAAAATCGCTTCGCGCACATTAGCAAGAGCTTCGTCACGTGTTTGGCCCTGGCTGATGCATCCGGGAAGGCTAGGAACTTCCGCGACGATGAAACCGTCTTCGCCGGGATATAACAGGACTCTTCTTTTCATGATCTCGATTGTAGCTGACTACTGACATGAATGAACAGCGGGAAGCAATGTACGTCGCCAAGCCGAAGCGAAAGCAGTTCGGCTTTCATGCAAAATGATTTGAACTGATAGAGAGCAAACCAAAGCGGCGAGAACTCGCCGCACTACAAATGGCTGAGCCCCTACGCATCATGTCGCGCAAACAGTGAGAGATCAGAAGTCGCGTGTCAGACGTTATGCTGGATCGCGATTTAGCTGTGCTCTACGGTATACCGACAAGGGCACTCAAGCAGGCGGTGCGCCGAAATCTTGAACGCTTCCCCGACGACTTTATGTTTGTTCTTGACGCGTCTGAATTCCAGATTTGGACGTCACAATTTGTGACCCCCAAAGAAGATCGGAAACGTGCGTCAATAGGCGAACAGCTGGCTGACATGCAAAGCGGCGACGAGTCGCCGCACTCCCAAAATGGCTGAGCCACTGCGCATCATGTCGCTGCACGCGCTCGAGTATTGCGAGCGACTCTTCTATCTCGAAGAGGTAGAAGAGATGCGTGTGGCTGATGAGCGCGTGTACGCGGGAAGGCGGCTGCATGTCGAAATCGAGAAGAAAGAGGACCAGCGCGCGCGAAAGGGCAGCGTATTAGCTCAACCCGACGTCGCGCGGCGGAAGAGGAGGTCAGGGGCTGCGAAAGAAAGTCAAGAGGCACCTTGGGAAAAGTTGAGCGACGATGCAGATAAGGGGATTAGCGAGACTGTTGGGGAGGGCTCAGATGCGAAGCGAACGCAAGCTGACAGCTTGCGCTACGACGAGAGCGATGGCGAGCCGCTGCGACTTTCGCTGGAGAGTGAGAATTGGGGACTGACCGGGAAGGTTGATTGCATACGTCGCCGCGACGGAATGCTTATTCCTTACGAGCACAAGCGGGGCCGGTCGGCGCGCTCTGCGGACAACAAGCCGGAAGCGTGGGCCAGCGATCGCCTGCAAGTGATTGCTTACGCCGCGTTGCTTGCGGAACACAGCGGTCGGGAAATCACCGAAGGACGTATACGCTATCACGCCGACAACGTGATGGTGCGCGTGCCGATTGATGATGCGGCATACGATGATCTCAAAACTGCAATCAAGCGCGCGCGAATTTTGCAAAGCAGCATCGAGCGTCCGCCGGTTACTGAGAATGAGCGTTTGTGCGTCAAGTGTTCGCTGGCGCCAGTGTGTTTGCCGGAGGAAGCTCGCCTTGCCTCAATGTTATCCGAATTGCCGCCGGAAGCCCATGAGATCAAACAACTCAGTCTCTTCCCCGCCGATGATGATCGCCGCACCCTTCACGTACTCAGTCAGGGTGCGCGTATCGGGCGCAAGGGCGATCGCTTAGAAGTATCGGTGCTGGGTGAAGCGCCACAATTGCATCCCAGTCGCGAGATTGGACAGATCGTTCTACACGGATTCGCGCAGATCAGTACACAAGCTTTGCGGATGTGCGGGCAACAGGAGATCGGCGTGCATTGGATCACGACTGGCGGCCGCTATTCGGGCGCATGGGTTTCGGGAACTGGATCGGTGCAGAGACGCATTCGCCAGTACCGCGCATTCACAGATGCACACTTGTGTCTGCAACTGGCTATACGTCTAGCTGAGGCGAGAGCGCGGGGACAATTGAGTTTCCTGTTAAGGACGAGCCGTGAAACTGCACGCTCGACGGCAGAGATGCAAAACTCCATCAAAGCTATTCGAAAGCTTCTGCCACCAATGTTGCGCGCTACGAGCATTGATTCATTGCGAGGTTACGAAGGAAGCATCGGCGCGTACTATTTCCGCGCTCTTCCTGATCTCATCGTCCCTGAGGCTGGCGAGGACATGAAACCGGATGGCCGTAATCGCCGCCCGCCCCGAGATCGATGCAATGCTTTGCTTTCATTTGGTTACGCTCTCCTGCTAAAGGACGTAATGAATGCGATCATGGTCGTTGGGCTCGATCCCTCACTCGGTTTCTTCCATCGGCCACGTTCTCAGGCGCCGCCTCTCGCGCTCGACTTGATGGAATTATTTCGCGTGCCATTGGTTGACCTTCCAGTGATTGCTTCTATCAATCGAAAGCAGTGGGATATAGAGAACGACTTTGACGTCGCGGGACAGCAAGTTTGGTTATCAGATGAGGGTCGAAAGAAATTGATTAGTGTCTACGAGCGAAGAAAGAATGATTACTGGCGCCATCCCGTCCTGCGGCGTTCGCTCTCGTACTCAAGGATCATGGAGCTGGAAGTGCGGTTGCTGGAGAAGGAATGGATGAATGAAGCTGGTTTATTTGCGCGGATGAGGTTACGTTGAGCCAGCGCCATGGAAGCAAAACAGTGGTACGTAATCTGTTACGACATCACCGAGCCAAAACGTTGGCGACAGGTGTACAAAACATTGAACGGATATGGCCGGCGATTGCAATATTCAATTTTTCGCTGTCGCCTGACGCGATGTCAAATTGAAAAGCTGCGCTGGGAGTTGGAGGAAATGCTGGATGCGAGCGAAGATCGCCTGCTGATTTTGAGTCTGTGCGAAATCTGCGAGCGCCATGTGGGGCTGCACAACCGCCCTGAATCCTGGTTTGAAGATTCGCGACCATTTGATTTCGCGTGAAGCCGCGCAAGCATCTGTGTCTGTTGCCAGAATAAAGCTGCTGGGCCGCGCGGAAAGTAAAGAAACAAAGGACGGTTAGATTCATTGACGTAAGGCTTGACATACTTGCGTCTCTTATTAAGTCTCTGGCCTTCCCTGACTTACCGTCAGCAAGAAAGCGGTCTCTTTGTGATTTAAAACAGGATGGCAAGACGAAACGATGCGATACCTGCGAAGACCATTCGCAACGTTTTGTGGACAGACGGTTTAGCACCTGCGCAGTGAGAATTCCGATGATGCCGAAAGGCGTTGAGCACAGAAAGAATATGAATGGATTGAGCAAGGCGGCGAGTGAGAATTCCGATGATGCCGAAAGGCGTTGAGCACGGGTGACTGGCAGGGTTGTGCCCCATGTTGGCCCGTGAGAATTCCGATGATGCCGAAAGGCGTTGAGCACGAGTAGCGACCGACGACGCCCAGAAAACAAGGCTTCGGCGTGAGAATTCCGATGATGCCGAAAGGCGTTGAGCACTGACGGGAAAGAAAAAAGCGTACTCGCCCCCAGCGTGAGAATTCCGATGATGCCGAAAGGCGTTGAGCACGAAACGCTAATAGAAGAACTTCGCGTGGCCCAAGAAGTGAGAATTCCGATGATGCCGAAAGGCGTTGAGCACTGGTTTTAGAGGCACGACAGGGTAACAGTTCAACAGCGTGAGAATTCCGATGATGCCGAAAGGCGTTGAGCACGCCCAGTTGGTTTCGCGCTTTTCGTATTTTTGCGAGTGAGAATTCCGATGATGCCGAAAGGCGTTGAGCACGAAAACAACTGCATGCGCGGCAAAGCCGCGGTGCTCAACGCCTTTCGGCATCATCGTCGATAAGCGACACTGCACTCGAAATCCAGATCCTCTACGGGGAAAGCTGGATTAGCCTGGATAAATTGGGAATCGCCTGCCCAAGGTCTCGCCTATTGTCTTAATTGTCTTACAATCATTGGTGATGGCTGCACCCACGTTGGACAAAAAATGGATAGGTTATCTGATCTCCCTATTCAGCATTGCCGCTATGAGTGTTGGGCTGAAGCTGCTCGGCGCACACATAAATGCGACTACCGTGGCACTTGCTCTGCTTCTGGATGTGCTCTTCATCGCGACGCGCTGGGGAAGCGTTCCGGCCCTCGTAGCATCAGTTCTGGCGATGCTCTGTTTCAACTTCTTCTTTCTCCCTCCGTTCGGAACTTTTACTATCTCTGCCCCGGATAACTGGATTGCCCTGGCAGCGTTTCTAATTACGGCTATTACCGCAGGTCAACTTTCAGCTCACGCGAAACGCCGCGCTGAAGAGGCGGAATCGGGAAGGCGTGAGATCGAACGACTATATGCGGAGTTGCGTGGGGCTTTTGAGCGCGCCAGTCACGCGGAGGCTTTGAAGCAAAGTGAGAAGCTGAAGTCGGCATTGCTCGATGCAGTCACACATGATTTGCGCACGCCGCTAACATCTATCAAAGCTTCCATTACCACGTTGTTGGACGAGGCGCGGGGCCGGAGAAACGGAGAACAGCCAGTCACACTCGATCCCGAGTCAAAGGTTGAGATGATGGAAGTGATCGACGAGGAGAGTGACCGCTTAAACCGGTTCATCAATGGACTCATTGAAATGGCGCGAATCGAAGCAGGCGACCTACAGCTACGCCGCCATTGGGGAGCTGTGGACGAGATCATATCGACCGCGCTTTTGCGCGCTGAGCCAGTCACTCGAGGACATAGAATGGAGCTTGGTATCGAAAAGGAGTTGCCTGTTGTGCGTGTTGACGAACGAGCTGTCAGTGAGGTGGTCTACACGCTCGTGGAAAACGCCGCTAAGTATTCGCCAAAAGGTTCAACCATCCGCATCACCGCGCAACGTGCTGGCGACGGACTAATCAAAATGGCTGTAGAGGACAGGGGGGAAGGCATTCCCGCTGAGCTGCGCGAACGGGTCTTCGATAAATTTTTCCGCGCGACTCGCGATGGCGATATTAAGACTCTTGAGCCTGCAGGAACGGGAATGGGGCTGGCCATTGCCAAGGGTATTGTGGAAGCTCACAACGGTCGTATTTGGATCGAGAACGGCTCGGCCGGCGGAACGCGTGTAGCGTTTACGTTGCCGATCGGCGACGAAGACGCTGCAGAACCATCTGAACAGTCTTTTTCAGACAGGATTAGACGGCCGTGAATGATAAGCCACGCATTCTAGTAGTGGACGACGAGGCACAATTGACGCGCGTATTGCGAACCGGACTTAAGTCGCACGGGTACGACGTGCGAACCGCAGCTGATGGGATCTCTGCATTCGACACTTTTAAAGACTGGAATCCGAACCTTGTAATCACCGATCTGGCAATGCCGAACATGAATGGCCTGGAACTGTGCCGGCAGCTACGGACCATTTCGCAGGTGCCGATCATTGTGCTTTCGGCGAAGGGTGAAGAGAAGACCAAAATCGAGGCCCTGGATCTCGGTGCCGACGATTTCGTGACAAAGCCTTTCGGAATCGACGAGCTGTTGGCTCGCGTGAGAGCTTCGCTCCGTCGCGCCGCAACGCAGGTTGCGACCGAAGTGACACCAGCAATTCTCCAGGCCGGAGACTTCCGTATCAATCTTGAAGCACGCAATGTTACCGTACGCGAACGTGAAGTTCACTTAACGCCGAAAGAGTTTGACCTTCTCACTTACTTCATGAAGCACTCTGGAAAGGTCCTCACCCACCGCACGCTGTTGGCCGCTCTTTGGGGAGGCAACTACGTGGAACAGAACGAGTATCTGCGGGTCTTTGTCGGCAACCTGCGCAAGAAGTTGGAAACAGATCCTCACGGTCCACGCTACATCCTTACCGAGCCTTGGATCGGTTACCGTTTTAACCCTCACGGTACTTAGTGGTTCTTACCAGGCACTCAATCATCAGATTGGCTGCAGAAGCAGGGCACTAACCATCAAGAGTTTCCACAGCTCAACATTCAAAGAAAACCCGGTTTTCGCGTCTTTATAAATTCTTTATGGACCCTTTACACCCTTTTTATGCGGCGTTTCGTAATCTTATGCTGTTGACAATTTGTCGCCGAAGCTGCTCACGGATGGAAACGCATCGGGAGGGGCAGCGCGGGGGGACCAAACTGGTCTCGAGCAGACGAGTCACGGGGCGCATCGTGAGAGTCACGTAGGACACTTCCCAATAGGTCCGAGCCCGACAGCTAACCTCGCAGGCTAAGGGAAGGACACTAATATACGTCTTTAATCCAAGGGCGCGGAGCGTGTGCTTCGCGCCTTTGGTCTTTTGGGCTATGCAAAGAAGTCGATCTACAGCTGCTGAAAACTCATTGATGGGAGCCAGCCAGGGACTGAGTTTGATAGAGTCATTGCTACTTCATGGATGGAGTTGGAAGAGCCTGGGCGCGGTCCTTGGACTTTGTTGCGGAATCCTGTCGCCATTATTCGGGGCGATTCTCACGGCACTTTCGTGGCTGGAGGGTCCTCGGTGGCATGGATTCAATCTCCAACGTGATGGCACTGTGCTGCTTTTCCTAACCACCGCCTTTCTGATTTTCGGGGCTCATTGCCTCGATCTAATTGACAAAGACAACACAAAGCGCGTACAGAAAGTCAATTAGACAATTAAGCAAACCGGGGGCCCTATTGTAAGGAACAGAGCATTTGGTTGCATCTATCAAGCGTTTGCTCGTAGGCAGAGCCAAGAGAACTGAACAAGCAATTCACGAGCGTCTGTCGAAGAAGACTGGACTGGCTGTTTTTGCCTCGGATGCGCTCTCTTCGACAGCTTACGCGACTGAAGAAATTTTGTTGGTGTTGGCGGTCGCTGCGGCAGCCGGTCAAGTGTACGCTTATCATTATGTCGTTCCTATCTCCATCATTATCGCTATCGTGCTGGGAATTGTAGCGACTAGCTATCGACAGACCATCCATGCGTATCCGTCCGGCGGCGGTGCCTACATCGTAGCCAAGGATAACCTCGGCACGACGCCCGGATTGGTGGCGGCCGGTGCGCTGCTGGTGGATTATGTGTTAACAGTCTCAGTCTCGATTTCAGCAGGTGTCGCCGCAATAACCTCAGCCGCACAGGGGACGCGTTTCTCGTGGCTTGACGATCACAAGGTCTTTCTATGTCTGTTCCTGATAGCTTTCATTGCGATTGCTAATTTGCGCGGCGTACGTGAGTCAGGCGCCCTCTTCGCCGGTCCCACATATGCTTTTGTGATCAGTTTTCTAGTCATGATTGTCTACGGCATCATCCATTATTTCGTACACCCAGTCACCGCGCCAGTCGTAGCAGAAAACATAAAACTAGCTGAAGGCTATCACATTCAAGCGCTCACCTGGTTTGTGTTGCTCGGCGCGTTCTCCAATGGTTGTGTCGCCTTAACCGGTACGGAGGCGATCTCTAACGGTATCCCCGCATTCAAACCGCCCGAAGCACATAACGCGGCAACTACCCTGACCGTCATGGCTGCACTGTTGGCCACGATGTTCATCGGCACTAGCGTGATGGCTTATCTCTACGGCGTGCAGCCACATGTGAATGAGACCGTGATCTCGCAGTTTGCACGCATTATTTTTACGGATTCAATGGCATGGTTTTATTACCTGATACAAGGGACGACAGCTCTAATCCTGGTTCTGGCGGCAAACACTTCGTTTGCCGACTTCCCGCGTCTCTCAAGTTTACTTGCGCGAGATCGGTTCCTTCCTCGCCAGTTTACCAATCGGGGAGACCGGCTTGTGTTTTCTAATGGCGTCATCATCCTCGCCATTTTCTCCAGCATCCTGGTCGCAGCGTTCGGCGGCGATACAAGCCGGTTGATACCGCTCTACGCCGTCGGCGTCTTTCTTTCTTTCACACTTTCACAAGCGGGAATGGTGCGACACTGGCTCAAGGAAGGTAGAGCGCAGAATAAGTTGCGAGACTTACCCGACGGTATAGATGGAGCTGGAGGATCAAAGGAACGCTCTATCGATCAGAGCTTTGATGAGGGCGCCAGGCTGAATGATATACATGTCAGTGTTACGCCGGAGCGGATGGCCGGCAGGAATCCCGTTGATATTGCCGACATGCGAAAACAGGTGTCGCATTGGCGAAAATCGATCGCGATCAATGGTGTGGGCGCGATAGCGACCTTTATTGTGCTGGTCGTTCTGATCATCACGAAGTTTGTTCATGGGGCTTGGATCGTGGTCTTGTTGATACCGCTACTGGTCGCAATGTTCCGCACTGTTCACGGGCACTACGCGGAGGTAGCCAAACAGTTAACTATGGAGGGTCTTGAAAGACTCCGGCCCATTCGGCATGAAGTCATTGTGCCGATTTCCGGGTTACACAGGGGAGTCATCCGGGCACTGGAGTATGCTAAGTCAATCGCACCGGGTCATGTGACCGCAGTGTACGTGGATCTTGATGAGGAAGCGACAAAAAGTCTGAGGGAAAAGTGGAAGAAGTTCTCCGGCGATATTGAACTGGTTGTTCTCGCGTCACCCTATCGCGCGCTCACCCGGCCGCTGTTACGTTACATAGACCGGATGGAGCGGGACCACAAAGATGATCTGGTCACGATAGTTCTGCCGGAGTTTGTGCCTGCTAGATGGTGGCAACACCTGCTTCACAATCAGAGTTCACTGACGCTCAAAGCGGCGCTCCTCTTCAAAGAAGGAGTTATCGTAACCAACGTGCCGTATCATCTGAAACATTAAGTGACAAACGTGATTCGACCGGAGTTATGAATGCGAGTACTTGCCGAAACGAGAGATGAACTCTGACCGCGTCAGGCCGCCGGCCTCAGCCAACTTCATTATCGAAGCTTCATCAAGGAAATCTCTTGCGCCGATCCTCACCATATAGTCGCGCGCCACCCGGTAACTTTCAGTCTCCACGTCAACAAAACGTTGCCGACCGCGGCCCGTTTCAGGATCCACCACCTGGCTGAAAGGGACAGGTTGAAATTCGCCACCCTGAATCGTAATCATCGAATTCGAACCATCACGGAGAAGAAAGTTAAACGCCGCGTAGCCGAGGTCACGTGCATATTCGGCGTCGTAGGGAATAGGAGAAGCGCACCGCAGTTCGTAGCCTATGCTCTTGTCCACCACCGTTACTCTTATATTTCGACGTTCCAGGCGGAGCTGGACTTCACTTTTCACCTTGCGGCCCAGATCGATCTCTGCCACGCGTATATTACCTTGGGCATCCCGATCGACATCCTGCAGCTCGGCGACTTCGTCCGCATCAAAATGTTCTACCAAAGCTTCTGACAGCAGGATTACGCCATAGTCTCGTCCCATTGCTCGACGCTTGATAATCGTTCCTTCGACAATATCAACGATATCCGCAAGTGAAATCTTCTTGTCAAACTCCTCGGGGATGATGGTACACGTCGCACTCGCAGCCTTACCGATCCCGAGAGTTAAATGGCCGGTCGGCCGTCCCATCGTCACGGCCAGATACCAACGTCCGGTCGTGCGTGCGTCCTCCATAAGTCTCTTTACCAGTTCAACTCCCACGTGGCGGGCGGTCTCATAGCCGAGTGTCGGCACTGAGCCCGGCAGCAACAGATCGTTGTCTATGCTTTTGGGTACCTGCACCACCTTGATGGATCCATGCGTTTCACGCTCAATGGCGGCTGAACTGCGCACCAGATCGTCACCTCCAATGGTTACCAGTGCTTCCATGCCAAGTTTCTTGAGCGCCGCGATGGTGTTCTCCAGCGATTGCCGTTGACTTGTTACGTCGGTGCGCGCCGTACCCAGCATGACACCGCCCTGTAGGGTTACCCGGGCTACCTCATCTATTGTCAGCTCATGTTGCTCATCTGTATACCGCTGAGCAAGCCATTCGAAGCCGTCGTGAAATCCAATCGCTACGCGACCACCCTTAATGGCCTCGATTGCAATCGCCGAGATCACTCCGTTCGTACCTGGCGCCGGGCCACCGCCGACCAGAATGCCCACTCTCTTAGGTCCCATCATCAGGATTGAGCTCTAACTTTAAATGTCTTAAATCTGCGCAGGTCTAAACCACTCGCCCGTTTTGTAGGCCCACCAGCTGATCGAATCAGGGCACTTGCCCGCTGAAGTAACCGAACCTATTGCGAAATTCGGCAGTTGTCATATTGGCCGCCGCAGCCATCTTTTCCACCCAAGGGGGATCTTCGAAGTCCTTTGCTTCAAGTCGGATCATGTATTCGCGAGCGACACGATAGCCCTCACTTTCAACGTTGACCATCCTGACGCGCGTCTTGCCTGTCCCCGGTTCACGAATTTGGTCGAATGGCATTGGCACCATGCGTCCGCCCTGAACGCTAATCATGGCCTCGGTTCCGCCATCTAAAAGAAATCTAATCGCGCTATAACCCAGATCGCGGCAATAGGCAGCATCGAAAGGAATGGGATCAGCGCAGCGCAGTTCGTAACCGATATTCTTGTTGACGATAGTAACGCGAATACCGCGGTGGGCCAGCCGGCCTTTCACTTCGACTTTGACCTTTCGGGCCAGGTCCACTTCCGCGAACCGTATATTTCCATGATCATCTCGCTCAACATCCTGTAGTTCCTGAAGTTCCTGTGATGCCAGTTTTTCGATCAGACCTTCAGCCAGGATCGCGACTCCGAAGTGGCGGCCCATTGCCCGTCGTTTAATGATCGCCGTTTCAACAATGTCGCATATGTCGGAAAACGCTATGGTCTCCCGGCTGAGCTCTTCACCGATCACGGTTAGTGTGGCACCTGCCGCTTTGCCAATCCCCAGGGCGAGATGGCCGGCTTTTCTGCCCATTGCGACAACCACATACCAACGTTTCGTTGAGCGTGCATCTTCCATCAAGTTCTGAACCAGTTCGACGCCGTAGTGGCGAGCAGTCTGGTAACCAAAAGTAGGTATGTGGCTCGGCAGTGGCAGGTCATTGTCTATCGTCTTGGGGACATGGACTACGCGTATTTGGTGTCCCGAACGTTCGGCGACGAAACTGGATGAAAGTGCAGTGTCGTCACCGCCTATGGTCACCAGATGAGTAACGCCAAGAGCACGGAAGGCCTCAACCACTGTTCGTATGGCTTGTTCAGAAGTTGTCGGATTATCCCGGGCGGTGCCAAGAATTGAGCCGCCTTCAAGATGAATACGCGAGACATCTTCAATCACTAACGGACGCACTTTTGAGGTGTCTCCGCGCATGAGCCACCTGAAACCATCGACGATTCCGACAACCTGGAGGCCTTCATTAACTGCTTCGATAACGGCAGCCGAAATAACGGCATTGATTCCTGGTGCCGGCCCCCCGCCCACCAATATCGCTAAGACTCGGTTTGCTGACATACGCGCTCACAGTGATTGATTAGTAGATCCCAGGAAGGATTGCGCCAAACTAAGACTCTTCACGGGTATGCTGGCCAGCCCGCATGCTCAAGTATTCTGCCAGCGCTTTGTCGGCAGTTTGAATGTGGATGACCAGCCAACTGCGCAAAGCCTCAATCAGACTGTGCTTGTCTGTCGCCGTTCCCGTCGCGAGGCCACGCTGGAGGTTTTGCACCTCAACCAGCAACCGCTCGTGCTCTAGAAGATGCGACTCATACGCTTCGTAGGCATGCAGCCTCATAAGGAGTTGTTCGGAGAGAAAATGGAGATTCGTGTGTTCCACTAGCTCGTTCAGTAGCGTATAGACCAAACCGTCGTCAGCCCCGCTCCGAACGGCAGCTTTAAGATCATTGAGCATGCTAAGTTGCCCCGAATGCTCCCGCTCCATCGTGGCAATTCTGAAGGTCAGTTCCGTTGATTCTTCCATTGCATCCATGACGCTTCGTATTCTCTCATGTCTCTTTCCTGCGGGTCTAGCTCCAGGAAATCAAGAGCCCTACGTATCGGCAAGACTTTGTAACTGTTGATTGGGCTGTCCGCGCCAAGCGTCTTGCGCTCCACCGCCCCACTGGACCATAATTAATATCATTGCAATTTAGGGACACAACGTGAAAGAATCAGCTGACCACGATCATCATCACGCTCCCAACCGCTTCGCAGTTGTCCCCACATCGGTGCGCCTCGATGCCGATCCTGACTACACCGGCAAGGGTGTCACAATTGCTTTTCTCGACTCCGGCTTTTACCCCCACGCTGATTTGCGGGAACCCGATGACCGGATTCTTGCCTACCACGATTTGGCGGGGGAGCGTCCTTCCCTGAGTCCGGCTGACCCAATCGAGACATGGCAATGGCACGGCACACAGACCTCAGTGGTTGCCGCCGGAAACGGTACGCACAGCGGCGGAGTATATCGCGGGTTGGCGGCCGCTGCCGATCTCGTTCTGGTTAAAGCTAGCGAGCGGGGAAGAATCACGGAAGAAAACATCGCTCGGGGCATTGAGTGGGTGATCGAGAACCGTGAACGTTTCAACATTCGAGTCCTGAATATTTCCCTGGGCGGGGATCAAGACGTTCCCTGTTCAACGAGCATTATCAATCAGGGAGCCGAGGAAGCCATCAGTCAGGGAATCGTTGTTATAGCTGCCGCGGGAAATGCTGGCGCCGAAGGAAAGCATTCAATCCCACCGGCTAACTCTCCATCGGTAATCACCGTTGGAGGATATGACGACAACAACGATCTGGATCCTGCGACTATCGATCTGTATCACTCAAACTTTGGACCCACGGCTGATGGCACCGTCAAGCCTGAAATCATCGCGCCCGCCATGTGGGTCGCCGCGCCGATTCTCCCTGGAACTGAATTGTACGAAAAGGCAGAAACTGTATCCCGGTTACTGGCTGCACCTGATTACCTACTTGGGCATCTGAGTAAGAGCGTGGCCGCCAAAGTGCAGATTCCTGATCAGATTCTAAGGGCCGGGGCCTCGGCGATCAGAGCGTTTCTAGAATCCATCTTGAGCGAACAAAAGATAATTGCAGCGCATTATCAACACGTTGATGGCACCTCGTTCGCGGCGCCCATCGTTACTTCGGTTGTGGCTCAGATGCTTGAGGCCAACCCGAGACTTACCCCCGCTGCCATCAAGAACATTCTTATTTCGACGGCCGATCGCATTGCGCATGCCCCGGTCCTGAGACAAGGTTATGGAGTGGTCGACGCCCGGCAGGCAACCTCTCAGGCCAGAAGTGACACGCACCAATGGCACGCCATCATAGGCGGGCCGCCTAGAGTTGAAGACGGCAAGGTGCTGTTTTTCTTTTACGGCGACCAGGCGAGCAGTGTATCCCTGGCCGGAGAGTTCAACGACTGGGACAGCACCAGTACAAGGCTGCAAAAGGACGAGCACGGAATGTGGCGAACAGCTCTGGAAGCCCCTCCCCCGGGACTCTATCACTATAAGTTTGTCATCAATGGTGAGTGGTGGTTTGAGGATCCGACCAATGGAATGAAAGCGCCAGACAATCGCGGCGGCCTGAATTCAGTGCTAATCATCAAATGAGATAAGTGCGTACTCAAGACACCACACGCTTCTAGCCTCGTGGAGCTTCACCTTCCGCCTAATAATCGGTTACAATTCGCCATCCTCACCATGAAGCTGCCTCCCTTCAAAGCTTTAGAAGCTGCCTATCAACTCCATTTCTACCTAGGCTTTAAAACACACTATCTTCGGCCGTTGTTTCGAACTGCAGGTCAGCGAGCACTTGTAAGCAGTCGAGCGTCAAAAGGTTAGAACACTGTGGGCCAAAGGTTACTTCGCCAGAAGCTCAGGAAAAGTGAATCTGGAAGCAGCCAGAAACTGTGGACACACAGTTGAGACATCACGGCTACTCAGGTAAGTGGACGAAGGCGCTCAAGTATCGGAATCCTACGTTTAAGTCTCCCGCGTTTTCACTGGCGCACTGCCTTTGCATGCTCGACTACCACCTGCTGCTGGTAACAAAGTTCCGCGCACCGCTTTTTGATGAAGCGATGGCCCCAAGGCTTTTCGATTATGTGATGGCAGTTGGAAGGAAACACGGCTTTGCGGTGGATCGAATGAGTCTGCTTCCGGATCACATGCATCTGCTCCTTCAAGGGATCCCTGGCGAATCGGGCGCCGGCATGCTTAAAAGCCCTTCGGCCTCCGCACTCGGAAAATCTGATAAGACAGGGACCCGTACAATCTGCTTCTGCTGTAGTGACCGCATAGTGATTTCTGAAACCTGTCAAAGTAAGGACGCGCGTCGCGAAGAGCGTTTTAGGTACACCAGCCTCGAAAGTTTTTCCCAGCTTTACATCAACTGCCCTGAGTTTCCGATCGGCGGCGATGTAGAAAAGCTCTTTGCCGTCGCGCCTCCAGCTCCCCTGGTTCTTAGGCGGTGCAGCAGTGAGAGGCAAACCGGCTGCCACCGTGCCACCTGACGAAAGTCCGCTCAAAGCTTTCAGAGCAAAGGCCACATCCCTCCAAAACTGGAGTTAAGTCTTCGCGCTAACATCCAGCACGTCGCGCACTTTGCGACCGAGGCCGTCTACGTTATACGGCTTTTGCATCACCGCCGCGCCCATCTCTTCGACAAGCCTGGTGTGTTTGACGAAGCGGCTCTGAACCAACTCTGCGCTATAGCCTGTAATAAAGATTAGCGGAATATCACCACCTAACTCTCGCATCCGCTCATAGGCATCTGGTCCTCCCATGCGTGGCATCACCACATCCAAGATCACCATATCGATGTGCTCGCGATTAGCTGCATATATTTCTACGGCTTCTTCACCATTCTTGGCCGGTAGCACCTTGTAGCCCAACCCCTCTAACACGTCTCTCACTAGGTTTCGCAATGGCTCTTCGTCTTCGGCCACCAGAATCGTTTCTGTTGCTCCAAGCAACGGAAGCTGTATCGTATGCGACTCTTTTTCGACCGCCTGTTTAACTATAGGCAGCAAGATTTTGAAAGTCGTTCCCTGCCCAACCTCGCTGTGCACGTGGATGTAACCATCGTGCTGTTTTACGATGCCGTACACCATGGAAAGTCCTAGGCCAGTGCCCTTACCGACCTCTTTCGTGGTGAAAAAAGGCTCGAAGATGTGCTCCTTTGTTTCTTCGTCCATTCCCACGCCGTTATCACTCAGCCTGATTTCCACGTACTTACCCGGTTGATCGCAGCCGTACTTGCGGTAGTAAAGCTCGTCCAGTTCCGCGTTGTTCGTCTCGATGGTAATTTGCCCGCCCTGTGGCATGGCGTCGCGGGCATTAACCGCAAGGTTCATGATGACCTGTTCGATCTGCGCCGGGTCAGCAAAGACTGCTCCCAAATCTAGCGCCGGCCTCACGCTTACTTCCACGTCCTCCCCAATAATGCGCAGCAGCATCCTTACGATGCCATCAACCGTGTCGTTGATATTGATCGCGCGCCGTTCCAATCGCTGTTGGCGGCTGAAGGCGAGCAGTTGACGGGTCAACAGGGCGGCCCGGTTAGCGGCCTTTTCTACTTCCACTAAACGACCTTGCAACGGGGAGTCTGGTTCGAGACCGCGAAGCGCAAGCTGTGTGTTGCCAAGAATCGCTGTCAGCAGATTATTGAAGTCGTGCGCCACACCTCCTGCCAATGTGCCAATAGCTTCCATCTTTTGCGACTGTTGCAATCGCTCCTCGCTTTCGCGGAGCGCTAATTCCGCCAGCTTGCGTTGGGTAATGTCGCGAGCAACCCAGATCACTGTGTCTTCCTGCATTGGCGACGCGGTTCCGGCGAACCATGTCTGTACACCGTTGATGGGGAGGCTATATTCGATGTTAACCGGCTGACGCGTTGATAATGCGCCCTGAATGTGTTCGAGAAAGGCGTCAGCCTCCGATTTCGGGAAAACCTCATGCAGTGTCCTGCCGATTACTTCATCGGGGGGCCTGTGGAGAAGCCCGGGATTCGTGGGCGCAATTCTGAGGAGCCGCCCTCCGCTGTTAACCACCAAAATCACATCGTTCATGGCCGCGAATAGCGCGCGCAGTTCGGCTTCTGAGGCTTTCAAGGCTTCCTCCGCACGGCTGCGCTCGGTGACTTCTGCCTTTAACTCAGCTGTCCGCTCTTCTACCTTCTCCTCTAAGCTTTCGTTCAGTACCCTCAACTCATCCTGTGCCTTGATTAATTCAAGATTCTTCTGCACTGCCGTTTCGTAAGATGTAATCAACAGATCCAGTATTTGCTGCCGCTCCGGCGTGACTGTGAACCTTTGTCCGCCGAAAGCAATCTCCGCACCCATTTGAGTTCGCGCGCCCTTGCGCACCTCCCGGTTGAGCAGAATGTACTGGATACGCGAGATCAGCAGTTGTTCATCATAGGGCTTGGTGATGAAATTATCGGCTCCGCACTCTAAGCCTCTGATGATGTCCACTGGGTCTGACAATGAAGTCAACAGCATCACCGGGATGCTTTTCAAACGCTCATCACTCTTGACCCGCTCGCAGAATTTGTAGCCGTCCATCTCCGGCATCACGATGTCGCTGATGATTATGGTCGGTGTGCTCTCCCCTAACAGGGCAAGGGCTTGCTTGCCGTTCCGAGCCACGGAGACTTGATAGCCACGCCGCTCAAGGGTGTATTTCAATTGCTCGGCCTGCGTAAAGCTGTCTTCAACGATAAGAACTTCTATGCTTTTGTTCATAACCGCAGCCAAACTCCCATTATTATAGCAGCGCCTTTAGACCTTCCCGGTTCGGCCCGTAAGACTCGCCACGACCGCCATCAACTCCATGGGGTTGACCGGCTTCACCACATGCATCTGGAAACCTGACAGCAGTGCTCGGACGCGATCTTCTTCCCGGGCATACGCCGTCAGAGCCACGGCTGGAATTTGGCCCCCGCGCTCCGGCTCAAGTGCCCTGACCCTGCGGATCAGCTCATAACCATTCTCTTCAGGCATTCCAATGTCGCTCACCAGAATATCCGGCCTCCATTGTTCAAGTGCATCGAGGGCCTCTGAGACTGATGACACACTCGTCGCCTCAGCCCCGCCCTGTTTGAGCATCGCGGCGAGTAGTTCCCTCGTGTCCGGCTCATCATCAACGATCAGGATGCGCAAGTTATTCAGTTCCGGTCGGCAATCGATCAATAACTCTCTTCGGCTTTTCCGTGGCCCACACTCTAAGTTAGCAATAGCTGAATCTGCTGATCCACGGGCAACCCACGGTCGAAGTCTCACCGTGAACGTGGCTCCCTTTCCCTTTCCGCAGCTTTCTGCCGTAATGCTGCCGCCGTGCAGCTCGACGAGATGACGCACGATTGCCAGCCCGAGTCCGAGCCCGCCGTAACCCCTCGTGGGGCCGCTGTCGGCCTGACGGAACCGGTCAAAGACATAGGGTAAAAACTCTGCACTGATACCCTTGCCTGTATCACTTACCCTCATCTGGACAAGGCCATTAACGCCCTCAAGGCGGACCTGAACCTGTCCTCCCGTAGGCGTGAACTTGACAGCATTAGAGAGCAGATTCCAGATGATTTGCTGCAAGCGGTTGGCATCCCCTGAAACGGGCCCCACTGAGGGGTCGAACACCGTCTGGATCTGAATGGCTTTGGCCTTAGCCGCTGGGCGCACGGACTCAATAACCGCTTCGATGATTGAAGCGGGCTCTACCGGAGCGATATTAAGTTGGAGATTGCCCGTGATGACGCGCGAGATGTCCAGCAAATCATCAACGATCCTTGTTTGTAAACGGGCGTTGCGCATGACTGTTTCGAGCGCACGGACTGAGTTTACCTCGTCGAGTTTGCCAAATTGCAGCAAGTGCGCCCATCCAAGTATGGCAGTCAACGGCGTGCGTAATTCATGTGAAACAGTGGCCAGAAATTCGTCCTTAGCACGGTTCGCCGCGTCGGCCTCAGCGCGTGCGGATTGCTCCCGGACCAGCATCTGCGCCCGCTCTTCCTCTGCCCGCTTGCGCTCAATAATCTCCTGCATCAGAGCTGCCGTCCTCTGCTCGACCTTCTCTTCCAGGCTTTCATTGAGCGCCCTCAATTCATCCTGAACCCGGATCAACTCCAGATTCTTCTGCACCGCGGTTTCGTAAGACGAAATCAGCAGGTCGAGTATTTGCTCCCGTTCCGGCGTGATAAAGTATTTCTGTTCACCAAAAATAATCTCCATGCCTATCTGTGTTCTTCCTTGCTTGCGCACCTCCTGGTTGAGCAGCATGTACTGGACGCGTGAGAGCAGCAGTTCTTTGTTATATGGCTTAGTAATGAAGTTGTCAGCGCCGCACTCCAAGCCTCTCACGATGTCTCTAGGGTCAGAGAGCGAGGTCAATAGAAGTACAGGAATGTCTTTCCAATTTTCATCCGACTTGATCTGCCGACACAGTTGATAACCGTCCATCTCCGGCATCAAGATATCGCTGACGACGATTTGCGGCTTGTGTTTGCTGAGCCAGGCGAGCGCCTGCTTTCCATTGAGGGCGACGGAAACTCGATAACCGTGCTGATCCAGGGTGTACTTCAGTTGCTCAGCCTGCGTGAGACTGTCTTCGACAATGAGGATTTCTGCATCTTCGCTCATAGTTCTTCGCTTTCACAAAGGCAACAGATACGACACGAAGGAACCGCCGAATGTTAACTGTTCTCTAATGCTCTGATTCCGTTATCCGCCAAACGGGTCAACACTGAGGCAATTCCCCCCGGCGACAGCACATATGTGGCGGCGCCAAGATTGACTGCTTCCCCTGGCATACCATGAATTACCGAGCTCTCTTCATCCTGCGCAACTGTGATCGCGCCTTTTTCTTTCATCAGCTTTAGCTCGTGAGCGCCATCTTTGCCCATGCCTGTAAGCAGCACGCCGACCGCCGACCGCCCGAAGACATGAGCCACAGAACGGAACAGAAACGAGACGGCAGGGCGCAGACCGTTCTCCGGCTCATTTCTGCTGAGGACTATTCGATCAGTTGCGCTAACCCCCATGTGGAATTCATCCGGTGCGACAACGGCGTGCCCCGGCAGCAAACACTCGCCCTGAGTCGCCACGTGGACAGGCCATCCCGAAGACTGCCCCAGCCATTCTGCGAACCCACTGACAAATCCTGCGGCGATGTGCTGCACGATCAATATCGGAAGTGGATAGTTTCGGGGAAGGCTGGAGAGGATTTCTTGCAGTACTATGGGACCGCCGGTGGATGCGCCAATGGCGACTAGTTTGATTTCTGCGCGTACTCGATTGAGTCTTACTTCTGCCGGAAAGGGAATCGAGGGCATCGTAACCATGTCTCGGGCGCGGGCTCCACGCTTCACCACTTTCACTTCCGACATCAGTTTCACGGTTCGCACCAGTTCATGGGCCATCGCTTCATGGTCCGAGTGACCGACGCCCATCGGTCTTGTAAGGACAGCAAGCGCGCCCGCTTCGAGGGCACGAAATGACGCCGCTTCTTCGGCTCCAAAGCTCCCGCTGACAACAACAATGGGGGTCGGATACGTTTCCATGATGAGGCGCGTCGCTTCGAGGCCGTTCATCTTGGGCATACGGATATCCATCGTGATGACATCCGGCCTCTTATTCTTAACTGCTTCAAGAGCTTCTTCACCGTTGCTTACCGCCCCAACTACTTGAATCTCCGGATCGGAACTGAGAATGTGCATAAGAAACTCGCGGACTGCCTTCGAGTCGTCCACCACAAGCGCCTTAATCACTCCATTCCTCTCCTTACGGCGAATTCGACCGGTCAGATCATCCGGCTAACCGTTTCCAACAAATTGCTCTGATCGAAGCTGCTCTTCACAATGTATGCATTGGCGCCAACATCCATGCCACGCTCGCGGTCCTCGCGCGAATCAAGCGATGTCACTAACACCACCGGCAATTCCGCAAGTCTCTTGTCCTCTCGGATCTTTGCAGTCAGGTCGAACCCATTCATCCTCGGCATGTCAATATCCGACACCAGCAGATCGAAGTCACCAGCTTTCAGTTCTGTCAAAGCATCTGCGCCATCAACAGCAGTTTTGACCTCGTACCCGGCAGACTTTAAGATATTCTTCAACAGCGTTCGCGCGGTGATCGAATCTTCGGCGAGCAAAATTGATTTTCTGCTGGCGGCTTCCTCTTCCGCAGTAAGGCTGGCTCTCACCGGAGAGGCTGTGGTCTTAACAGCCGACTCAATCAAATCGGAGATATTCAGTATCGGCGCCACCTTGCCTGTGCTGAGAACTGTAGCGCCGGCGGTGTTCCGCACGCGTGCGAGCTGTTTGCCGAGACTTTTCACCAGCACTTCACGCTCATCGAGTATTTCGTCTACAAGAAACGCGATGCGTTTTTCCGCCGAGCCTAGAACCACGACAGGAGCACTGCCCGCGAAATCATCCGCCGCACTCCGCGTAGATAGCCCCAACACATCGCCAAGCCGAACCAGGGCAACGAGTTGGTCATCAAAGTGAATGGTCTTTCGATTCTCCACCGTCTTGGCTTCCTCTTCGTTTACTCTCACTACCCGCTTGACATTCGTTGTGGGAAGCACAAAGAGGTGCCGATCCACGCGGACGAGGATTCCGCGAAAAGTGGCGAGCGTCAGCGGCAAACGGATGCGGAAGGTCACTCCGGTGTCCGGCTGCGATTCAAGCAAGAGGGTGCCGCCCAGCTTTTCCACCTTCTCCTGCACAATAGCGAGACCTAACCCACGGCCAGAGATGTCTGTGATAATGGGGCTGGTGGAGATTCCCGACCGGAAAATGAGCTCCCGAGCTTCTTGTTCACTGAGCCTATCCACTTCCTCCTGAGAGACCAAACCGGACTTCACAGCCACGGCACGTACCTTCGCCAAGTTGATTCCTGCGCCATCATCGGAAACGCAAAGCTCAACCTCGTTGCCGCCTTTTTGCGTCACGGCCAGGGTCACCGTGCCCCGCAGGGGTTTCTTCTTCTGCGCGCGCTCATCCGGCTTCTCAATGCCATGATCGACGGAGTTCCTGATCAAGTGAATCAACGGGTCCTTGATCCCCTCCAGAATCCGCCTGTCAATCTCGATCTCACCTCCTTGCATGACTAATTCGAGTTCTTTGCCTCGATCACGTGAAATGTCCCGCACAAGTTTCGGGAAAACCTCCAGCAGCGACGAGGAAGGAAGCATTAACACTTTCTTCATATCCTCGAGCAAATGGTCCACCATGCTGCCAAGCGAGCGCTGATCCTGTTCGGCTGACTTTATCAACGCGGTGAGTTCAGTCTCGAGTGATTTTAGGAACGTGCTGTTCCAGTCCAGAAATTCGAAAAGTCGCTTAACCTTGGAACCGGGTTGTGCCTGACCGTTTAGTTCGCGCTTTTCGTCAGTTGATTGACGAATCAGGCGCAAGTCGGGCTGCACTCTGGCCCACTCCTTCTTCCAGGCGGCAAGCGAGGCGCCAACTTCTCCCAGCTCGGCGACGTGCTGGCGTACCGTCAGCTTAGAAGACAGCAGCTCTTCTGATTGGAGCAACAACGTATCTAATTTTGTCGTTGAGATTCTTACCGTTTGTGGTCGTGCCGGCTTTTCTTCCCTTGTCAGCACAGTCTGAAAGGTCGCACTGTCGCCCTCCGGCGCCTGAGGCTCAGAGAGGGTCCCTCCGATCTTGCTCGATCCCTCAACTTGGGCCAAGTCACTCTTCCCAGGAGGCGCCAGATCGCTTTGCTGCTGTGCCTTAGGCGCAGCAGCTTGAGTTTCTAAGGTGCTATGAAGTTGTCGAATCAGCTCCGTAATTCGCTTTTTATCAGAAGCCGTGGGCTCGGCTTCCAGAACCGAGAGGAGATTGCCGAGCAGGTCAACGGTTTGGAGAAGGATGTCTAACAGTTCAGGCGCCGGAGCGATCTCTTCACGTTTGAATGCCGCAAAGATGCTCTCCTGCGCCTGACAAATCTTTTCGATCTCCCTCGCGTTAACGGCACGCGCCGCGCCTTTCAAACTATGCGACTCACGGAAAATGGTCTCGATGATCTTTCTCTGCTCTTCCGCGGTCGCCGCTTTCTCCAATTCGATTAAACCGGCAGACATGGCTTGGACATGCTCTTCCGCTTCGACTTTGAAAGTCGAGAGCAGCTTTTTTAGAAAATCCCCATCTTTTACGACCATATGCGTTCGTCCGTGGCGCAGTTTTCAATTGAATGACAACTATTTTGGTCAGACCTGATATTGTTCTACTAACTGTTTCAGCTTCTGCCCTAGCTCGTGCAGGTTCTGCGCTGCGGTCTCAGTCTGTTTTGTGCTGGCAGCATTTTGGGCGCTCGCCTGTTTAATGTTCTCCATCGCCAACGCAACCTGGTCCATCCCGACCAGTTGCTGGTGGCTGGAGGCGGCAATCTGCGTAGCCGCTTGCGCTGATTCGGTAATGCTGTTAGCGAGCGTCCCGATAGCCCCCATTGCTTCGGAGGATTGTCTTACACCTGCGTCTACCGCTTTGCTGCCCTGCTCTGTCGCCATCACCGCCGCGTTGGTAGCCTGTTGGATATCGCTCAAGATCGTGCGCACCTGTGCTGTTGCTTGCTTGGATTGCTCCGCGAGGCTCTTGATCTCCTGTGCCACAACGACGAAACCTCTGCCCTGTTCTCCGGCCTTCGCGGCTTCGATGGCTGCATTGACGGCCAGCAGATTCGACCGCTCCGCCAGATCATTGACTGAGGCGATGATCTCTCCGATAGCCTGCCCCTGCTCGCTGAGGCGCACCGTGCTTTCGGCGATCGCCTCCATCTGTTCGCTGATCCGGTTCATGCCCTCAATGGTATCCCCAACCGCCTTCTTGCCGGCTTGCGAGACTTGCACCACGTTTTGAGCGCCATCAGAAACTTGTTTGGCTTTTTGACTGGACACCTGCGCCGTCTGTTTAACCTCTTCGACGGTCGTGGTGGTTTGGCTCATAGCGGTGGCCGTTTCTGCCGTGCCAGAAGCGACAAGGGCCGTGGAGGCCATAATCTCACTGGCAGAGGTGGCCAAAACGTTGACGCCCTGCTTAATTTCTCCCGTCACACCGCGAAGGTTCTCCACCATCATCGCGAAGGCGCTCCCTAGCACGTCTTTCTCCGATTGCGGCTTCACCTCCGCTTTTAGGTTGCCGGCGGCAATCTGCTTGGCCACTCCCGCCATCTCCTGTAGAGATCGTGTCATGCGGCTAAAGGTCTGAGAGAGGATACCGATCTCATCACCTCTGTGATCGGAGGAGGCGGTGGCGTTCAAATCCCCGGCGGCAATCTTTTCCGCTGCGCCTGAGATTTCCTGAAGCGGCCTGGAAATGTTGCGCGTGAGCAAGAAACCGACCAGACCGAGGATTGCGAAAGAGGCTAGGATTCCCACCACGATCGTAGAAATGGTATTGCGCGCACTCATGGCTGCCGCTTCCGAACGCTGTTTCAGTAGAGCATTCTCCTCATCCTCCATCGCCCCAACCACCTTTCTGATGGCATCCAGGTTTTGCTTTCCCGCACCGGTCAAGGTGAGCGTTCGCGCGGCCTCAAATCCCTTGTTCCTCCTCTGTTCGATTACCTCTTTGGAAACAGCAAGCCTCTCCACAATTAGTGGTTCAAGAACGTCAAGCCTTCGCTGCTGGTTCGCATTGTCCAAACTTAGTTCTCGAAGCTCCTTTACCTCTTGATCCAGATTACCAATTGCAGTTTGGTATGGTTCCAGATAAGGCTCTTCTCCAGTGACGACGTAGCCACGTTGCCCTGCCACAACGTCCTTCAGCAGTGAAAGTACCTGCTCAAGATTTTCAAGAACCTTGTGGGAATGGGCCACCTTGTCAGCGGTCTCAATCAGCTTGGTCGTGCTCTGGTAAGAGACCACGCCAATGATGATAAGAATGATTAACGCCAGACCGTATCCCATCCCAATCTTTGTGCCCACGGACCATCTCATCTCGCTCTCCTTTCCTTCGTGTGTCGTCTCATCCGCTCAACATCTCCGTACCGAGTTTTCAAATCCTGACCGCTTCGTCCACCACGATCTTTTTATCGGATAGAATCTCCCCCGCATCAAGGATCACTGTCCGCTCGCTTGTCACTCCTCTCAAATACTCCGCAGAGATACCCGTCAGGGTGGGGGGCGGCGGCTGTATGTCCTCGAGCCGAATCAACCGGACGCCGGGGATATGATCGGCAAGAATCCCGAACTCCATTGATTCATTGTGGACAATGACGACTTTGTCGTGATCTGTGGTCTCCATTTCCGGAAGGTCAAAGAACTTTTTCATATCGACGACCGAAAGGATTTCTCCGCGCACGTTAATGACGCCGAGAACAAACGAGGGCGTGCCCGGCAGAGGGGTAAGTTCCTTCAGCGGATAAACCTCACGCACGAAGCTCGCCTCAATGCCATAACTTTCATCGCCGAGGAGAAATTCGAGAACCTCAATCGCCTCGCCAACTGCCTCCTTCTCATTCGGATCTTGTGCCAGAGCCTTAGCTCTGGCCTTGAGAATTGCTCTCTTTTCATCCGGTGACGGTGTCGTTCCACGCTCGATTACCGCCTGGGTGGCCTCTAGCCGACGATGAACTTCGCTCCAATCAATGGCCTTTGTTTCTTCCCCTTGAGAGATTGATTTCTTGTCCTTCATGCGAACGTATTCCTACAACTCATTGCATTGATGATTTCGATGAGTCTGCCGGCGGTGAGCCCTTCTGACTCCGGCAAAATCTCTTCCTGATCAAAGGTTCTTAAAAGCGAGAGGGCGTTTTGAAAATGCTTCTCCGATTCTTTCGCCTTGCCCTGCTGCCGTGTGAGATTGCCTAAAGCGAAGTGGGCCAGCACGAAGTTAGGGTCGAGATAAAGAGCGCGCTTGAGCGACGCCACGGCTTTCCCGATTTGACCTTGTTCCTGAAGGATGTTCGCCAGAAGACAATGCAAGCCCGGATGCCACTTGTCAGTCGCAACCGCTTTTTCACACCACGCAAGCGCCTCCCCGAGTTTACCTTGATTTGCATACGCTCGCGCGAGGAGCGCAAGCGCGTTCGAATCCTCGTTATTGCGGGACACCAGTCCTAAGACCCGATCGGCTACTTCCCTGTAGTAACCTTGCCCGTAGAGCGCTAAAGCTTCTTCGTAGGAGCTGTGTTGCACCTCAACTTCTAACAAAAGATCTTGGCCTATTTCGGGAGGCGAAACGACGGACTCTAGCGCCGCATGAGAAATTGAAGGCAGAGGAGGCAAAACTTCTGGTTCCGGATCCAGTCTGAGTGGCGGCGCCTCCACTGTGAGCGGTTGTTTGCCATCTCTCCTATAGAGGGTCGCGCGCAGGAAATTGATTGGAACGAAGCGGGATGAGAGAGCGGGCGATGCATCAACCGCACTGACGATGAGCCATCCCCCATCCACGAGAGATAGGTTGAGCTGCCGGATGACTTTACTCACCTGCTCCGGAGTAAAATACATCAAGACATTCCGGCAAAGGATTAAATCCATAGCATTAGTGTTGTTCAAAAGAGACGGATAAGGATCTGTCGCCAGATTGAGATATGAGAACGTGACCAGACCCTTAATGCGGTGGGAAATCTCAAAACGGTTTCCTTTTTTTTCCTCGAAATACTTCTGCTGGATCCACGGCGACGTGCAGCGAAACGCCCACTCGCCATACACGCCCTCTGATGCCTTCTGAAGAGAGCGGGAGTTAATATCCGTAGCGGTAATGGTGATGCTCCAGTTGTTGATGTCTGGAAGTATCTTATCGAGCAGCATAGCGACGGAATATGGCTCTTCGCCCGTCGAGCATCCTACGCTCCAGATCCTTAAATGCCGATCGTCTTCTCGCCTTGAGCGGATCAATTCCGGAAGGATGCGATCTGCGAGGACTTCAAGACTATTCATCTCACGAAAGAAATAGGTTTCCCCAACCGTCAGGTGGCTTGCTAGAATCTCAATCTGGTTCTTCGTGAGCGATGAAGACAGAAGCCATTTGATGCAGCTCTCGGCATCTTGGAAATCAAACTCCTGTGCGGCAGAGCTAATTCCCCGCTCGAGCTCGCGCCAGCGCTCCCTCGGGAAGTGCAGGCCCATCCGTGTGGCAACGAAGTCTTTCAGTTGATGAAGGAATGTCTCTGAAACAGTCGATGTCGTTACTGAGCTAATCACTTCTATTTCAGGGCAACGTCGAGCGCTTCCTCCTCTTCGAGAGAAAGGAACTTGTCGAGGTCGTGAATGAGGACCAGACCGTCTTTGAGTTTGGCGACGCCGTCAACGTATTCCATTGCGGGAAGGATCTGCTCCACTGGAAAGACTTCTTGATCCCGGCATTCAGCAACACCCACCCCATCCACAATGAGCGCAACTGTTCGTTTTGCTGTGTGCGCGATGATGAGTTGGTCACCCAAGTCTGTTTCACGCTCAGTCAAGCGGAACCTTTTGCGGACATTAACGACGGGAAGAACCTGTCCCTCCACGTTCACAATGCCAAGAACGATTTCCGGCGCTTTCGGTAAAGGGGTCACCTCGACCACACGGACGATCCTTTCCACAACGGAGAGCGGCAGGGCGTAGCGATGCTCATCCAGGGTGAAAACAACGTGTGGATGGGAATTGTTCACCACGTTTCACCTTCCAAGAAAGGAGGGAGGCAACAACAAAATACAAAAATCATTTCAACGGATAAACCATACCAATCTTCCTTTGACGTAGCAAGACCTTATTTTTATTGCTTTTTCCGCATCTAGCCAGGTTTCTGGCTTCCAAAAATGAGATTTCTCGGATTAATCGGAAATCATGAGGCCGCTGCGAGCATTGGCCAATCCAACAGAATGCCAATACGACCGATAAAACTCAACAAATGCGGCTTGAGAAGCTAGAGAAGCCAGGGTTTATTAACGACCCTGCACTGCCGACGCTCGATCAGGTTCTCGCAAAGTATCTCGGGGCCGTGGGCGGAAAGGCCGCGCAGATGCGTCCTCACGAGCCGCGTGGCTATAGGGAGGGTTGACTTAATCGGCATAAGTGATGGTGGAAGACTG
>Ga0209341_10000735_pt1 | contig 33330 bp, 27 predicted proteins | sample RifCSP13_2_FD_184020 | JGI IMG/M metagenome (GOLD analysis project Ga0209341, IMG submission 184020) | Soil microbial communities from Rifle, Colorado - Rifle CSP2_sed 13_2 (SPAdes) (version 2) | ecosystem: Environmental > Terrestrial > Deep subsurface > Rock core/Sediment | place: Rifle... | reverse complement strand
AGACGGCCGAGGCGGCAATATCAGTCGCGCTCAACGTATCTCGCCGGAATAAGACGACCAGGCCCAGGGCGAGTACACAGAGAAAACCTGCATAGTCAAAAAACAGATACAGGACGCCGGCCACGGTTGTGCGGGCGGTCGAATAGCCTCGCCGGCGAGCTGTCGAGATGAATACTGCCAACCCGCTTGCTCCCGCCGAGGGAGCGAGGACGTTGACAAAATAGGCTCCTGAAGAAGCCAGGAGTAACGTATCGATTTTCTCGTTCAGCCCGATGGCGCGGTAAATTCCCCAATAGGAGCCGGCGACGTTAATCAGCCAAATGACTTCTAGAACCAGCGCAAAGGTGAGATAACGCCAATTTCCGCGCTGGAAGGTATTCCCGATCGCCTCAACCTCGGCCAGATTCCAGATAACGTAAATTACACCGAGGAGAAACAGCAGCCCGAGCAGAGATTTACGCATGAGCGTGATGATACTACTGCCGGATTCTATCCTGTTATCTACGGCGGCCGCCCATGCCTCCTACCAGGCTGACGTAATATAACAGCTGCAGGACTGCCGTCGCCAGAGCAGCGATGTAAGTCATCGCAGCTGCGTTTAAGACATTGTTAACCCCGCGCTGTTCGTCCTCGCCGACCACGATCCCGGTCTGGAGCAGCATCTGTTTGGCCCGGGCGGAGGCATTCAGCTCGACAGGCAATGTGGCGAGGGCAAACACAGCGCCAGCGGCGAAAACCAAGACGCCCAGCCAGGCCAGTCCTGACATGCGCAGCACCAGGCCCAGGATAATTAATATCCAACCCAGGGTTGAACCAATGTTGACCGCCGGTACCAGGGCCGAGCGCAGGCGTAAGAGGGCATATCCCTCCTGGTCTTGCATGGCGTGACCCAGTTCGTGCGCGGCGATCGCCACAGCAGCCACCGAGCGCCCCTGGTGGACTCCCCGGGATAAGCGCAAGACTTTTTTGCGGGGATCGTAATGGTCGCTCAGGTTTCCGGCCACGCCTTCGACCTCGACCTCATACAAACCCCCGTTGCGGATCAACCTTTGGGCAGCCTCTGCGCCGCTCAAACGACTGCGGTTCGGAACCTGGCTCCACTTTCGATAAACGGAGCTGACATACCACTGCGCCGCCATCATGAGGAGGAGCGCGGGAAGCATGTATAAGAAATATGTGGGGTTATAGAATAACATATCTTCCTCCAAAATTACTTTAGCTCGGTCCTTTGAGCAGCTCGATCGCTTTGTCCAGTTGTGGGTCGCGCCCGGCGGTGATGTCCTCTTCGGTCAATTCGACAACCACGTCGGGTTCCAGGCCGATCTCGTGGATTGTACGGCCTTCAGGGGTCATCCAGCGGGCGATGGTCACGCGCACGGCGCCTTCCTCATTGACGAGCGGGATCCAGTTCTGAACCGAACCTTTCCCAAACGAGGTTGTGCCAACCAGCTGGCCGCGCCCGGAGTCTTGAACTGCCCCGGCGACGATCTCCGAGGCCGACGCCGACCCTTCATTGATCAAGACAACCAGGGGGATCTCCGTCGCCAGGCCGCCTTTTATAGCATCGTAAACGTCCCGCCTGCCATCGCCGTATTCTTCGTACATGATCACCCCCTCCCCGACGAATTCGGAAGCGACTTCGATGGCCGTTGTCAACGCGCCGCCGCCGTTATTGCGCAGATCCAGGATCAACCCAACCGGCTTTTTTGCCAATATTTCTTTTAGCGATCGCCTCAACTCTTCGTTAGATTTTTCACCAAAGGTAAACAGCTGCACATAGGCGATGTCCCCATCCAGCAGCTTGCTCTCCACGCTAGGAACGACGATATGGGCGCGCTCGAGGGTTACATCAAAAGGTTCTGGTTCCCCCTCCCGCAGTATGCTTAAGGTGACGCTGGTGCCAGCGGGACCCAGCACCCGCCGGATGACCAGGTTGCCATCGATGCCGGTCACATCTTCACCGTCAATGGCGACGATCTGGTCGCCCGGTTTCAGGCCAGCTTTCCCAGCCGGGGAATCGGGCATTGGGCTGACGATGGTCAGGTATTCTCCGGTGGGGTCCACCCAAGCGCCGATGCCTTCGTACTCGCCCTCCAGAGGAATGTTTGCCTGGCTGAATTCTGCCGGGTCCATATAGGAGGTGTGTTGATCGCCCAGAGAATCCAACATCCCCTGAATGGCGCCGCGCATCATGGCCTCATCGTCCACCGGTTGGTCGACATATTGATCGTGGACGATCTCCCAGGTTTGCCAGAAGGGTTTGAAAAGAGTTTCCACATCAGCCGGGGCGGTGGAATCTGTAGAGCGGGGTGCGCTGTTGGGTGTTCGAACCGGTATCACCAAAGGCAGCGTTTCAGCCAGCGGCGAGTTGCAGGGGGAAAATGCACGTCCGACGACGATGCCGACAGAAAAAGTCACTACCAGCATAATTCCCAACAGGAATGCGATGCCAATATATAGTAAGACTCTCGATTTCATGGTTTCTCCTGCTAATCTCCAGGTATTAGGTTAGGTTACCATAATTTGATTAGAAGAATATAAGATCAAGACAAACGGAATCTCAGAGTCCAAGGTGAAGGGCGACATAAGCCTCAAACGATTCCGGTTCGCTGACCTGTTCAACGTAAGCTAACATAGCTTCGCCGTCGATTGGGTACAGCGGATGGCAAGAGGATGGCGCAGCACCATGCCTGGCGTGGACGACTGCCTGAACAAAGGGTGCGACCAGATCGGCTTGATCGAGCTCGGGCACGATCTCTTCTGCGGTAACGATCACAGTCTCTGCGGCCAGCGACAATTCTTCGTCAATTCCTTTGTTCTTACCAATTTGAGCATTACCCTCCGGGTCGGCGCGCAAGGCGTGGATAACAGCCACATCCGGTTTGATAGCTGGGAAAGCCATCAGCAATTCTCCGCTATAGGGATCGGAGACCGTCCGGACGTCAGGGCGCAGATTCGGCAGGTCGGTGCCGAGCCACGCCCGACCGGGCATGAAACCGATCCCGGCGATCCCAGCGCGCAGTCCCAGCGCCAGGCTGGCTTCCGTCTCCTCGACAATTTCGATCTCCCCCCGGTTGGCCAGATAGGTGAACATAGGAGCCAGGCCGAAAATTTCCAGTCCGAAATAACAGGTGCGCACCCGGGAAACCAGACGCGCCCCGACCAGCAGATCGCTTTCTAAACCGGCGGTGAAAGCCAGCAGAGTCAGGCCGTGGGGTTCGCCGGTCTGGCGGTGGCGATGAAGCAAGGCATGTCCGAAGGCTATCGGACGGCGGTAGAGGGTCACGCCGCCCAAGGCGAGAGTGCACCCAGAAGGCACCAACTGAACGGCTTCGGTAAGGGAGATCAGTTTATTCATTACTTAGCTTGACCCGTTCTGCTGGTCCTGACGATCACCGCTACTCTCTTCCCCCGGCATTTTGGGTGTACCTTCCTTGAACTTGGAGACGAGCTTTGAGAGTTCTTGCAAGGCTTCGTCTTCATCCTGCCAGGGATCGCGCAGGCGGTGGGCAGCCCGGCGGGTCAATTCGATCAGGCTGGCTTCCCCCCCACGGCGGAGGGCAACATACAAGGCAGCATTGATCCCGATTACCATGAAAAGGGTTATGCACACAACGAGGGTGACATTATCTGTGTTCATAGAGTTGCGGCATCACCTGGGGCAGGTCTTTCAGGCTGGGGATCGAAAAATTGGCAGACGGGTGAGCTTCCTGGGATCCGACCAGGACAGTAGTGAATCCGAGGCCGCGCGCCGGCTCCAGGTTGCGCGGCGCGTCATCCAGCAAAACACAATGCCCTGGATCGCGCTCACCGGCCAGGGACAGCGCTTGATAGTAAGCCTTGACGTCTGGCTTGCAGAGATAACCCAGGGCACGTACGTCCACGATGCCGGTGAAACAATCTGCCAGCCCTAAGGTCGCCAGGACGCGCCCGGCATGATCGGTGTCGGCGTTAGTGAAGATCCATTTCCTTTGCGGCAGGCTGAGCAGCAAGGCTCGCACCTGAGGGTCGGGATGCAGGAATTTTTCCAATGGCAGGTCGTGTACGTAGGCCAGGTAATCGTTGGCATCGACCTGATGATGGATTTGCAACCCGCGCAGCGTAGTGCCATAGGTCTCGAAATACGTTTGGCGCAGGTCAGGGATGTCGTCCGGTGGGAGGTGCAAACGCTCGCGCATATAGTCTCCCATGCGCTCGCGGATTGCGCTCCACAGGCCGTTCGTGTTGGGGTAAAGGGTGTCATCCAGATCGAAGAACAGGGTCGTGTACGGCATGGCATAATTATAATCCCCAATTCTTTTTGCCCAATCCCTTTGATATAATGCCTGCGTGCCTATCCGCATCCTTCCCCCTGAAGTCGCTTCACAAATTGCAGCCGGCGAAGTAGTCGAACGCCCGGCCTCTGTGGTCAAGGAACTGCTAGAGAACGCCCTGGACGCTGGAGCCGGGCATATTTCGATCCTGGTCGAAGGCGCTGGCCGGCGATTGATCGAAGTATCCGATGATGGCGCTGGCATCCCAGCGAACGAAATGCCCTTAGCTGTCTCCCGCCACGCCACCAGTAAGTTGACCATGGCCAGCGACCTGTTCCGCATCAGCAGCCTGGGTTTTCGGGGTGAAGCCCTGGCCTCGATCGGTTCAGTAGCACGCCTGACGATCACTTCTCGCCCTGCCGCGGCTTCACAAGGGGCACGTTTGCACGTGGAGGGGGGTCAAATCGGACCGCTTCAGCCGGTCGGAACGCCGCCCGGCACGCTGGTCAGGGTTGAAGACCTGTTTTACAACGTGCCGGCGCGCTTGAAGTTCCTCAAGGCTGATGTCACCGAACGCCGCCAGATCGACGAACTTGTGACGCGCTACGCCCTGGCTTACCCTCAGGTGCGCATCCATTTTCGCCAGGAGAGCCACCTGTCGTTGCAGACCAGCGGCAACGGTAACCGCCGCGAAGTGCTCGCCGCGCTATACGGCGTGGAGGTGGCCAGGCAAATGTTGGAAGTCCTGGCAGAGTTTGACGAGTTGCAGATTAGCGGCTATATCAGCCCGCTTGCCATCACCCGATCGAACCGCCGTGAGATCACATTCTTCGTGAACGGCCGCTGGATTCAGGATGTAGCCCTGACGACCGCCCTGGTGCGGGCTTACCATACGATGCTGATGGTAGGCCGCTACCCGCAAGCTATCCTATTCTTGGAACTGCCACCTGAGACGGTGGATGTGAATGTCCACCCTGCCAAAGCAGAGGTGCGATTCCGCGACCGGGATCGAATGTTCAGTGGCATCCAGCGCGCGGTGCGCCGGGCGTTGATGGCGCATACGCCAGTCCCGGGTTTTGACACCCTCGTGTCACAACCGGCTGGCGCCCCCACCGAGTTTGGAGGACCTGCCTGGGAACTGGCTGGCGATCCGAACCACCAGGCGGGTTTAAAGCCCGAGTTTCAGGAAAGCGCCTCTCCGCTGGCGCTTCAGCCTGCAGTCCAATCGCCTCTGGCCTCGCCGCGGGTGCCGCTCTTGCGCCTGGTCGGGCAGGTGGCTTTGGCCTATGTGGTAGCAGAAGGCCCCGACGGCCTGTATCTGGTTGACCAGCACGCAGCCCACGAGCGTGTGCTCTTCGAACGGTTCATGGCACAGCGTGGCGCGGCGGTCCCCGCCCAGGCATTGTTAGAACCGGTGACGGTTGAATTCCCCCCGGCGGGGGCCAGGTTGTTGACGGATCAGATTCGCCTGCTGGAGCGCCTGGGCTTCCAGGTGGAGGTATTTGGGGCGAATACCTTCCTGGTGCGCGCCGTCCCGGCTCTCCTGGCGGGGAGCGATCCGGCTGCTGCATTGCGTGTTCTGGTGGAGGACTTCGAAGAAGACGAGACACCCCTGCAGGCAGAGATTGAGGCCAAAATAATCGCCCGCGTCTGCAAGCGCGCCGCCATCAAGGCCGGTCAAATCCTGTCAACCGAAGAACAGCGCGCTTTGTTAAATGACCTGGAAACCTGCCAGGCGCCGCGCACCTGCCCGCATGGCCGGCCAACCATGATCCATTTATCGGTTGATTTGCTTGAACGGCAATTCGGACGCAAGGGAGCGCGCTAGTCACCTCTCAGCGGCAGGTGAACGCGGAAGGTAGTGCCCTCGCCTACTTCGCTCTGCACCTCGATCTGCCCACCGTGGGCTACGACAATGCGTTTGCTGATGGCTAATCCTAACCCGGTGCCTTGGGTGATGCGTTCAGCCGAGCGCGCCCGATAGAATTTTTCAAACAGGTGTGAAAGGTCCAAAGGACGGATACCGGACCCAGTATCGCTGACAGCGATGATCAATTCATCGGGCCTGGCCTCAGCGCTTAAAGTGATCTTCCCCGTGGGGCGGTTATATTTAACGGAATTGCTGAGGAGATTAATGATCACCTGCTTGATCTTGTCGCGATCCGCTTTCAACGGGGGCAGCTCAGCTGGGAGATCGACTCGCAGCACCAGCCCGTTCTCGCTGGCCTTAGTTTGCATCAGGCCAGCGCATTCCTCCAATAAGCCGCGCGCGTCGAAGACCTGAGCCTGAAACTGGATGCGCCCCGATTCAAGACGCGCCAGGTCCAGAAAAGCAGTAGTCATATCGATCAGGCGCGAGGTCTCGCTTTGGATGATATTAACGACTTTTTGCCGCTGTTCCTCGGCGACATCTTTGCGTAGCAGAAGGTGCGTTGCGGTTCTCAAGGAAGCCAGCGGGGTGCGCAGTTCGTGTACCAATTCCGCGATCAGGTCCGATTGCTGGAACAGGCGGGCATTTTCAATTACCACCGCCGCCTGAGCGGCCAGGTCCATTAAAACATCCTGGTCTTCTTCTGTAAACTGTCCGGCCTGCTTATTGATCGCTTCCAGCGCGCCGATCACCTTATCTTTGGCGATCAAGGGGACACCCAGCAAGGAGTTGGTGGTGACATGGGTAACCTTGGCGATATTGCCAAAGTGACGAGGGTCTTTCTGCGCTTCATCGATAATAATCGGTTGGCGATGCGTGACGATCCACCCTGCGATGCTCCCTTCGACCGGGACGACCAGACCGCGCATCAAGGGTTCGTCCAGGTTGGTGGCGCATTGGAAATAAAGCTGTCCTTTGCTCTCATCATAGAGCAGGATGGAGGCTGCCTGGGCGTTGCTCAAATCTGCCGCAGCCTGGGCAATCCGGTTCAAGAGGACATCCAGGTCAACAGTAGAGGCCAGATCGCGGGAGATTTCAGCCAGGCGTTGATATCTTTCAAGCAGCGAAAAAGGCACCCTATCGAGCACTGATCACCTCCGTCGCGATGCGAGGAATGATCTCGGCGACGTCCCCTGGTATGATGACATCAGCCCGCACGTCCAGGTATGTCGGGGTTTGGTTGATCAACACCAACTTTGCCCCCTTCTCGAGCCCCTCGATCGGCAGGCTCGCGGCGGGCACCACCTCGAGTGAGGAACCAGCCACTAGAAGGAAGCCACACGATTGGCAGGCAGCTTTCGCTTGCATCCAGGTGCGGATGGGGAGCTGCTCTTCAAACAACACAACATCAGGTTTCAGGATATGAGCACAATCTGGGCAGTGGGGGATTTCTCCTCTTTCGATATATGCTTCGATGAAGTCAGTCGAATCGAACTGGCGGTAACAGGAGATGCAGGTCAGGGTTGAAAAAGAACCATGCACTTCCAGCACGCAGCGTGAGCCGGCGCGTTGATGTAACCCATCGATATTCTGAGTGATGATGGTGTGAACGTAACCGGCCTGTTCGAGCTGCGCCAGGGCAATGTGTGCTGGGTTTGGGAGAGCTTGCCTGATACTAATAGCCAATGAACGCATCCAGTCGAATAATTTCTCTGGGTGGTACCGAAAAACGCTCAACGAAGCTACTTCGAGCGGATCGTAGCGCGTCCACAGCCCGCTTCCGGCGGAGCGGAAATCAGGGATTCCGGACGGAGTGGAAATCCCCGCTCCGGTCAACACAACCCCATTTTTTATCGTGCGAATCAAGTCGGCAGCGCGGTGGATATCCTGAATAATTTCTGTGGAAAGTTCTCCCATTCTGCGGTTTAGCTGCTCCTGTGGGCAATTGTACCGGCTAAATTATTAAATTGCTGGGCAGTTAATCCCTCCGGTTGAAGGAGCATCATTGGGACGTTTTGAATTGAAGCCTGGTAGGCTAACTCCGGTTCAGGCGTAAACACCGTTATGATCTTTTGTCCGAGCTGATCCTGGACCTGGGTCATCGTCAGCTGGATGGAGGAGCGGACACGGTTGACCATGATCACGATGATTTGTCCTTCGCCGAGGCCGAGGCCGGTCAGGTCTTGAATCAATACCTTGCTTTGGTGCACAGATTGGGGCACCGGTTCGAGGATGACCAACACCTGATTGCAATAGCGGAGAACTTTTTCACTGACCGGGGTCAGCCCAGAGCCAAGGTCTAAGACCACATAATCGGCCAGCTGCGGGAGTATCCGGGCAATAGCTTCAAAATTGCCCACGGCGGCTACATAGCGACCATCTCTGGGTTGAGAAGAGCTTAATAGCAAACGAATTCCAGAACTGTGATTGACGAGTTCGTTCTCAACCGCGCGCCGCGATATTTCGTTCGGCGGGAGTTGTAGCATGCGGTTGAGGCCTTCTGGCATTTTATAACCCAACTCGAGGCCGATGCTCCCCTGGCCTGGTCTGAAATCCGCTACGATTATCTCCTTCTCGGTGCTATCGTGCAAGGCGATTCCCAGGTTTAATACCACGGTGGAGACGCCCATGCCTCCCTTGGGGGCTAGCACGGCCAGCATGTGGCCGTGAGCCTTAACCGGAGCCTGTTCGCGGGCGATAGAAACGCGCGCCAGGACGACTTTTATCTGGGCCAATAGTTCACGTGTCGAAATGGGCTTGGTGAGATAGGCATCAGCCCCAAGTTCTAATCCCGCGATTTTATCGTCCATCCCAGCCTTGGCGGTGAACATGATGATGGGAATGTGGCTGGTCTGCTCGCCTTCCCGTAACCGCCGGGTGACTTCATACCCGTCTATACCTGGCATCATGATATCTAAAAGGATCAGGTCGGGTTGTTCGCTGTGCGCCATGGAAAGGGCTTTCTGCCCACTGTTGGCGGCGAGGATGATATACTCCTTGCTTTCCAGCATCATCCCCACCAGGCGGAGCGTGTCAATTTCGTCATCTACGATGAGTATTTTTTCAGGCATATGTTCTCCTGGTGCGTGCACCTTCGTTTTCGTCAGTCTAGCATAAAGCTGGTTTGAGTGCAAGTAACATTTAAGCAAGGTATAATCCTTAAGATGTTAACTCGTTTAGAGGGAATCCTGCTTGATGAGTGCCAGCTGGAGCCGACCCGCAAGGTGTTAATCGGGGTCTCGGGCGGGCCAGATAGCCTGTGTTTATTGGATGTGCTCACTCAGCTAGGGTACCCCCTGGTTGTCGCTCATTTCAACCACCAATTGCGCCCGGAGGCCCAGTTGGAGGCTGAGCAGGTGCGCCGGTTCGCTGAAAGCCATGGGCTGTCTTTTGTTATGGGGGAGCGAGATGTGCTTTCTTTTGCCAGAGAACAGCGCCTATCCTTGGAGGAGGCGGCGCGCGTCGCCCGCTATCGTTTTTTGTTCGAGCAGACGGAGGAAAGCGGTGCGCAGGCTGTGGCTGTAGCTCATACAGCCGACGATCAGGTGGAAACCGTATTGATGCACTTGCTGCGCGGTTCTGGCTTGGCTGGGCTGAAAGGGATGTCCTCCAGGGCGACCCCGAACTCCTGGAGCCAGACCATCCCTCTGGTGCGGCCCCTTTTGGGTATTTGGCGGAGTGAAGTGTTGGCCTATTGTGAAGAACGCGGGCTGAAACCGCTTATCGATCCATCGAACCTGGATAGAACCATCTTTCGCAATCGCCTGCGTCATGAATTAATCCCGTTCTTAGAAAGCTATAACCCTTCCGTGCGGGAAGCCGTGTGGCGCACGGCGCGCGTCCTGGCTGGAGAGGCCGAGATCCTGGAGGAGGTTGTGCAAAAGGCATGGTGGAGATGTGGGGCAGCTGCTGGGCCAGGCTATGTGTCCTTCGACCGGCAGGCCCTTCAAGCCGAGCCTGTGCCCGTGCAACGCCATCTCTTCCGGCGGGCAATTGCCACCTTACGACCTGGTCTGCGGGACATCGGCTTCGATGCTGTCGAACGGGCGCTTATCTTTTTGGCCGCCCCCGCTCGTTCAGCGCAAATTGACCTGATCGCAGGTTTGCGCCTTTTGTTTGAACCAGGCCGCTTGTGGGTAGCTGACCGAGAATCTGTCCTTCCTCTGGCTGGTTTGCCCAAGATGCCTGTCGGAGTCGAGCTGCCTATCGAAGTGCCAGGAGTCTTATGCCTGGAGGAGGGATGGATCCTTTTTTGTGAGACTCTCTCTGATCTGGAAGCCGGACGTCGGCAGGCAGAGACCAACCTCGACTTGTATCAGGCTTGGGTGAGCCTGGATAGTTTGGCTGCCCCAATGACTCTGCGCACCCGCCGGGATGGAGATCGCTTCCAACCACTGGGGATGGCGGAGTCCTCGATGAAGTTGTCCGATTTCATGATCAATGTAAAAATTCCCCGCCGCTGCCGTCATACCTGGCCGTTGGTTTGCTCGAGGGGGGAGATCGTCTGGGTGCCGGGATATCGTGTAGGGCACGCCTTTCGACTGACGCAATCCACCCGTCAGGCAGTTTACTTATGCCTGCGACTCGAGGAGAAATGATGAACGTCGACTTTTATGCTACCTTCCGCCAGATCGTCGGATCTAAGACGGTGGATTTTCCCCTGCCACAGGGATCCACCCTCCGGCAACTGATCGCGGAGATCATTCGTTGCTACCCGCCATTGCGCCAGGAACTGCTGGACAAAAACGATGAACTGTACCGGCACGTGCACGTGTTTGTCAATGGAAGGGATGCACCTTTTTTGGAAAACGGCCTCGATACAGTACTTACCACACAGGATACGGTCAGCCTTTTTCCGGCTGTGGGAGGTGGCAAAGAACCGATCTGGAAATCCGAGGTGGGTTATAATAAAAGAAAAATTGATCCAAGGTTTACCTGATGAAACTTTTTTCTCGACGCAAGAAAGATAATCGCTTCTTAGAATTATTATCTCGCCAGACTGAGTTCACAGTCCAGGGCATGGAAGCGCTTAAACAATACATGCAAAAGCCGGACAGCACCCTGGCAGACCGCGTGTCCAAAATTGAATCTGAGGCGGATGAGGTGCGGCGCATCCTGATCGATGAGCTTAACCGCACTTTCGTGACGCCTTTCGACCGGGAGGATATCTTCTCGTTATCGTTGACCATCGACGATATCCTCGATTATGCCGAGTCCACCGTGGACGAGATGGTCATGTTGAACGTCGACCCCAATCCCTTCCTGGAACGCATGGTCTCTCTGCTCACCGATGCCGCCATGGAGATCAACCGCGGCGTATTGCAGTTGGTTGACCACCCCAACGTGGCCAACGATCACGCCGTGCGCGCCAAAGCCCTGGAAAATCGCGTCGAGCAGGTTTATCGCGAAGCGATTGCCGACCTGTTCCAGGATCCCCGCGATCTGGCAGAGGTGATGGAGATCCTCAAGTTGCGTGAGATCTACCGCCATCTGTCAAACGCCGCCGACCGCGGCGATCAGGCGGCCAACGTGATCGGCGACATCGTCGTAAAGTGGTTGTAAGGGGGTTTAATCCTCTGCCTTCCCTGTTAGCCTTCTAAGCTTCATACTTATTTCCCGCCATTGGATTTTTGAGATGCCCAGTTTTTGGCGGATCTTATCTGGGTCTGTGCCAGATCGCCAGTCGCTTAAGGCGCACGTCCAACGGCACATTTCAAAGGACAGGTGCTTATCTAAACCTGCCTGTAGGCTCAGGTCCTCCAGAAGATACTCTAAGCGGCGCTGTGACCAGGGGAACAACTGGTCGCTGAGTTTGTATTGGGCCTTGTATTCTGGATAAATCGCCACCCAGCTTTCTGGGAGCGGGATCTTGCGTTCTTTATAGCGGTGCTGAGGGCTGGCGTAGCGCACGAAGAGCAGAGGGCCGTTAGGCGCTTCCAGGTCGACATGATTCAAGCGCAATGCCAGGGTCTCGCTCTTCTTGATGCCGGTATGCAGCAACAGGTCAAGCAAGGCAAAATAGCGGGTATCATGAGCGGCTTCGTGCCAGTGCTCCTGCGCCACCTCGAGCACAGCCAGGACTTCATCCGGGGTGAGGACGATCGGCAAGGGGCTGATCACAGATTTCTGGATGACCTTCTCGGCCGGGTCGATCAACAATACGCCGTATTGGTGGAGCCAGCGAAAGAAAGCCTTGAGCGAGGTGATGCGCCGGGAAAGGGTCTTGGGGCTGCAAGGCACGCCGCGGCCTTTTTGCATCCATTCCAGGAAGTTATTCAAGTCGGTGGTCGAAACACTGCCCAAGCTACGGTCGGGAGGCAGGTAAGCAGCGAGCAAGTTCACATCGGCGGTGAAAGCCTTGACGGTGTGGGGGGAATTCCCCTGGTCATCTAAATAGAAGCGCCAGGCGTTGACCGCTGGGACGAGCGGGGTCTGGGTGGTGATGTGGGGGGAAGGGAGGGTTGATTCGGATGGGGGAGACATCAGGGCACCTCGGTCGATTAATGCGGATAGTTTATTCGTGTAGGTTATTCGTATAGCCTTACTCTTTTTAATTTTAGCCTACTTTATTTTGGATGTCAAGTTGTATAATTGGATTTGCATAAGGATCCCTTATAATAAAGCTATCAGGTCGATAGGAAAAATCGTGCTAGCGCGTGGATTCAACACCCTCAAACACCACTTCCCCCCAGGAGCAATCCTGGTAATTTTGATCTTGGTGGTTTGGAAGGTGACCTCATTCCCCTCGATTCAGGCCAGGGCGAATGCATCATTGATGCCTCGGGCGTTCTTGCCGCTCACTCTAAAGACGGACATCGACTTAACCGTGGCAGAGGTTAAGGTCATCCAGGGGACCTCTGCATCGGACAGTTTCGCTGTTTATATCGCCGGGCGACAAGCGCTGGCACGCGTGTTTGTAGAGACCAGCACCGGCAAGAGCATTTCAGGGGTGACAGCCAGGTTATGTGGGGACGACGAGGTCGACACGTCTCTTGGTTGTAACCAGCCTGATAATGGTTCGATCACCGCCCCCTCCAAAGAAAATAAGTTAAACCGGACGATAAATTTTAGCCTCCCAACCAACTGGCTTCGACCAGGCTATAGCTATCAGGTCGATCTGGACCCGCAGGGATTGATCCACGAGAGCGATCAGACAAACAACCGCTACCCTGCTACAGGCATACAGCCCTTCAATTTTGTCAATGCTCCAGATCTCAAATCAGTCATCGTGCCGGTCGCTTACCAGCCTTATAACAGCCCGCAGGTTTATTACCCACAAACCGATGACCTGGATTACCTGACGTTCCTACCGATTAAGGTGCTTCCCATCCCGGCCGCCACCTACCAAACCCACGCGCCATACCTATACCAGCCAGCTGAGATCAGGTACAACCTGGACAATCTGAATGGGGACGGTTGGGTTAGACTGCTGGATGAGATCACTGCGATCCATAACATGGAGGACCCCACCGGGTCAAAGAATTATTATGGTTTGGTCGATTCCTTCGACGCCCATGAATGCAACAACGGTTGTATCACTGGCGTTGCAAACCTCGGCGGAAGCGGCGGCTACCAGACCGCGGTCGGGTGGAGTGGATATGGGGAGGCATCACCGGAGGCGTCTGGAACCATGGTCCACGAATTGGGCCACAACTTTAACCGGAAACACGTCTTGTGTTCGGGTTTTGAGACTAACTTAGATTTATCCTATCCTTATCCCGGAGGGAAAATCGGGCAATTTGGTCTGGATGTAGCGACAGGCACGCTCTATGATCCGAACAGCACCTTCGACTTCATGGGTTATTGCTCTCCCACCTGGACATCAGACTACACCTATTGGCACATCTACCAGTTCCGTCAATCTGCCGAACTGAGGGAAGAGATTTCCCGCCCACCAGAAGATGCCTTCTATATCAGCGGATTTATTTCACCAAGCGGTCGAGTCACGCTGAGACCGGTCTACCGGCAAGCGGTTCAAATGCCTGGCCTCGTTGAAGGCTCTTTTGTGCTGGAGATGCTTGGCAGTGAAGGAGAGGTGTTGGCGACACATACATTCAACCCGGTTGAAGTTGCCGACTCGCCCGGTTATCGCCTGTTTGGATTCTTCGTCCCGGCGATCGATGGCCTCAATGGGCTGCGGCTGCGAGAGGGCGAGCGCCTCCTGGTGGAGAGATCCAATGTAGACAGGATGGACACGGCAGCCTTCGAGATCGGCGCGCTTTCTCTGGAGGGCGAACAAAATACGACATCCCTGCTCTGGCCGGCGGTCTCCCATCCAAGCGCAGATATCGTCTACCGCCTGCGCTTCTCAGCGGATGGCGGCCGGACCTGGCAGGTGCTGGCCCTGGATCGGAGCGATCCAGTATTTCCTCTCCCCTCCCGTTCGGGAATGGATTTCTCGCAGGGGTTAATAGAAGTCCAGGCCAGCGATGGGCTCCACACAAGCACGCGCATTTTCAGCGTCAGTGAAGTACCTTAGTTCTGGGATTCCAGGCGTTGAAAGCCAAGGTCTGAGGCAATGCCGCGCATGGCCTGGATGACATTGGCGACGTGTTCCCATAAATCCACCCCAAACTCTTCGGCAGCCGTGGCGATCTCGGCGCGGTCAGCCCCGGCGGCGAAGGCCCGATCTTTCCATTTCTTCTTGACTGAGCTGACTTCGAGGTCCTCCAGGGATCGAGAAGGACGCACTAAAGCCACAGCGGTTATTAATCCGGTGACCTCGTCGCAGGCATACAGAGCTTTTTCCAGCGGTGTCTGGCGCGGGACTCCGGTATGGTCGGCGTGGCTGAGGATGGCGCGCATGATCTCCTCGGGCACACCGCGCTGGCGCAAGAGTGGCGCGCCGGCTTGCGGGTGATTTTCCAGTGTGGGATGGATCTCCCAATCGAAATCGTGCAGCAGGCCGGTGATCCCCCACAAATCCTGATCCTGGCCCAATTTAACGGCGTAGAAACGAAGCGCCGCTTCGACAGCCAGCATGTGCCGCACCAGGTTTTCGTTCCTGATAAATTCATACACGATAGCCAGGGCATCAGAACGTTTCATTGCGCCTCCTGTGGAAAGATCGGTTGGGGGTTGCCTAGAGCTGGGGATGGCGGAGAGACGTGGACTTCCCAGAGGGCGACCAGCGTAGCGGCAGTCTCGCGCATAGACCAATAGAGCAAGGAATAACGGCGGTACTCGCGCAGGTCAGCGGCGACGCCGGTCGCCGGCAAGCCCAGGGCATTGCACACGTAAAGGGCGCGCGGCAGGTGGAATCCCTGCGTGACCAGGATAGCGGAATCGACTTTAAAGATATGGCGCGCCCGGAAGCAGGAGTCATAGGTGCGCCGTCCAGCTTCGTCTAATACGATGTCTTCGGCCGGCACGCCCAGGTCTAACCCGTAGGCGCGCATCGAGCGTGGTTCGCTGTAATTGGCAAAGTCGCTGGTACCGCTCATCAGGATTTTTTCCACCTTTCCGGAGAAGTACAGCTCGACGGCGGTGGCCACGCGGTCGCGCAGCACCGGGGAGGGGGAGCCATCGCGCCACAGGCCGGCGCCGAAGACGATCGCTACCCGTCCCGGGGGGACATCCTCCACTTGATAGCGACGGGGCCAGGCGAAGAGGCCGGTCAGCAAGCGCGGCAGGATGGCCGCCAGCAGGGCCAGGGAGATCGCACCAGCCAGAATCCACAGGATCATCTTCAAGATCCGTTTTAGCACGGGCGAATTGTACCATGCCAAGATAGGCGGTTAAATCAAGCAGGGCGGTATGACCGCCCCGCAATGAGCCCCGATCCTGGATGTGGGTTAAACGACTTTCTCTCGCATTACGGAGCTCAAGTAGTCCATCGAGGCGACAACAATCGCGATTGCTATCATCTGAGCGCTGGCGGCGCGGTAGTTGAACAGGTTGATGTTCTGTTGGAGCAAGAAGCCGATGCCGCCTCCGCCAGCGAAGCCGATGATGGTGGACATGCGCACATTGATATCCCAACGATACATTGTGAAGGAGATATAGGGAGGGACGATCTGCGGGATCACAGCATAGATGATAGTTTGCAAGCGGTTCGCCCCGGTAGCAGTGACTGCTTCAAGCGGACCTGGCAGGATGCTTTCAACCTGTTCCGAATACAGCTTGGCCAGGGCAGCTATCGTATGCAAAGACAGCGCCAGTACGCCGGCGAATGGCCCAATCCCCACCCAGACGGCAAATACAATCACCATGATCAGCGGCTCGATAGCACGCAATGCATTGAGAATAGTGCGGGAAATGTAATAAATCACCAGGCCAATCGGCACAGTATCGGCTTCTTTGATGAGTAAAGCCGCTCCAAATGCGAGCACTGCACCTATCCCCGCAGGCCACCAAAGGGTTTTTGACAGATCATCGATCTGGTACAGCCAGTCGATCCCTGCTCCGCTCAAAGCCATTAAAGTCGCCCCGGCCAACGCGGTGAACAGCAGGTTCAAGCTGACGCGTGCGAGGTTCGGCAAGCGGGTGTTGAGCAGCTGCCCTAGACGGCCTGCCGAGTTGCTGAGGGCCGCGCCGCCTACCAATGCTGCTATTAAAGTGATTAATATTGCAAGGATTTCTCCCAGATCGGTGATGAACGTCCCGAGAAATCTTACGAACTGAAAGCGAACCGCCAGTACGTTTCCTAACTCAATCACCAATTTCGAAAGCAGGAAGAGGGACAGAATGGCGGCCAGGCTGGCAACGAATAGCGCAGCTAACCGAGCCAGACGCAAAGAGATGGTTGGCCGTTGAATCTCTTCTTGCGGTAGAGCCCAACGCATGGGTAACCAGGCGACCACCAGCCCGGCGAACAGGCTTCCGATGTTCAGCGCCAGGTTATCGCTGAGCACTGCGGTGAGCCCTCCAACCAGACGGGAGACCTGTATGCCGATGGCGATGCCAGCCGGCCAGGCGAGGATAGAGAGCGAAATGCTGGCTAATGGGCTGCGCACATCCTTCATCAAGTTGCGTGCGGTGAAGAAACTGATCGGGACTGCCAGCGCCGTTCCTATGGTTGTGGCTAGGAGCGCTAGGAAGACCGTTTCGATGATTTTGTCCCAGGTATCCTTGGCGGTTTGGGTGAAATGCGGCGCTCCAACGTTGCGGCGGGTAATGACGCGCACATATTGGACTTCCTCGCTGGGGCGCTTTGGTAATTCGACGGTTACTTCAAAATGACCGCTTTCATCGGTTTCGATGGTACCCATCTGCAACTTTACTTCGCTGGGCGGGATAAATATGATCGGCCCTCCGGTTCTCGGTTCAAAATTGAAACCCTCGACGCGGATATTTGTCTGGGGTTCGGCACACTGAGGGGTCAAGATCATGTATGGACCGCTGCGATCTGGTTCAGGCGCTGTCAACTCACCAGCTGGGCAGGGCACCAGGATCGGCGCGTTGACTTCAAATTCCTCTCTTTCGTATTCGATGATGTCCGGCTTGGCTAGAGCACGCAGGATGCGAACCAGCTGCTCCTGGCGGCGCGGGGAGCGCGTCTCGTCCAGATTGACTTTGGTAACCTGGAATCCATACCCATAGATCACCATAGCAACCAGGACAGCCAGCCCCAGGCCCAGTGATCGGATAATGCTAGTCTTCTTTTTTGTGTCCACTTGTCTCAACCGACTCTTTCAGCATCTTTCCCGTAGATTTCTTTAAACTTTTTATCGTCGATTTCTGCGGGCAAGCCTTCAAAAACCAGCCGGCCTTCATTCAACGCCACTACCCGGTCGGCATAACGGTGAACCAGGTCCAGAAAGTGCAGGCTGCACAGCACCGTGACACCATCTTCTTTGTTGATCTGTTCGAGATACTGCATGATGCTGTGCGCAAGGACCGGATCCAGGCTGGCGACTGGTTCGTCGGCAAGGACCATTTCCGGATCCTGCATCATTGCTCTGGCGACCCCGACCCGCTGCTGCTGGCCGCCACTCAGCTCATCCGCACGTTGGTAAGCTTTATCGGCGATGCCCACGCGTTGAAGTTGCTGCCTTGCTTTCTCAAGATCGCTTTTTGGAAAACGGTTGATCAGGCTCCAGGCCGGGTTCACGTAACCCAGGCGTCCAGCCAGGACGTTCGTCAGAACGGTGGATCGGTAGACCAGGTTGAATTGCTGGAAGACCATGCCGATCCTGCGCCGAATCCTGCGCAGCTCCTCATGCGAGGCAGCCGTGATGTCGAGGCCGTTCCAAATGACTTGTCCCTGGGTGGGATCGATCAATCGGTTGATGCACCGCAGTAATGTAGATTTCCCTGAGCCACTCAAGCCAATCACCGCCAGAAACTGGCCTTCCTCCACCGAAAAATTGACGTTATCCAATGCCAGGACACCGCCTTCGTAGATCTTGGTGAGATTTTTTATGATTAGCATAATTAATGCTTGAGTTTCGGTCAGGATTGTTTCATAGGGAATTGGACTGGCCGATTAAACCTGTACAGAAATTCAGAAAGGTGGTGTTTTGCGGGCGCTGAGACTCGCAAAACACCACCTGTTCATACCTTCCCACGAAAACCGGGGATGTGTTCGTACATCCAGAGACTACTCGCCCAGGTCTTCAAGAGTTAAACCGACGGCTTCCACCATCTTGCGGACGAAGTCATACTCTTCATCGGCGGCGGGGTTGATGCCGGTCCAGTTGTAGAAGTCCTGGCTGCCGATGGAGTCTCCCCAGGCTTCTGTCTGGGCGAAGGCCAGGAGCGCCTCCTCGATTTGAGCGCGCAGATCCTCCGGGAACTCCGGCCCGAACGACAATGTATCGTTGGGGATGGCAGGCGAGATCGCCAGGATGCGGAGCTTCTGAACTGCATCCGGCGCGGCTTCACGTATGTTAGCACGGGCATCACGCACACGTAGATTGCCGCACACAATCGCGCCGCCATCGCTGGTCAGGGAGCAGGATGCCACGAGGTCATCCGGGATGTCTGGTGGATCGCCTTCTTTCCAGGCGACTTCATCAGTATCGACGTCGGTCGGTGGGCTGTAGAACGTCGTGGCAAAATCCACCTCGCCGTTATACAGGGCCTGCGCGGACTGGTTATGGCCACCGGTTTGCACCTGCTCACCGGGTGTGATGCCGGCTTCGTTGAACATCACCAGCGGGACCATGTAGCCAGAGGTTGAGCTAGGATCGCCAAAACCCCATTTAAGACCATTCAGGTCTTCCAGGGAGTCAATGTCGCTGTCACGCGCGACAAGGATCTGCGCCCAGTAGACATCGAAGCCAAAGCGGACGGCCTTGAAAGCCACGTCCACGCCACAGAGCTGGCTGGCAAATACATATCCCAGGGCAGGGATGAAGCCCATGGTGTCGCCGGGTGAAGCGCACATCTCCTCGATAGTGGCCACGTATGAAGTCGGGACGCTGACCTCGAAGAAGAGGCCAGTCGCATCATGCAACGCCTGGGCCATGACCTCGCCGCCGCTGACGATCATCTGAGCGTCCACCGAGGGGACGAAGAGCACCTTGATGGGCTGTTCCTCCGTCCCAACTTTTACTTCATAGGCGCCGGGCCCGATCTCATCATAAGTCAGTGTGAAGGTGGGGCCGAACCACTTCAAGTTGATCTCTTCCAGAGTGCCATCGACCTTCATTTGAGCGATCGCCAGGTTGAAGGGCTCGACCAGGTCGCTGCCCTTGGGGAAAACGAAGCCCAGCTGATCGCTGGAGATCGAGGGACCGATTAGTTTCAAATCCTCCTTGTTGGCTCCCAGGTAACCCAACCCGGCGGTCTCGTCAATGATCACGCCGTCTGCATCGCCGGAAAGGACTGCCTGGACCGCCAGGCCAAAAGTGTCGAAGGCCATGATGCGCTCTTCCCCGACGTGTTTCTTGGCAGCTTCATAGTTGGTGGTGCCCACCTGCTCGGCCAGTTTTAAGTTGGGGTCGGCAGCAAACTCCTCGATGTTCTCGAAGCGATCCTCGTCGATGCCCACCAGCAAACGTTGCTCGATGTTTACGTAACCGTCGGAGAAGTCGACCGTCTTGGCGCGCTCCTCGGTGATGGTAATGCCGTCGGCCGCCATGTCAAACTGGCCTTCAGCCACCGAGGCGATCATCGTGTCCCAGCCGAACTCTTGCCACACCGGTACGCAGTTCATCCGCCGGCAGGCTTCGTTGATGAAATCATAATCCCAACCATCTGCTTCGCCGGTTTCCAGGCTTTCGAAATTGAATGGCAGGTAGGCGTTCTCGATGGCGATCGTGATCTCACGGCCGCCCAGGTCGGGCAGGACGATCTCTTCGGTCACCTGCGGAGCTTCCGTGGCCGGCGCCTCGGTGACCACCGGGGCCTCGGTCGGCGGAGGGGGCGCCTCGGTGGCGGCAGGGGCGCAGGCCGCCAGGATCATGCTGGCTATGACCAGAATACTGATCAGCAAAAAGATTTTTTTCATTTTACTTTTCTCCTCCAGAGAAATAGTTTGGATTGATTGGAAAGGAATTGTTGTTGGCGACTGCTTGGATTATGCTCTCAAACACCTCCTTTTTTAGTCGAATAGTCGACCGATGCTGTGCATCGACCGATGCTTTGCATCGGCGTAGCCTTGTAGTCAGATAGTCAAGATCGACAATTATGTGCGGCCTACGAAGGAGCAACTTTCATAACGACAGATAGGGATTTGGTTTATTTAGTAAAGCTATTCTTCACTAGTTTTCAAGCGTTTCTCCATATACTTGACTCCGATCGAAAGGATGATGGTCATGCTCAGATAGAGAAAGGCAAGCGTGTTGTAAGTTTCGGGATACAGAAACGAGCGGGCAACATATTTCTTGCTCAGCTGGGTGATCTCCTCCACCCCGATGACTGATACCAGGGAGGATTCTTTGAGCATGGAGATAAAGTCGTTGCCCAGCGGAGGCAAGATGCGTCGGAACGCCTGGGGCAGGACGACCAGGCGCATGGTCTGCAGCCAATTGAGCCCGAGCGCCCTGGAGGCCTCCAGCTGGCCTTTCTCGATGGATTGAATTCCGGCGCGGAAGATCTCCGAAGAAAAGGCCCCATAATTGATCGCCAGGGCAATCACCCCCCGCACAGCAAAATTTACCTCGCGATTGCTTAAATTAGCCAACGCGTTGTCAGGCCCGAGCACGTCGATGGCAGCCAACCACTCTCCCAGAGAATTGATTAAAACGATCCCGGCCGGGACGATCACCAGCGCTGTGTAGAAGATCAACACTAAGACCGGCACGCCGCGCACAATTTGCACATACAGCATGGCGATATTTCTGAATACAAGGTTTTTTGACATCTGGCCAAAGGCGGTGAGCAAGCCAATCACCATGGCACAAACAAAGGCGATGAGAGTCACGATGATGGTCAACCGCAAGCCGACTGCCAGGTATACAATAATTTCCTGGTAGGTGGCGCTGGTGACAAAGTTGTAGACCAGAAAGACGGCTGCCAGCAGGATCAATAAAGCCCACCAGGGGAATTCCGCCAGGCGGTCGACGACCCGCGTTTGAACCAGGGAGGTGGGTTTAGCGATGCGGGAAGTGGTCGTTGTGCTCACTGGTTAAAATCATAACCGTTTTTACACCCCCTGGCAAGTGACAGATGACATTATATTTCATCCTCTTGCGCCAGGGTCTTCAAGGGGTTACAATGCCAGACACATGGACACCGACCGCGCTTACCAGCAGACCCTGGATTATCTGTACAGCTTCGTCGATTACAGCTTGCAGCGCTCTGTTCGCTATTCGCCGGAACAATTCGACCTGGAGCGCATCCAGGCTTTGATGACTGCACTGGGCAACCCTGAGCGGGACTACCCGATCATCCATGTAGCCGGGACGAAAGGCAAGGGTTCGGTCGCTTCTTTCTGCGCCAGCGCACTGCGAGCGGCGCGCTATCGCACCGGCTTGTATACCTCGCCCCACCTGGAAGAATACACCGAGCGCATCCAGATCGACGGGCAGCCTATCCCCCCGACCGACCTGGTAACCCTGGTGGAGGCAATGAAGCCTCAAATCGAGGCTATCCCCCGCCTGACGACCTTTGAAATCACTACCGCCCTGGCTTTCCTGTACTTCAAGCAACAAGGCGTTGGGGCGGCGGTCATTGAGGTCGGGTTAGGAGGGCGGCTGGACGCCACCAATGTGTGCCAGCCAAAGGTAGCTGTGATCACCTCCCTTTCTTACGATCACACCTATTTGCTGGGCGAGACGCTGGCCGAGATCGCCGCCGAAAAGGGGGGCATTATAAAGTCTGGCGTGCCGGTGGTACTGGCACCGCAGAAGGACGAGGCGCGCCTGGTGATCGAACGCATCGCTGCCCAGTGCCAGGCGCCGCTGACCCAGATCGGCCGCGATTACCTGTTCGCTCGGGTGGCGCATACTCTCGAGAACCAGACGCTGTTGGTTTGGCCAGCTTCCGATCAATGGCGACTGGACACGTTTATCGAGTCAGGCGGCGGACACGAATGGGAACCAGTGCGACTGACCATCCCGCTGCTCGGTTATCACCAGGTGGAGAACGCCGCTACGGCTTATGCTGCCCTGCAGGTCGCACGCCAGGCTGGCTTTATGGTCGATGAGACTGCCATCCGCCAGGGTTTTAGCGAAGTTTACTGGCCGGCGCGCTTCGAAGTATTGCAGCGTTTCCCGCCGGTAATCGTCGACTCTGCTCACAATCGCGATTCGGCTGAGAAGCTGCGCAGGGCCCTTGACGATTACTTTCCGGGCTATGCGGTGATATTGGTATTTGGGGCTTCGGAAGATAAGGACATTCACGGCATGTTTGCCGAGTTGCTGCCGCGCGTGCGGCAGGTTGTGGCGACGAAATCGGTGCATCCGCGCGCCATCGAACCAGAAGTGCTGGTGGAGATGGTCCACCAGTTTGGGCGCCCAGCCCGCGCCATCCCCCAGGTAGAGGCAGCCCTGGAAGAAGCCCTCGGGTTGGCGGAGGGCGAGGCGGTTGTCATGGTAACGGGGAGTATCTTCGTGGCGGCCTCCGCCCGACAGGCCTGGAAAGCGATGCCTGGAGAGAAGCGATTACAATTGATTGGGAATCGAAAATGAAAAATAATGATTGGTTTCTAAAGGATGACGAAGAAGAATTTGGCGAGGCGTTGCACCGCCGCACCGAAGAGCTATACGGCGTCCGGGATGCAGTTGCGAATGATGATGGACTGATCGAATGTCCGGTCTTACCGTTACGCGACCTGGTAGTCTTTCCGCGCATGGTCTCTCCAATCTTTGTCGGCCGGGAGAGCTCCCTGATGGCGATCGAAGAAGCCCAAATAGATGAGCAGACGATGATCGCTTTAATCCAGCGTGACCCGGAGATCGATGAGCCAGCGACTGGCGACTTCTTCCCGATCGGTGTGGAGATCGCCGTAGGGCGGCTGCTCAGCATGCCGGATGGTTCCAGCTCTGCCCTGGTTCAAGGCCGCCGCCGGTTGGAGGTGGTCGGGTTTACCCAGGAAGAACCTTTTCTGATCGCTCGTGCCCGCCGTGTCTATGAATCGACCGAGGTGGACCGCCAGACAGATGCTACCATGCGCACTGCCCTGGAGCTGTTCCAGCGCTGCGTGCAACTGGATCGCAGCCTGCCGGAGGAAGCTTATCTATACGCCCTGAATATCGAAGAGCCGGGTTGGTTGGCGGACATGATCGTGACCTCCATCGCACCGCCTTTGGAAGACCGGCAGGAATTGCTGCTGATCCTTGACCCGTTGGAGCGTATCAAGCGGGTGATCAAGTTGCTAGCCCAGGAGGCCGACGTCCTGGAATTGGAGGATGAGATCCACACTCGGGCGCAAGGAGAAGTGGATCGCACGCAAAGGGAGTTTTACTTGCGCGAGCAGATGAGGGTGATCCAGACAGAACTGGGGGAGGGAGACCCCTGGACGCGCGAGATTTATGAGCTGCGCAGCCGCGTCGAGGGGGTCAGCTTGCCAGATGAAGTCAAGGTGCGGGCGCTTAAAGAAGTGGAACGTCTGAGCCAGATGCCTGCTATGTCCCCTGAGGTTGGCATCATTCGCACCTATATCGACTGGATCCTTGACTTGCCATGGATGGATGCTACCGAGGACAACCTGGACGTGCGCCATGCCGGTGAAGTGTTGGACCAGTACCATTATGGCCTGCCGCGCATCAAGGATCGCATCCTGGAATATATCGCCGTACGCAGTTTACGTCCCAAGCGCGCCCGCCAACCGATCCTGTGCTTCGTCGGTCCTCCGGGGACGGGTAAAACCTCGCTGGGAAAGTCGATCAGTGAAGCGCTCGGCCGGAAGTTTGTGCGCCTGTCGCTGGGCGGGGTGCGCGATGAAGCCGAAATCCGCGGCCACCGGCGTACTTATATCGGCGCCTTGCCAGGGCGCATCCTGCAAACCATGCGCCGCGCCAACACCATCAATCCCCTTTTTATGTTAGACGAGGTGGATAAGCTGGGCCAGGATTTCCGCGGCGACCCGGCTTCTGCCCTGCTGGAAGTGCTTGACCCGGAACAAAACCACGCTTTCTCAGATCACTACCTGGAATTGGCGTATGACTTGTCGAAGGTGATGTTTATCACCACAGCCAATACGTCCGGCACCATCCCGCCAGCCCTGCTAGACCGCATGGAGGTGATGGAGTTCCCTGGCTATGTGGAGGAAGAAAAATTGGAGATCTCCCGGCGATTCCTGATCCCGCGCCAGCTTGAGGAAAACGGCCTGGAGGAGGCTGAAGTAGCTATCTCCGACCAGGCCTTGCAACGCCTGATTCGTGAATACACTTACGAGGCCGGCGTGCGCAATCTTGAGCGCGAGATCGGGCGCATCTGCCGAAAATTAGCCCGCCTGAAAGCCGAGAGGAAACGTTATCCGACTCACGTGGCGGCCGCGTCGGTCGAACGCTTCCTTGGACCGCCCCAGTTCTTCAACCTGGAGGCCGAACGGCATGACGAGGTCGGCGTTGCCACAGCCATCGCCTGGACGGAGAACGGCGGGGAGATCATGCCGGTCGAAGTGTTGCTGGTAGAAGGTAAGGGCAACCTGCAGATCACCGGGCAAATCGGAAATGTGATGCAGGAGTCAGCTCAGGCGGCGCTCTCGTTTCTGAAGTCTCGTTGCCGTCCATTGGGCGTAGACCCGGACGCCTTCGAAAACGTGGATGTGCATATCCACATCCCGGAAGGTGCCATTCCGAAGGACGGGCCCAGCGCCGGGATCACCATCGCCACTGCGCTGATCTCGGCCTTCACCGGTCGCGAAGTGCATAGAGAGGTGGGCATGACCGGCGAGATCACCCTGCGCGGCCGGGTTTTACCGGTCGGGGGTGTGCGTGAGAAAGTACTGGCAGCTCACCGCGCCGGCCTGAAGACTGTCATCCTGCCGCGCCGCAACCAGAAAGACTTGATCGATGTACCCAAGCGGGCGCGGGCAGAGTTGAATATTGTCCCCGTCGAGCACATGGACCAGGTGCTGGAAATTGCCCTGACGGGATCGCTAACTGCCAAGAAAGTCCGCCCGCGGCGGGTGGCGGCAGCGCCCAAAGCCAATCCCGAAAAAACTATCATAACCCCTGGCGAACCTCCTGTCCTGCAACCGGGCGCTTGAGGAGATCAACTTCCCGAAAGTTTCGAACTTTCGGGAAGTTGTTGTTAAGTTGTTATCTACTACCGCCAGCTGATTCTACGATCTGGTATACAGCCCCACCACCCCGATCTACCACGAACAGCTCACCGGCTTCGTCCTCGCCGAAGCTGCTGATGTTATACAATGTGTCGAGGAATTCATGCACTGACCAGCTGATCCCATCCGGTTGTAAGCCCCAAAGCTTTCCGCTGCAATAATCTCCGAGGAAGTAGATACCCTGCATGCCAGAATATGTCTGGCCGCGGTAAACGTACCCGCCGGTCACAGCACAGCCAGCAACATCGGTTTGGTAGACGAACACCGGGAGAGTCAGGCCGGTTTTGTCGCAGCTGCCGCCGCTATAGCATTCGAATCCCTCCATGATATTCCAACCGTAGTTTTCACCGCCCTGGCTTCTGGCAGGTTGAAAGTCGACCTCCTCCCACGAATTCTGGCCGACATCCCCAATAAAGAGATCGCCGCTGAGGCGATCAAAAGAAAAGCGCCAGGGGTTACGCAAGCCGAGCGCCCAGATCTCCTGCCGGTAGCCAGGCACGCCAACAAAGGGGTTATCGGTGGGAATGGCATAGGGCTGGTCGCCAGGAATACCGCGGTAATTATTCATGCTCAGGGGGAGAAAGATAAGGTAGTCACCAAAGGCAGATTGGGTCTGTGTGGATTCAACATCGATGCGCAATAATTTCCCCAGAAGCGAGGCAGGGTCTTGGGCGTTGCCATCCGGGTCGCCTCCACCGCCCCCATCCCCAGTGCCGATGTAAAGATAATCGTCTGGGCCGAAGGAGAGCTGGCCGCCGTTGTGGTTTTGGTTGCGTGGATGGTTCAGCAACAGGATGAGTTGCTCGCTGAGCGGGTCAGCTGCATTGGGCGTGGAGTCGAGATAGAAGCGCGAAACCTCGTTATCGCCATCCAGATTGGTGTAGTAGACGTAGAAATAATCTTTACCGGAAGCGAAGCCTGGCGGGAAAGCCACGCTGAGCAAGCCTTCCTCGCTGCCGCCAGTGGAAAACGGAGAACGCACCCGGTCAGAGATATCCAGGAAGATATTCTCGATGACGCCGTTCTTAAGGATCAGGATGCGGCCGCGCTGTTCGATGACGAACAGGCGCCCACTGCCATCCCCAGCGTGGGTGAGGTGTACCGGTGCTTCCAGCCCGGCGACAACCTGTGTCAAGGAGATTTGCGGCCAAGTTACACCTGGCTGCGCCTGGGTGTTCTGTGTAACTGAGACAAAGAGCCCGGCTCCCAGGGCCAGGGAGAGGAAGCAGGAGGAAATGAATTTATTCATCAGACTGCTTTGTGACTTCGCTAATCTGGTAGATGATCCCACCGGAATGGCTTGCTAAGAATATCTCTCCAGCCTGGTCTACGCCGAAGGAGGAGATCCAAGGTCGCGGGGTGGGATCAGCATACAAGAACTCGTTGTTTGTCCAGGTGCCGGCTTCTTGCCTCAGCCCCCACAGCTGGCCGCGGCAGAAGTCGCCGTAGAAATAAATTCCTTGCAGCCCAGGGAAGGCCGCGCCTCGGTAGACATAACCTCCGGTTACCGAGGAACAGGGTGAGATGCTGTGATCATAATCCCACACAGGAGGAGTCATGCCGGTGTCATCGCAATTATCTTCCAGGTGACAGTGAGAGCCTTCCATGATATTCCAGCCGTAGTTTTCACCACCATTACTGCTGGCGGGTTGAAAATCGATCTCTTCCCAGCCGTCATCGCCGACATCTCCCAGGTAAAGGTCGCTCGTTTGGGGATCGAAGGAAAAGCGCCAGGGATTACGCAGGCCGAGAGCCCAGATCTCCCCTCGATAGCCAGGTATGTCGACAAAAGGATTGTCGGGAGGGATGACGTAGGCGCGGGGCTGCGGAACGCCAATCGGATTTTTGAGGGTTAGCGGCAAATAGATGAGGTGGTCACCGGAGGGCAATTCGAACTCCACAGCGATGCGCAATAGCTTCCCAAGCAGGGAATTGACATCTTGAGCTTTGGCCGCGGTTTCATGACCACCGTCACCGACGCCGATGTAGAGATATCCATCCGGGCCAAATACCAATTGGCCACCGTTATGCTCATCTTCGCGGTTAGGGTGATCCAAGAACAAAATTAGCTCCTCGCGGTTGGGGTCGGCCAGGTTGGGATCCGGGCTGAGGTAGAAGCGCGAGACCTGGTTGTCGCCGGTTTGGTTGGTGTAATAGACGTAGAAATGGCTCTTCCCGGCGCCGAAGCCTGGGGGGAAAGCTACGCTTAACAGCCCTTGCTCGCTGCCAACCGGAGCAAGCACCCGGTCAGTGATATCCAGAAAAGTTCCCTGGATCACGCCGTTCTCGAGAATCTTGATCAGGCCGCTTTGCTCGACAATGAATAGCCGCCCGCTGCCATCACCGGCATGAGTGATATAGAGCGGCCGGTTGAAGCCGCTGGCAACCTGCACCAGGGAAATCTGTGGCCAGGCAGCTGCGGGTTGCGCACCGGCCTGGTCTGCCGGGGAGAAGACCAGCCCGGCCGTTAAAATAAAAGTTATCAATCCGACAAAAAGGAGGTTTTTTTTCATGGGTGATCTCCAATCCTTGTTCTTTAGCCCTCTTCATGGGCACGCGTTCTGAAGATGTTCTTGATAGTTCTGCGCAAAAACGTGCTTACCCGTGCCGTCACAAGCAGCACGGAAATAGTAGTATGGGGTTTGGGCTGGGAATGCTACCGCCTCCAGAGCACTCAAGCCGGGATTAGCGATTGGGCCTGGCGGTAAACCTGGGTGCAGGTAGGTGTTATAAGGGGAGTCGACCTTTAAGTCTTGAGCGCTGAGCGGATTCGTCCACCAGGTTTTTTGGGTTTGGTTGTATCCAAGGGCGTACTGGACGGTCGGATCAGCTTCCAAGGGCATACCGATCGCCAGCCGGTTGAGAAAAACTGAAGCAAGCAGGGGCATCTCCTGTGTAACGACGGCTTCGCGCTGCACGATTGAGGCAATTGTCACACCAGTGAAGATGCTCAAACCCTGGCGCTCAAATCCGGCCTGGATGTGTGGAGTGAGCTGGACTTTAAAACTATCTAGCAGAACGTTAACCACCTGGGAGGCAGTCGCTGCGCGCGGCAGCTCGTAAACGCCTGGGAATAGAAACCCTTCTAAGGAATTTTCATCGGTATGATCCTCCAGGTAAGGAAAATCCTCTGGGATAAAGTAAGCCGCCTCCATAAATTCCGGGGGGGTGATTTCCAACCCGGAGCTGGGCAATGTGGCGGCGATCTCCTCCAGGCGCCAACCTTCCAGGATGGATAGGGTGACCTCTTTCGGGGTCGCGTCTTGCAGGGCGTGGGCGATCTCCAGCGGGCTCATCGCTGGGCTGAGGTCGTAATTTCCGGCCTGCAGGGTGGTGTCCAGTCCAGCGTATTGCAGGTAATTTGTGAAAGCCCCTGCGTCGGGGATCAGCCCGGCTGACTCCAAGCGGGTGGCGATGACCGGCGGACTCTCCCCCAGGTCGATGCGAAAGGATTGGGGGGGACCCAAAGGATCGATCGCGCTGGTCAGGTTGCCTGCCTGCCACAGGAGTCCTAGCGAGAGGCGCAGGCGTTGTTCCAGGCTTAAACCCGGCGCGGCGCGACCGAATGTTGCTTCCGTCTGGGCGAGCAACCACAGGCCGGCAGTCGCCATGAGAGCCACCGCCAGGCAGGCTATGATCGCCAGAATGAGCAGTGTGCAGGAGGGACGGCGGGAGCGAGGTTGGGCCATTGGTTCAATTGGTAGTAGTCAGTTGGTAGTTGTCAGTAACCAGTAACCCCGTTATTTGTAGCTTCTGACTCCTGTCCACTAGCTACCGCTTAATGGCAAGCGAGTCGAGGTAGGATTGCAAGATCACCGTAGCGGCCAACTCATCCAGGTGGCCGCGGCGCCGGCGGCGGGGAGAACCCAGGGCCAGCCGGGCGGCGCGGGCTTCCGAGGTGCTGAAGCTTTCATCCCACAATTCTACTGGCAGGTCGGTTTGCGCTTTGATGGCAGCTGCCAGGCGGGTAGCCCGCCGGCCTTCCAGTGTGGGCTGGCCCTGCTCATCCAGGGATTGGCCGACGACGATTAAGCCTGCCTCGTGCTCGGCGGCTATCGCGATAATAACGGCTGCGTCTACTGGGCGTGAGATATGCTGGAGCACAGTCAGGGGATTGGCGATCGAGGCAGTGGGATCGCTGATGGCGATTCCGATGCGCTTTTGCCCTGGATCGACGGCGAGGATTCTCATAGAGCGAGTTTATCGTGGACAGTCGTCAGTATATAGTGGTTATTGCCATGTGTAAGTAATCTGTTCACTGAACAATGAATACTGAGATGCGGAAAGGGAGGAGAGGTGTAAAAGGCCACCAGGATGGGCGAAGCAGGATGCCAGGAGAGTTGGAAAGGGTCAGGTTTTGCATCAGACGCTGGCGGGCTTTGGTTGGGGAAATCCCCAGAGCTAGGTGAATAGCCTGGTCAGGGGCTAACCTGGCCTGGATCGTTCTCCTGGCGCGCAATTGCCAGCGGGCGGTCACATCATCTTCCAGGACTGGATCTGTCAGGTGTTCGATTTCCAGGGTGTCTGCTACCGGTAAATATCCTTCAGGCAGGTTGGCATCCAGGACAGAGGCAGCCAGCGAACGCAGGTCTTCCCCTGAGACGGCCGGAACCTGAAATTCGAGGCGTAAAGCCAGGTCGATCTGGCTTGCAGGCTGAGCTTCCGGTGGGTTGTAGGCTTCTTCGAGAGTTCGCGCCAGGGAAGGGAGGGGAGAGAGCAACAAGTCGTCAAGGCCGAGAGCCGCATGGATCTCAGCCAGTGCGTTTTCACGCAGGGCAGCGATCAGGTGGTTATATAACCGGCTCTGATCGAGCGGCGTGGGTGCTGGGGCGGGCAGCTCGCTGCCGCCTGAGATCGGTTCCGGATTGGTGACCGTAAGGTTGACGCCCAAAGCGCCTTCGATGGCCCGGATGCGGCCAGCCCCCAGGTTGGCGGCGCTGCCCGGCGCCAGGGCGGTCACCGGCAGGGAAAGTGTCTGTCCTGGTCCGGCAGGTACCCGGCCAGCTCGGCCGGTGGTGAATCGAACCCCGGATTCAGGTGAGCTCACTACAGTTCCAGCTGGGAGCGTGACTGTCTGGTCGGTGAGATTGGTGAATGTCACCCGGCCGGCTGCGTAGCGTTCGGGAATCTGAACGCTGCCGGTGGTTGGGAGGCTGTCGCGCCCTTCAACAATAGCGCTGCTCGTGCGGATCGGCAGCACGCCTGAGAGGCCGACCCGTGCGGCCGAAGCACTGGCTCGAACGGGGATGATAATCTCCTGGATGTGTGTATCAGGAGTGAGCGTGATTTGGGCGCTTGGGAAAAAGATGGCTACTATGGAAAGCAGGGCCAGCACGCCAAGGCTAAAGAAACCCTGACGGAGGGCTGGTGAGAGAGCAGCAGGATTTCTGATGGGGCGGGCGGGATCGTCACGCAGCGTTTGTCCAGGGAGGGGTTTGGCGAATCTCTCAATCTGGGCGCGGTTGCGGCTCAGTTTGCTTTGAGTAGGACGCCTCCAGCGGGTTTCCTGCGCCTGACGAATAGAATCGAAGGTATGGATGCCCAATTGGCGAGCATGAAAATGCACCTGGGTGTCGTGCGTAACCAGAGCCAGCTGGACGCCAAGGGTGAGGCTGCGGCGCAGTAAAAGCACCAGATCGAGCTGGCGGGTGAGGACTCGCCCCCTGGCCGGCCAAACGAGCAAGACGCGCCGGGTCTGACTCCAGCCCATCTTATCGCGGGTTGAGATGGCATCGTCGTGGGATTCCAGTTGTAAGATCTGAGTCTTCACTCTGTCGTTATCAACTTATCTGCTACCCACTTCGCGGCGCTCGCCAGCGCTTCTCCCAGCTGGCTCGCATCTTTACCCCCGGCTTGAGCCAGGGTAGGCCGGCCACCCCCACTGCCCCCGAGAGGTTTGGCCACGTGCTTGATTAAGTCTCCGGCGTGCAGGCCACGCTGAACCAGGTCTTCGGTGACGGCCGCTACCAGGGTGGGGCGGCCCTCGACGACAGAGGCCAGGACGACCACCCCGCTGGGATACCGTTGGCGGAAGCGGTCTGTCATCTGGCGCAAGGTGTCGGGGTCTGCGGCGGGCAGAGTCAGGGTGAGCAGCGGCACGCCTGCCACGCGGGGCACGTTCTCCAAGCTGCCGGAAAATTCGATGGCAGTCATTGCGTTGCGCAAGTTCGCTACCTGCTTACGCATGTCTGAAATTTCATCTAGCATATATTTGGTTTTTTCCGGTAGCTGGTCGGGAGCTATGTCTAATAATCCCGCGGTTTGGTTCAGTAGGCGGAAACGTCGCTGGACCAGCGCGTAGGCTCCGCGCCCGGTCACGGCTTCAATGCGGCGCAATCCAGCTCCCACGCTGCCTTCGCTGGTGATCAGGAAGAGGCCGATATCGCCAGTATCGCTGACATGGGTCCCGCCGCACAGTTCATAGGAGAACAGCTCCGTTTGTCCAGTAGTTGAACTGCTGGACGATCCTGGTGGTGTACCCTCACTGGACAAACCATGACTTCCGATAGTAATCGTACGGACAGTTTCCGCATATTTTTCACCGAACAGAGCCATGGCGCCTTCGCCCATCGCCTGCTGAAGGGGTTTGAAGACGATGTTCAAGCGGTAATCCTCGAGGATGTCCCGGTTGACGCCGGCCTCGATGCGCGCCAGCTCTTCAGGTGTGACCGCTTTGGGGTGGGTGAAATCGAAACGGAGCCGGTCAGGGGCAACCAGGGAACCGGCCTGGCGGGCGTGCTCACCGAGGACTGCCCGCAGGCTGGCATGCAGCAAATGGGTGGCGGTGTGGTTGCGCATGATATCCCGGCGGCGTTGGGCGTCAACCTGGGCCAGTGCCCGTTCGCCCAGGCGCGGCTGGCCGCGCACCACCTCGCCGACATGGACGATCACTCCTGCGGCCGGTCGGTGCATATCAGTGACCTTGATTTCCCAATCAGCCCCATCTTGCGAGAAGATCCACCCAGTATCGGACACCTGCCCGCCGGACTCGACGTAGAAGCAAGTTTCGGGGAGAAGCACTTCCACCTGGTCTCCCGGCTCGACCTGGCTGGCAGGCTCCCCGGATCGCACCAGGGCCAGGATAGCCCCGCGCACTTCGAGCGCGTCATAGGGGGCGTAAGTCACACCATGCGGGCTGAGAGCGCCTTGAGATTGCAGAGAAGTTAATATCTCGCGATAGATTTCGACGTCCTCATCACCCAGAGCGCCAAAAGCTTCGCCAACTCCCGAGGCGAGGCGATGTTCATCCATCGCCTTGTGAAAGCCCTCTACGTCGACTTCCAGATTTTGCTCAAGAGCGATGTCGCGGGTGATCTCCAGGGGTAAGCCATATGTGGCGTACAGGTCGAAGGCTGTCTCTCCAGGCAAGCTGCGCTCCCCGCTGGCCTTAAGTTTATCCAACAAACCTTCCAGTTTGGCGACGCCGCCTTCCACGGTACGTTGAAATCTTTTCTCTTCGCGCGTCAGGTTATCCAGGATGGCTGACCGGTTGCGGGCGATCTCTGCGTAGAACTGGCCATAGTTCTCGATCACGGTTTCGGCCACGTCAGCCAGGAAGGGTTTGTGCAGGCCGATCAGAGTGCCGAAAC
>Ga0209341_10000734_pt1 | contig 33383 bp, 46 predicted proteins | sample RifCSP13_2_FD_184020 | JGI IMG/M metagenome (GOLD analysis project Ga0209341, IMG submission 184020) | Soil microbial communities from Rifle, Colorado - Rifle CSP2_sed 13_2 (SPAdes) (version 2) | ecosystem: Environmental > Terrestrial > Deep subsurface > Rock core/Sediment | place: Rifle... | reverse complement strand
TCCAATGTTTGTAATCACGCCCACCTGCGGTAAAGCCAGGTCGCAAAGTAGGCTGATCTCCCCAGGCACATAAAAACCCATCTCCAGGACGGTGCGTTCATGTTCCTCGGTCAGCTGGAGCAAAGTCAAAGGAACGCCAATTTCATTATTCAGATTGCCAAAACTCTTCAATGTGCAGTAACGTTGGCTTAGAACCTGCGCGACGAGTTCTTTGGTGGTTGATTTTCCCACGCTGCCGGTGATCCCAACCACTCGTAAGTCCATCCGCTGCCGCCTATCACGGGCAATTTGTTGCAAAGCTAGCAAACTATTTGTTACCCTTATGCAAAAAGGGGCCTCCCCAATATTCGCTAAGGATTCCGCTTGCCCACCTGCGCGCAAATCTAGCTGCAGGAAATGAGCCGAGAGGTCTCTCTCAACCAGCGCCAAAGTTGCGCCGTGGTCGAAGGCATCTTGCACGTAGTCATGGCCGTCAGTGTGCTCACCTTCCAGAGCCACGAAGAGTGAGCCCGGGATAGCTTCGCGGGAGTCGATCACAGCACTGGTAATCACCCGTCCCGTGCCTTCGGGGCGCACGTCAGTCAGCGCTTCGAGAACGTCGGTCAGAGTTAACATGACAACTATTAGTTATCCATCAATCGCCGGCGATCTTTATCTAAAGGTATATTCATCAACACAACCAGGCGTTCGACAACCTGGCGGAAAACTGGCGCAGCGACCACGGACCCCCAGGGAGCAGTGGTCGGTTTTTCCAACCAGACATAGACCAGGAATTGGGGGTCATCAACTGGTCCCCAACCTACGAAGGAAGCGTGGGTTTGGCTGCTGGTGTAGCCGGTTGGCGTGGGGATCTCGGCCGTCCCGGTCTTCCCAGCCACCCGGTATCCTTCCACGAGAGCGATGGAAGACTCAACCTCCAGGGATGTCGCCAGCATTTCGGTGAGGGTATGGGCTGTTTCTCCGCTTATCGGTTCACCGGCTATCTGGGGAGAGGTATTATACTGCCGGTTCTGGTCAACAAACGACAGCACAATCCGTGGAATGACCATTTTACCGTCATTAGCAACTGCGGAAATCGCCATGGCCATCTGGATTGGTGTGACTGCCACGCCTTGACCGAATGAATTGGTGCCCAAATCGGCTTCATACCAATCGCTATCACCCGGAATCTTCAATCGGCCTGATGCTTCGCCAGCTAAATCGATCCCTGTCAGTCGCCCAAAGCCGAAAGCCTGCATATATCGGTAAAACCGGTTTGCACGCAATTCTGTCGCCACCCATGCCAAGCAGACATTCAAAGAATGCTGCATACACCCAAGCATGGTTTGCGGTCCCCAGGCACCCCGATCCCAGTTATGAATGATATTGCCGCCAACTTCGATTGAGCCGGTGTCCAGGAAGTTGGTGTCTGGCTTGACCGCCCCGCTGTCAAGCGCCGAGGCCATCGTTAACACCTTGAAAACTGAACCGGGTTCATAAGTCTTGCTTATCGCACGGTTGAAAGGTGTGGAATCCATAAAGATTTCATCGTACCGCCAGAATTCATTGAGATCCAGGCGCGGCGTTGTCGCCATGGCCAGGATATCGCCGGTTTTCGGATCCATCACCACGATGGTCGCAGCCTCTGAGCCGCTCTCAGTAATAGCTTTATCGAGGATCTTTTCAACCTCGGATTGTATATCCCTGTCGATGGTGAGGATCAAACTAACCCCACTCGGGACATTAGGCCGGTCTTCTACCTGGTTGGGATCCAGGGAGATCCAAACTTTGCGTGCCTCTCCTGCTAATTGGTCGTTGTATCTCTCCTCGATTCCGTAGTATCCTCGTCCTTCCCGACTGACAAAACCCAGGATATTTGATCCTACCCTTTTTTCTGGATAGCTCCGTTGAAGATATGGCGTAAAGGTTAAGCCTGCCAGGCTTGGGCGATCCTGCTCCTTGCTGTCGCCATAAGCTTTTTGCATCTCCCCTGCAAGTTGCTCGAGGCGATCTTTTTGTTCGGCAGTAACAGATCTAGCCAACGAGGCATACACAGCTTCTTCAGAAGGCTTGACACTTGCCGCGGCAAAAATATCATCATAATTAGAACCGACGACGGCGTTCATTCCCAGGGCGATTGTCCCAGGGTTTTCCACATCAGCCAATTCCACCCCTACCTCATAAACAGTCGTGTTGCCAGCCAATAGATTTCCGCCCCGGTCGTAGATCTCGCCTCGCGCCGGGGTAATAATGGTCAGGTTTCCAGAATAAGCCATCCCTTTCAAGCGCAAATCATCCGCCTGTGGACTGATTTGTATGCGCAGCATCTGAACCATGATAAAACCAGCCAGGGCGCTCAATAAGACTCCCAGAGTGGTGTAACGCCAGGTAAACTCATTGCTCATGGCCTCACCTCCTGTACCAAAGGTGCGGCAGGTTCGAAAATCCTTTCTCTCAGCCAGTCGAACAAGGACTGCGTGTATTCCGGAGACAGCATGGATGCACCGGGCACCGGTGAGCCTGGGGGTGAACCCAGGATCACCTGGCCCGATCTCTTGTAACCAGGGACGATGATGTAGAGGACCTCGTCTTTATTGACGAGGAGAAAGCCCATTTCTTCGGCTCGCTTCGCCATCTCATCGTTCGAGGTTAAGAAAGCCAGCTGTGTTTTCTGGTCCTCAATCTCTCGTTCCATCCGTTCAATTTGGGCATACATAGCCTGGATCGCGCGGCCGTTCGAAGAAGCTTCGGCAGAGACGCTCAGATAAATGCCAGCCACAAGCGCCACCAAGATCAAAACCAGCATGAACAGTCCAATCCATTGCAGTTGCTTCCGCCAGGGAGCCTGGGAATAAGCCTGGGTCAGATTTTGTACACGATTCATAATTCCTGCTACCATTCGAAAGGGATCTGTGTCCGTTCAGGAAAGGTAACCCTCTATCCGATATGCTCCATACAGGCTTGCAAGAGTAGTGCCAAAATCACCCACTCGATAATTTTTCTGCCACCCGCAAGCGGGCGCTGCGGGCTCTCGGATTCTGCCGTATTTCATCTTCCGTGGGTCGCATCGGGCGACGTGTAATCTCTCTGATCGTCGCAGTATGCCCACAGGTACATATCGGTTGCCGGGGGGGACACAAACAATCTGTACTCTCCTGGCGAAAATACTGCTTGACAATGCGATCCTCCAACGAATGGAAAGCGATCACCGCCAACCTGCCGCCGGGAACCAGGGAAATGATCGCCTCAGGCAATACCTTAGCTAAGGCATCCAGTTCCTGGTTAACAGCGATCCGTAAGGCTTGAAAGGTTCTGGTGGCAGGGTGCATTCCCTGTTTGCCACTGCTGGTCGCTGATGTGACCACCTCAGCCAGATGGAGGGTGGTATAGATCGGTCGGGCAAGAACGATCGCCCGGGCAACCCGGCGTGAGCGCCGTTCCTCGCCATATTTGAATAACACGTCCGCCAGCTCTGCCTCTGTCAAGTTGTTCACCAAATCGGCAGCCCGGACGGGGTTGCGCGGGTCGAAGCGCATATCCAGGGAGCCATCTTGTTGGAAGGAAAATCCCCGCTCTGAGGTGTCTATTTGCATAGACGATAACCCCAAATCGAGCAGGATGCCATCTACCATCTCCCACCCCAGCTCGTCCAGCTGCGCTCGGAAGTTCGTGTAAGAGGCCTGGACGATAAAAGCTCGCTTCCTAAAAGGAGCAAGCCGGTCCCTGGCCAGACGCAATGCCTCAGGGTCGACATCTAAACCCAACAGGCATCCCTCAGGTTCGCTAGCTTTCAGGATTCCCCAGGCGTGCCCTCCCGCTCCCAGGGTACCATCGACATAATGACCTGCGCGGCGCGGCTGTAAAACGTGTATAATTTCATTGTAAAGAACAGGTTGGTGAGACAGTAGGTCTCTCATAAGCTGCCAGATGTAAATCAACCCATTTAACCATACCCATTATCACTCACCCAATGAGAGATCCAGATCCATAAAACTCAGCGCGTCTTTTTCGGTGTCTTGCATCAGGTTAGTTTGTCCAGACCAGAATTCAGGCGACCAGATTTCAAAGTAGCCGCCTACCCCCACAACAACTGCCTCACTATCCAGATGAACTGCCTCTCGCAAAAAATGCGGGATCAAGATCCGACCGGCTTTGTCTACGGCGACGAGTTCTGCATTCGAAAAGATCAGGCGTTTAAGCAAACGAGCCCTGGGATCCGTCATGCTCATGCGATTTACCCGCTTGGAGACCTGTTCAAAGGATGGCACCGTCAGGACCATCAAGTAATGATCGAAGCCCAGGGTGACATACGCGCCTTGTGCAGCCAGTAAATCCCGGTAACGGGCCGGGATGGTCAAACGACCTTTTTCATCGATGTTATGCTGGTACTGTCCAAGGAACATATGTTCTACAATGAGATTAAGGTCCGAACGCCGGTTGAGCCGGCGTTCCACTTTGATCCACTTTCCACCACAAACACACACAGTATATCTTAATCTACGATTAAATGCAAGTGGTTTTATCTGATTTTGGTACTTTTCTCCCCCCTTACAAATTCGTAATTCCAGATGCTATAATTTTATAATCAGGCAAGGTCGATTACCAAGGAACATCCTTATTCAACAAGAACAATAGATGGCCAATACTTTCACTCTCCCCCATTATCCTGCCCTCTTTACTGGTATCGATGTCCAGGTCCCCGTGTTAGACGGGTCTCACCAACGTTATATCAACTTGGATAATGCCGCCTCCACGCCCCCCTTCAAGGCGGTTCAACAGGCGATCAACGATTTTATGGTTTATTACAGCAGCGTCCATCGCGGTACAGGCTTTAAGAGTCAGATTTCCACCCACGCCTACGAAGCGTCTCGCCAGACAGTCCTGCAGTTCGTTGGCGGTGATCCACACCGCCAAACCTGCATCTTCGGCAAAAATGCGACCGAAGCGCTTAATAAGCTGGCGCGGCGATTCCCCTTCACCCCCCACAGAGACGTGGTCCTGACAAGCGGCATGGAGCATCATTCGAACGACCTGCCCTGGCGAGCCGTCGCCAAGGTCATCCACATCGGGCTTCATCCAGATGGGCGTCTCGACGAGGCCGACTTCGACGCGCAGCTGGTTAGACATTCCGACCGCGTCGCCCTGGTGGCGATCAGCGGCGCCAGCAACGTCACTGGCTATCTCAATCCGATTCATCGTCTGGCTGAAAAGGCGCATGCTGCCGGAGCGCAGGTCGCCGTCGACTGCGCCCAGCTGGCTCCTCATCGACGAGTGGACATGCGATCCCTCGAGGACCCGGCTCACCTGGACTACGTCGCCATCTCAGCCCACAAACTTTACGCCCCCTTCGGGACAGGAGCATTAGTTGGACTGCGCCAAACTTTCGAGCACGGCGATCCAGACCTTTCAGGCGGAGGGACGGTAGAAATCGTCACCCTGGATGACGTGGTGTGGGCTGACCCTCCTGACAGGGAAGAGGCCGGCAGCCCCAACACGGTCGGCGCGGTCGCCCTGGCTGCTGCCATCCGCCAGTTGGAAGCGATCGGCCTGGAGGCTGTCGCTAGCCATGAAGCCGAGCTAACCGCCTATGCCCTGAGAAAAATGACCCAAGTACCTGGATTGCAGATTTATGGGGACGGCGATCCAGCCCGTGCCGCAGAACGCCTGGGGGTGATCCCCTTCAAGATCGAGGGCTACTCGCACTTCCTAGTAGCCGCTATCCTGGGTTTTGAGTTTGGCATCGGGGTGCGCAGCGGCTGTTTCTGCGCCCACCCTTACATCCTGCACCTGCTCGGTCTGTCTCCTGAGCAGGCGCGAACGGTGCGTGAGCGTATGCTCGCCGGTGACAAATCCAACATGCCTGGCCTAGTGCGTATCTCATTCGGACTTTACAATACGATTCTGGATATAGACGCCCTGGTCGAAGCGCTCACCGATATCGTCCACGGCCAATACCAGGGCAACTATGTCCAAGAATCTAGCACGGGAGAATTTACCCCTTTAGGTTGGGCACCCGACTTTGATCAATATTTTTCCTAATTTCGTCTTTATTATCTAATCCCGGCTCATGGCATCCATCACTGCCACGGCGGCGATGTTGACGATGTCGCGAACCTCGTCACCAGTCTGTAAGACGTGCACCGGAGCGCCCATGCCGAGCAGGATTGGCCCAATAGCCTGCGCGTTACCCAAACGGGCCAGTAACTTATAGGCGATGTTGGCCGCCTCCAAAGAGGGGAACACCAGCACATTGGCATCCTTGACCTGGCTGAAGGGGTATCGTTGATCGATAATTTCAGGCAAGACGGCGGTGTCAGCCTGCATCTCCCCATCCACGGCGAAGTCGGGGCATTTGCTGCGCAGTATTTCCACCGCCCGGCGCACTTTGTCAGACAATGGGTGCGGTGTACTCCCAAAATTCGAGAAAGATAACAGCGCCACCCGCGGTTCAAGCTCCAGCTGGCGAGCGTAATCGGCTGCCAAGCAGGCGATCTCCGCCAGGTCTTCTGCCGTTGGATCGATGTTCACCGTGGCGTCAGTAAACAGAAGCACCCTCTGATCGACGATCATGATATACACACCCGCTACTCGCTGGGCTTTAAGATGGGTGTGGTGGATCTGCAACGCCGGACGGATCACCTCGGGATAATCGTAGGTCAAGCCGGATACAAACGCATCGGCATCCCCCATTTTCACCATCAGCGAGCCAAGCACATTCGGATCACGCACCGCTTTGTATGAGTCCGAAAGTGCCACACCCTTCCGCTGGCGAAGCTGGTAATAAGCGCGGGCGTATTCCTCGCTGCGCTCGAAATTCGCTGGGTTGACAATCTGTGGATCGCAATCCAGCCCTAACTGGGCGATCTTTTCCCGGATCACTTCCGGACGACCCACTAGGATTGGGATAGCGATGCCTTCATCCTTCACCTGGGCGGCGGCGCGGATGATCTTGGTTTCCTCCCCCTCGGCGAATACCACGCGCTTCTTCTGGGAAACCGACTTAGCCTTATTCATGATATAGTGCCGCACCTGTTGGCCCTTCCCCTGGCGAAAGGCCAGCTGCTGGCGGTACTCATCCAGGTCGATCTGCTTTCTGGCCACCCCCGACTCCATGGCAGCCTTAGCCACCGCAGGCGATTCCCACAAGAGAACGCGGGAGTCGAGTGGCTTGGGGATAATGTAATCCTCGCCGAACTTCAGGCTGTCCAGCCCGTAAGCGCGCAAGACGCTATCTGGTACATCCTCTTTCGTCAAACCGGCCAGGGCGTAAACGGCTGCCACCTTCATCTCTTCGTTGATCGCCTTGGCGCGCACATCCAGCGCGCCGCGAAAAATGAAGGGAAAGCCGAGTACGTTATTGACCTGGTTTGGATAATCTGATCGGCCTGTGGCCACGATCGCCTCGGGACGGACTTGCTTGGCCAACTCGTACTTGATCTCAGGATCGGGATTCGCCATGGCGAAAATGATCGGCCTTTCAGCCATGGACTTCACCATCTCAGGCGTGAGCACGTCCGCCACGGATAAGCCGTAAAAGACGTCCACGCCGCGCACGGCGTCGGATAAGCTGCGAGCATCGCTATCTTGGGCAAAGCGCTCCTTATATTTGTTCATCCCCTCCTTCCGGTCACGCGTTACGACTCCGCGGCTGTCCACCAGCAAAATATTCTCTCGCTTTACACCCAGCCTGACGGCCAGCTCGGCGCAGGAAATCGCTGAAGCTCCTGCGCCGGAGATCGTCATCTTAATTTCATCGATGCGCTTTCCGGCGATCTCCAGGCTGTTCAGTAAGCCTGCGCTGGAGATGATCGCCGTGCCGTGTTGGTCATCGTGGAACACTGGGATGTCCAGCATCCCTTTAAGCATCTCTTCGATATAGAAACACTCCGGGGCCTTGATATCTTCAAGATTTATCCCGCCAAAGGTAGGAGCGATCGCCGCCGCCACGCGGATAAATTCATCCGGGTCTTTGGTATTTACCTCAATGTCGAAGACATCGATATCGGAAAAAACCTTAAACAGCACCCCCTTGCCTTCCATGACCGGCTTCGAGGCGAGCGCTCCACGGTCGCCCAAGCCTAAAATTGCTGTCCCATTCGAGATCACCCCCACCAGGTTCCCCTTGGAGGTAAACTCATAGGCCAGCTCCGCATCCTTCTCCACCTCCAACACAGGAAACGCGACCCCGGGGGAATAGGCTAACGATAAGTCGCGTTGGGTGGCTAATGGTTTGGTCGGCAAGATCGATATCTTCCCTGCTTTGCCTCCCAGGCGATGGTACTCAAGAGCCTCTTCCCGTAAACTACTCATAATTTTCTCCTTTGGCAATAATACGTCGAATAGCAGCCATCCAAATGTTCGAGCTAGAAAATCAGCCTGGTGGCTGTCGATTTCTTGATTATACTCGGCATGAGTCTCGTCATTGCAGCGAGAAAATTAAAAATTTCTGTCAAAAGGTGACAATATCTACCTTTTATTCTATGACTTCTTTCTGATTTTCATGTATAATGAAGACATCATTGAATGCTGCGCACATTATCCCTCGTTATTATCGCGCGGCCACGGCAGTCAAGAGCAGAGCTCTTAGCAAAAACGATCTCAGAGAAATGTTGGTCTTGGTTTGAACAAACCCTGCGTCTTCGCAGGTCTGGCTTGATATTGAGGATATCGGACGAAGAAAAAACCGAAGGCAAAACCGCCAGGAAAAACCGTTCAATAGGGATTGTGCAAGAAGCCAGGCGCTAACCAGCGCGGGGCGTTATTTTAGTCTATCTATTCACGATACCTATCAATTCCTGAGATTAATCCAGCTCTGCTTGACAGCCGTGGCTCAAACGGTAGCCGACGGCTTTTTGTTTTTTTTATGGCTCATAAAATCACTGCCTTGAAGGTACAATCGCGCAACCCCCAACGGGTGAATGTCTACCTCGATGGTGAATTCGCCTTTGGCCTTTCCCGCCTCGTGGCTGCCTGGCTTCAAGAAGGGCAGGAATTGAACGACGAGAAGATCGCCACCTTGAAGGCTGAAGACGCGCACGAGGTTGCTTATCAACGCGCCTTGAACCTCGTCGTTCGCCGTATGCGTTCAGGGGCTAAGATCCAGGAAAACCTGCGCAGGCACGGAATATCTGAGGAGGTCATCGCCAGTGTGGTGGAGCGCCTGGAGCGCAGTGGCATGATAGACGACAAGCTCTTCGCCCAGGCCTGGGTGGAGAACCGCGCTGAATTTCGTCCGCGGAGTAAGCGCGCCCTGGTTTACGAATTAAGGCAACGGGGGATCGCCGAGGATGTGATCGATCAAGCGCTAACTGAAAATATGCCAGACGAGGCAGAGCTTGCTTACCAGGCTGCACTCAAGTATTCCCGAAAATTGAATAAATTAGAACGGCTTGAGTTTCGCCGAAAACTTAGTGGGCATCTGGCCCGTAGAGGTTTCTCTTATGATATTGTTATCCCGGTGGTGGATCGCGTCTGGGCTGAATTGAGATCCAATGGCCCCACCGGGAATACTCTAACCGATAGTGAGGTACTCCCATGAATACAGGTATCTGGTTATTGATTACCGCCATCAGCCTGACACTGGGACTGGCGATTGGTTATTTCATCAAACAGCAACAAGCATCGAGCGCTAAACAAAAAGAAAAGGAAGATGCAGAAAACATCGTCAACCGTGCTGAGGAAGAGGCGCGCAGCATTATTCTGCAAGCCAAAGATAAAGCTCTCGAGACCCGCCAGACAGCCGATGCAGAGATTGCCCGCCGCAGAACAGAGCTGAGCCGCGAAGAAGACCGGCTCCAGAAACGCCGGGAGGAAATCGATGGTCGCACCGACCGGGTGGACAAACGCGAGCAGGCACTCAATAAACGCCAAAGCGCCGTCGACAAACGTGCTAATGATGTCGAAAAAATGTACGCTCAGGAATTAGAAGAGCTACAACGCGTTTCCCAGATGAGCATTGAAGAAGCGCGCAATGTCCTGTTAGCAGCAGTGGAAAAAGATGCACGCGCCGATATGGCGCGCGTTATCCGGCAGATTGAAGCCGAGGCGCGCGAAGAAGGGGATGAACGCGCCCGCAAACTAATAGCTGACGCCATCCAGCGCGTTGCATCCGAGCAAGTCTCCGAGGTCACCACCTCCTTTGTGCCTCTCCCCTCGGATGAAATGAAGGGGCGCATCATCGGACGCAACGGGCGTAACATCCATGCCTTCGAACAGGCAGCTGGGGTGGATGTCATCGTTGACGATACACCCGAGGCGATCACCATTTCCAGCTTCGATACCGTGCGGCGCGAAGTCGCTGTGCGCTCGATGGCCAAATTAGTGCTAGACGGGCGCATCCACCCCGCTCATATCGAAAAGATCGTCAAACGTGAGCAGGACGAAGTCGAGCGTATCATTGCCGAAGCTGGGGAACAAGCCGCATATGATGCTGGCGTCCCTGGGTTGCACCCGGATATTCTCAAAGTGCTCGGCCGGCTGAAATTCCGCACTTCATATGGTCAGAATCAGCTCGCCCACGCCGTTGAAACTGCGCAACTGGCGGGAGTCATCGCCGCCGAGCTGGGCGCTGACGTGGAGGTAGCTAAAGCTGGGGCTCTGCTTCACGATCTGGGTAAGGCGATGGATCATAACGTCGAGGGTACCCATGCCTTGATCGGCGCAGAATTCGCCAAACGTTACGGCGTTTCTTCGAAAGTGATCAACACCATCGCCTCCCACCACCACGAGATCGAGCAAGAATCTGTCGAAGCTGTGATTGTCGAAGCCGCGGACGCAATCTCAGGCGCACGACCAGGGGCGCGTCGCGAGAGCCTCGAGCAGTATATCAAACGGGTGCGCGCCCTCGAGGAGGTGGCTAACTCCTATAGCGGCGTCAACCAAAGTTATGCGCTGCAGGCTGGACGCGAAGTACGCATCTTCGTCCGCCCCGAAGAAGTCGATGACCTCGAATCGATCCGCTTGGCGCGTGACATTGCCAAGCAAATCGAAGACAGCATGCAGTATCCCGGCCAGATCAAGGTGACTGTGATCCGCGAGACACGTGCAGTGGATTACGCAAAATAGGGGGAAAGGAATCGGGAAACAGGGCGAAGGAAAGCCCCCGCTTTCTTAGATGCTACGGGGTCTACACTAAGAATGGGTTGTTTCTTCGCTCTTCACCCACCCATGTTTCCAACCCATGACCAGAAAGAAGGCGTGTCTCATCAGGAAGAGTCAACACTTGGGAGCGGATACTGGCGATCAGCGTGTCGTAGTCGCCTCCTGGCAGGTCCGTCCTACCAATGCTCCCCTGGAAAACCACATCACCACAGAATAATACCCCATCTGCCGCGCAATAAAACATAACATGACCACGCGTATGGCCAGGAGCGTGGCGCACTTCCAATTGGTTATTCCCCAGGTGTAGAATCTGGCCGTGGTGGAGATCGATGGTCGGCTCAGGACCAGGATCGATGCGCAACCCAAAGAATGGTGCGCCGCCCTGAATGCGCCACAACGGGTAGTCGTCTGGGTGCAGGGCGACAGGTGGCGGTGGGTTGATCCGATCGGCAACACCCGCCGCGCCTCCCAGGTGGTCGAAATGAGCATGTGTGAGCCAGATATTGCCAATACGCCACCCTCGCTGCTCTGCCTCGGCAACGATCAATTCCCCCTGATCGGAAGGATCTATTACCGCCGCCTCGCCACTCTGCTCATCGGCGATCAAATAAGTATTCGTTTGCACCTGCCCAAGAACCAAGCTAACAATGGAAAGCATAAATTCTACCTTATGACTATTCGACTACACAACTGCTTGACCACCTGACTATCGAATTATACCCGACGTGATATGAGTCAGATTTCAGACCTGATTTCCTATCCTTGGATTTCCAGCCAAACCATGCTAAACTGGGAATAACCAAACCAGTCATGGAGGCAATGTATGGTGAGCTATCCCCCTGAACCGTTCCGCATCAAAATGGTCGAACCGATCCAACAAGTTGGCCGCCACCAGCGGATTGAGGCGCTTCGCCGGGCTGGCTACAACCTGTTTGGATTGCGGTCGGACGAGATTTTTATTGACCTATTGACGGATTCGGGGACAGGAGCGATGAGCCAGGCGCAATGGGCTGCACTCATGCTGGGCGATGAGTCATACGCTGGCGCGCGATCATTCTTTCACCTGGCGGAAGCGATTCACGACATCTTCGGATTCCGTTTCTTCATGCCTACTCACCAGGGACGAGCCGCGGAAAACATACTTTGCACCCTCATGATCAAGGAAGGTCAGTATATACCTTCAAATATGCACTTTGATACCACTGACGCCAACATCCGCGCCCGCGGCGGGCATCCAACAAATTTGGTGGTCGCGGCTGCCTACGAGCCATCTAACCGGCACCCGTTTAAAGGCAATATGGATGTCCAGAAATTAGAGAATTTCATCGCCGAAGTTGGCGTGGACAAGATCCCAATGGGAATGCTCACCATTACCAACAATGCCGGCGGTGGGCAACCAGTTTCATTGGAGAACATCCGCACAGTTGCCCAAATTTACCACGCGCATGGTATTCCCTTCTTCATCGACGCTTGCCGTTATGCAGAGAATGCTTACTTCATTAAACTACGTGAACCTGGCTATGTTGACAAGAGCCCGCTCGAGATCGCCCACCAGATCTTTGCCCTGGCTGATGGCGCCACGATGAGCGCCAAGAAGGACGCCATCGTCAATATCGGTGGCTTCCTGGCCATGAATGACGAAGACCTGTACCGGCGCGCCTGTAACGAGTTGATCTTGCGAGAGGGATTCCCAACCTATGGTGGGCTCGCCGGGCGTGACCTGGATGCCATCGCCGTCGGCTTGCGCGAAGGGCTCGCTGAAAACTACCTGGCTTATCGCCTGGGCCAAACAGCATATCTGGCAGAGCGCTTACTCGAGCTGGGCATCCCGATCATTGAACCGCCCGGGGGCCACGCGGTGTACCTGGACGCTGGCCGGCTACTCCCACACATCCCCCAAAAGGAATTCCCTGGACAGGCGCTAGCCGTCGAACTATATCTGGAAGGTGGGATCCGCGCAGTAGAGATCGGCTCCGTGATGTTTGCACAACCTGATCCGGAGACAGGCGAGTTAACCTATCCAAAACTGGAGCTGGTCAGGCTAGCCATCCCCCGCCGCGTCTATACTCAGAGTCACCTTGATTACGTGGCCGAAACGCTTGCCGGCATTGCCGACCGTAAAGAGAATGTGCGGGGCTATCGATTCACTTATGCCCCGCCCTTGTTACGTCACTTTACGGCTCGATTTGAACCGTTTTCAGATCAGCGATGAATAAATCGATCAGGGATAAGTTGCTACTGACCTGCGCCTGGTGTACTCAATCCATAAAGGAGGACACGGGAGTATATGGCTTTGGCGCAAAAGCCAGGCCTGGTGTTAACCTCAATGATAAAGAAGGTCAGTTCGTCACTATGACCCTTGCATTGTCGAAAAAAACCATCATTGCCCTGGTGCCGACCCATGTCTCCACTGCTAAGGAGGAGGGTTACGACCTGGTGTTTATGACTTGTAGCCAGGAATGCGCGCAAGAATTAAAAGAGGCCCTCGAATTCGAGCGGGACGTATTTGAGGATAATCCATAAATCGTGTATATTAAAAAGGAGGTTTTCATGACCGACGTAATCGATTATAAAATCTATGGTGACGATCTGCAATTAGTTGAGATCGAGCTGGATCCCGGTGAAGGCGTGCGCGCCGAGGTGGGAACCATGACTTACATGGAAGACGGCATCCAGATGGAAACGGGGATGGGTGGTGGCCTTCTAAAAGGTCTCAAACGTGCCTTAACTGGCGAAAGCTTTTTCATCACCACGTTCCTGAACGCTGCCAATATCCGCCAGCGTGTTGCCTTTGCAGCACCCTACCCCGGGAAAGTCATCCCGCTTGATCTAACAGCCTTGGGCGGGCGATTTTTTTGCCAAAAGGACTCGTTTCTGTGTGCCGCAAAGGGGATAGAGATCGAAGTTGCCTTCACGAAGCGCTTGGGAGCTGGGATCTTCGGCGGGGAAGGTTTTATTTTGCAGCGCCTGGAGGGAGACGGTTTAACCTTTGTCCATGCTGGTGGTACCATTATCGATAAGGAGCTTGCTAGCGGGGAAAAGTTGCGTGTTGATACGGGATGCCTGGTAGCCTTTGCCCCCACCGTAGAGTACGACATCCAGTTCGTAGGTGGGTTCACGAATGCTTTGTTCGGCGGCGAAGGATTGTTCCTGGCTAAATTGACCGGCCCCGGTAGAGTCTACCTGCAGAGCCTGCCGTTCTCTCGCCTGGCCGATCGCATCCTGGCTGCCGCCAGGTTTCATACCACAGATGAAAAGAGAGGCGTGGCCGGTTTGGGGGGTGACATCCTCGGCAACATCTTAAGCGGGCGATAAACGCGAATAAGTAATGGTTTACTGGTATGTGGTTCCCGTAAACCATTTCTTATCTCTCTGCATCATTCTTGGCCGCTTCCCACAGTTCGTTCATCTCTTCCAGGGAGAGAGCGCTGAGCTGGCGACCTTGTGAACGCACAGCTGTCTCAATCTTCGCAAACCGTTCGCGGAAACGAGTGTTAGCCGCCCGCAGAGCGCTCTCTGCATCCACCTCAAACCAGCGCGCCAGGTTCACCGCGGCAAACAAAAGGTCACCGATCTCGTTCTCCTGCTCCCGAAGGTCTGTTGCCAGGCGAACCTCTTCTAATTCCTCATCGATCTTGTCGAGCACGCCCCGTATGTTAGGCCAATCGAAGCCCACTCTCGCCACGCGTTTCTGGTAAGCCTCGGCCTGTACCAGAGCTGGCAGTGCCTGGGCCGTATTGTCTAGAATCCCCTCCGCTTCCTTGCCCCCCTTAGCTCGTTCAGCAGCCTTTATCCGCTCCCAATTTTCGACAACCTTCTCTTTATCCTCCACTACCAGATCGCTAAAAACATGCGGATGGCGGTGCACGAGCTTTGCGTGGATACTTTGCAACACATCCGCCATTGTAAATTCACCGTATTCACTGGCGATCTGGGCATGGAGAACGATCTGTAGCAATAGATCTCCCAACTCCTCGCGCACCGCTACCGGGTTATCGGCGTCCAAAGCTATCAGGACTTCATAAGCCTCTTCCAGAAGGTAAGGACGCAATGTCTGGTGTGTCTGATCACGATCCCACGGGCACCCTTCTGGAGCGCGCAGGTGCGCAACCACCTCTTGAAACGCCTCGAAGGATGTGCTATGTCCTAAGGTTGGCACATACAGCGAGGTTAACAAACCAATGTGTTGGCTGCGATCGATCGCGTACAGAGGCAACTCTTCAATCAATTCTCGGGAAGTGCCTGCTGCGTGGACCAATTGAACCAGATGCTCGTCCGGATAGACAGCCATCAGGGTCAATTTGACCTCGGAAGCCACTGCTGGGGAGTGGATTTGCGCGATCAGGGCTGGAGCGCTGGGAGGGAACGGGGGGTGATGGGCAACAGTTAATTCCAGAGCATCTACCAATGCTGTATTCGGGAAAGGATCGATCCTTAACGCAGAAAAGATGGCGTCAATAAAACTCAACCCATCCACCACCCGCAGCGCAATCCCTGCCTGGCGTGCGCGGCGTGCGATCTCAGGAGTTGTCGCCTCGGCAAAAAAAGGCTGACCGGGAACGGCATAAACAACGCCCTCCGGTCTTTTACCCAACTCCAGCACATATTCGACAATCTGGTTATAGACCTCTGGAAAGGTATCTCCTTGATCATATAAGTGGTCAAAAGAATAGACGCGCAACCCTGGCGGAAAGCCTGCCACCGCGGGATGTTGGAGTGTGCGGAGATATACTTCCGGGATATTGGCAAGCAAATCCCAAGCCTGCCGGGTCAATAGAAATGACGCCCCTGGGCCAAGACCAAGTAATGTGATCCCTCGGAAAGCGACGGGTAAATCAGAAGGAATAGTCATCATCAAGTCCCTGATTAAACAGAAATGCGTGAAACGTGTTATGCGAGGGTCGAAGACACCTCACTTTTCACGTCTCACGCTACACACCTTACGTTTCAGGTTTAGCGCTTGGTATAAGTCGGGGCTTTCCGTGCCCGCTTCAAACCCGGCTTCTTGCGCTCTTTCTCCCGCGCGTCACGCGTTAAGTAACCGGCTTTACGCATCGCCGATCGGAAATCGGGGGTCATCTTCACCAGGGCGCGCGCCAGGCCTAATTGCACCGCATCGGTTTGGCCCGAAACCCCACCCCCTTTAACGATCACGGTTACATCGATCTGCGCCCGGTTTTCACCAGCTGCCTCAAAGGGGGCCAGGATCGTTTCTGGGTCACCAACCCTTGTGAAATATTCGTCCAGCAGCTTGCCGTTTACCATGAACTGACCCGAACCGCCCATCACCCGTACCCGGGCGGTGCTTTCCTTTCGACGACCAACACCTTCGTAATACTGTACTGCCATAACTTCTCCTTACTATTCCAGCGGTTTCGGTTGTTGTGCTGAATGGGGATGTTCGGAGCCAGAGTAAACCTTGAGCTTCTTGAAGATGCTCCGCCCATATCGGTTGTGCGGCAGCATGCCCCAGACTGCTCGACTAATTACCCGTTCAGGGTGTTTCGCTAACTGGTCCCGCAAACTAATGGATTTCATCCCGCCGGGATATCCACTGTAGTTATAGTAAAACTTATCGGTTAATTTTTTACCGGTAACAGTAACTCGTTCCGCGTTGATGACGATCACGAAATCACCTGTTTCCATTCCAGGGGTAAAGGTTGGCTTATTCTTCCCCAACAAAAGATTAGCGATCCTGGTAGCTAACCGGCCCAAATTTTGGCCTTCTGCATCTACAACGACCCATTGCGGTGTCACTTCTCCAGCTTTTGGTACATATGTCTTTTGCACTTCTATTTCTCCACTTTAGACAAAAAATTGTGCTTTTTCGTCTAAGAATCGCTTATAAATTTCTGAGTGACTTCTCTCTCAAGTGTTTTCTGGCGGGTAGATCACCTCAACCAGTGTTAGCCCATGGGCTGGGGCTGTTCCACGCACCGGAATTGTGACCCAATCAACCAAGAACCGATCGAGCTCTCCTTGAGCCATTTTATCTTGCGCGACCTCCACTTGAAAAGAGACCAATCGGCGCACCATGCGGTATAAAAAGGCGTTACCTATGATTTCAAAGATCATCTCCGGCCCATCGACCAGCCATATCGCCGAGGTGATATTCCGCACAGTGCTGCCCCCAGCGCGCGGGGGGCTGCCGAAAGCACCAAAGTCGTGCGTTCCAATTAGACGATTGCTTAATTGCTGTAAAAGAGCCGTTGACACTTCTGGCCAAACCCGCCAGGCATAGCGTTCCTGCAAAGGTTGCCGCACCTCGTCACAGAATATACGATATTGATAACGGCGTGCCTGGGCTGCATAGCGTGGGTGAAAATCTACTGATACCTGGCGAACGGAGCGGACCACTACATCAGACGGCAGATGGGCATTTATCGCTCGTTGCAACCCCTGGGTAGAGTGCGCCCAATCTAGGTCGAAGGCGATCACCTGTCCCGAAGCATGCACACCTGTGTCTGTCCGTCCAGCAGCCAGCACCGCCTTTCCTTCCCATCCAAAGCTCCTCAATGCAGCTTCAACAACCGATTGTACCGTGCGCGCTTTAGCCTGGCGTTGAAAACCCTGGAAATCGGTGCCATCGTAGGCAAGAATAACCTTGTAACGTACCATCTAACCAGGGATGAAGGCGGAAGGATGATGTAGGAATTTCATCCTTCATCACTCATCCTTCATCCTTTCTACTAATCTTCCACCAACTCGATCAATACCATCTCTGCCGCATCGCCCTCGCGCGGCCCCAACTTCAGAATGCGGGTATAACCACCATTGCGTTCGCCAAACCTGGGGGCAATCTCGTCAAACAGCTTCTTGACGACGACAGGATTGCCCAGGCGAGCTGCTGCCAGACGGCGAGCATGCACGATTTGCGCTGCTCCAGCATCGTTGCTTCGTTTTGCCAGGGTGATCAGGCGTTCGGCTTGCCCGCGGATCGCTTCGGCTTTGGCACGCGTGGTGTGGATGCGTTCATGGGTAAATAGTTGATTGATCAATATTTTCCGCAGGGCTGCACGTTCGTCTTTGCCGCGGCTCAGTTTCTTTCCTGCTACTTTATGTCGCATCTCTTCACTACTCCGCTTCAATCTCACTTTCGTCGTTTAGGTAGCCCTTCTCACGCATCTTGGCGCGCAACTCCTCCAGACTCTTCTCTCCGAAATTGCGGATGGACATCACAGCTTCGTCCCCTTTCTCCAGCAGTTCCAGGACTTCACCGACCGTGGTTATCCCGGTACGCTTGAGGGAGTTGAACACTCGCACGGATAGATCTAGATTCTCGATCGGCGTTTCGATCATCTCACTGGTCAGCCGGCCGCTTTCGACTTCTTCTTGGGTGATCGCAGCCAGGGTCTCCTCGCTGATGCCTGCTAGATGACGCAAATGGTCGATCAGGATTTTCGCACTGGTGCTGAGTGCCTCTTCTGGCCCGACTGTCCCATCCGTCCAGATTTCCAGGATGAGTTTGTCATAATTCGTACTTTGTCCCACGCGCGCATAACCAGCTTCCCAGTTAACGCGCCGGACGGGGGTATAAATCGCATCGACGGGCAACTCGCCAATCGGTAACCGTCCGCCCCGGTCATCCGCTGGAGAATAACCCCGACCACGCTCGGCGGTCATCTCGATCTCCAGGCGGGCTTTATTATCATCCACCGTGAAGAGATAGAGGTCGGGGTTCACGATCTCCACTTCTGGAGGCGTGATAATATCGGCTGCTGTTACGACCCCTGCCCCGCGCACCTCCAGGTGAAGACGAGCAGTGTCCACAGCATACATCTTCATCCGCAGTAGTTTGATCTGTAACATCACCCGGATAACATCCTCGCGCACACCGGGGATGTCAGTGAACTCGTGTTGCACATCCGCAATGCGGATCGAGCTAACCGCCACGCCTTCCAGCGAAGACAACAACACCCGCCGCAAGGCGTTGCCGAGGGTGATTCCATACCCTCTCTCCAGCGGGCCAATAATAAACTTGCCGTAATTCCGAGCCTCTGCTTCACGCTCGATCTTTGGCGTCACCATATTCGTTAAACCGATCACGGTTCACCTCTTCCTTGCTCCATTCCCTTATAGGGAACGGCCTTGATAAATCTAGCGTGAGTAGAACTCAACGATTAATTGTTCGCTCAGATTGCCGTCGATTTCAGGGCGCTCCGGCAGGCGAACCACGGAACCGCTCAAGTTTCGCAAGTCTCGACTGAGCCATTCTGGGGCTGTTCTTTCCTCAGCCACCGCAGTCAGGTCCTTAAAGTAGGGCCGTTTAAGCGAACCCTCGCGAATAGAGACCTGATCACCCGGTGACAAGAGCATCGAAGGCACATCCGTCCGGCGACCATTGACATTGAAATGCCCATGGGTCACCAACAAACGCGCTTGTGCCCGGTTGGTCGCGAATCCCATTCGGAAAATTACATTGTCCAAACGCGATTCCAGGATCTGGAGCAGGTTCAAGCCCGTCAGGCCACGGCGTTGCAAAGAGACTTTGTAGTACCTCCGGAACTGCCGTTCCAAAACACCATAAACCCGCCGCGCCTTTTGTTTAGCGCGTAGTTGCCGGTTGTAGTCCGATTCACGCCGTCGGCGGAATTGAGCGCCCTTCCCATGCTGCCCTGGCGGATAACCCCGGCGCTCAACTGCACACTTAGGCGTAAAGCAGCGCTCCCCTTTTAGGAATAGTTTTTCACCTTCTCGCCGGCACAATTTGCATACCGGTCCTCTATACTTAGCCATTCAATCTTCCCTCTTTTATCTAAAAGATGATTACACGCGGCGCTTCTTCCGAGGTCGGCAGCCGTTGTGCGGCACCGGCGTCAGATCGGTGATCGCCGTCACCCGCATCCCGGTGGTTTGTACCGCTCGGATGGCTGACTCACGACCTGGGCCTGGGCCTTTCACAAAAACCTCCACCTCTTGCATACCAATTGCCATCGCCGCTTTGATGGCTTGTTCGGCAGCCAGGCGGGCTGCGAACGGTGTACTCTTGCGCGAACCTTTGAATCCCACCGATCCAGCGCTGCCCCAGGTTACTGTGTTACCTTGTTGGTCAGTGATTGTGACGATCGTATTATTGAACGTCGCGTTGATATGCACCTGTCCCGCGGACAGCATGCGCTTGACTTTTCGTGCGCCTGGACGGCGCGTAGAACGTTCACCTTTTGCCATAGAACCTCACACTTTGGAGTTTTGCTCGCCGGATAGCCGCAGGGAGGGAAAGATGTACACCGGCAACCAATCTCACAGAATCATTGCTTCTTCTTGCCACCACGCCGCCGGCCACGCCCAGCCACAGTCCGTTTGGGACCTTTCCGGGTGCGCGCGTTGGTGCGCGTCCGCTGGCCTCGCACTGGCAAATTCCGGCGGTGGCGTAATCCCCGGTAGCTGCCGATCTCGATCAGACGTTTAATATGCGATTGAACCTCTCGGCGCAGATCGCCTTCTACCTTGTAGTTTTGCACGATGAAATCCCGGAGCAAGGCCACTTCAGCATCCGTCAGGTCCTTCACCCGCGTACCCGGGTTCACCCGCGTTGCCCGCAAGATATCTCTCGCATGGCTGGGGCCAATGCCATAGATATAAGTCAATCCAACTTCAACCCGCTTATTGCGTGGAAGATCAACGCCTTCAATCCGTGCCATAGTCTCCTATCCCTGTCGCTGTTTATGCTTCGGGTTATCGCAAATCACATATACAATGCCTTTGCGTTTTACAATCTTGCATTTTGAGCAGCGCTTCTTTACAGATGCAGACACTTTCATGAACCCAAACTCCTCAAATTTGCGTAAGGATTAATCTGCCTTACCGCCATATAGCCGAATTTACCATTATACCGAACCTAATCCGCTTCGTCCAGAGCAGTCAGAATGATAGGCTCGCCGTCCAATACCGCAACACTGTGTTCGAAATGAGCAGTTAATGAACCATCTGCAGATACCACAGTCCACTGGTCCGGAAGCACTCGCGTCCGGTGGGTTCCTACCAACACCATCGGTTCTAAGGCGACGGTGACACCCCGTCGCAGTACCATCCCGCGCCCGCGCACGCCGAAGTTTGGCACCAATGGCCCTTCGTGCATCTGCCGGCCTACCCCGTGACCTGTATACTCGCGCGGAACATGGTATCCATTACCCTCGACATGCTTCTGTATAGCAGAAGAAACGTCTCCTACGCGATTCCCAGGGCACATCTGCCGGATCCCAATGTACAACGCCTGCTCAGTCACCTCCAGTAAGCGCCTGGCTTGTGAGGAAATATCCCCAACACCAACCGAAAATGCTGAATCTGCCACAAATCCATCAAGGATAGTGCCGCAATCTACCGAGACGATCTCTCCCTCGCGCAACTTACGTTTCCCGGGGATGCCGTGGACCAACTCCTCATTGATCGAGACCGTTATCGTCGCTGGGAACGGATACGGTCCGGGATAATTTTTGAAAGCCGGTTTGCCGCCATGCTTACGGATGATCTCCTCAGCAACCACATCGAGATCGCCAGTGGCTATTCCCGGACGGATCATATCCCGCACAGTTGCCAGCACCAAAGCATTGATCCGACCAGCTGCCCGCATAATATCAATCTCTGGGAGGCTTTTGATTACGACAGGGCGATCCGATATCATCTTATCTCACTGCAGCCAAAGCAGCCAGTAACACAGCGGTAACTTCTTCGATAGGTAAACTGCCATCCACCTCTACCAGCAGCCCCCGCTGTTGATAGTGATCAATCAGTGGCTGAGTCTGCTCGAAGTAAACGTGAATCCGGCGGGCTACCGTCTCTGCTTGGTCATCACTCCGTTGATAAAGTTCTGATCCATCATAGTCACATCGGCCAGGACTTTTCGGTGGATTATTCTTTTCATGAAAGATATGTCCTTGTGCCCGGCAAGTCCAACGCCCAGCGAGACGTTCGATTAGCAGGCTCTCGGAGACCTTGATATAAGGTACCGCGACGATCCGGCCTCCCAGGCTCACCAGTAATCCTTCCAAAGCCTCCGCCTGGGTTGGTGTTCGCGGGAAACCATCCAGCAACGCTCCGGGTCCACAATCCGGACGTGATAAGCGCTCCTGGATCATGGCTATGGTTATGTCGTCAGGCACCAATTCACCGCGCTTTATATATCCATCAGCCAGTTTTCCTAATTCAGTCTTATTTTTAAAATTCTCTCTAAAGATGTCGCCTGAGGAGATGTGCGGTAAACCCAGCTTATCAGAGACGATTTGAGCCTGGGTTCCTTTTCCCGCGCCTGGCGGGCCGAGTAACACGATGAAATTCGACATATCAGCCTTCATCAACGGATCAATAGCGTGTCATCATAACCATGGATCTTGAGTTCAGCCTCGATATTAAAGAATGTATCTCGGACCACACCCACGACGATCAATAAACCGGCGGAGGAGACTAAAAGTAATCCAGTGTTTCGCCCAAAAGGTATCAACAGGCCGATCAACCAGGGTAAGATAGCGACCAATCCCAAAAAGATAGCCCCAGGAAGGGTGATGCGCTGTAAAACCTTGGTCAGGTACTTTTGGGTTGGGGTGCCCCGGCTGACGCCCGGGATTTGTGCACCCACCTTCTTAAGGTTTTCACCATAGTTTTGTTGGGAAAACAGCACATTAGTATAGAAGAAAGTAAAGGCAGCAACCATTAAGAAGTACATGACATAGTAAATATTGCTATTTCCACCAAAAGCATTCTGGATATAAAGAGAGAGATTTTTCACCCACTCGGTACTCGAGGTAGAAAAGAAGCTCGCCACGATCGCCGGGAAAGTTAAAATTGATTGGGCGAAGATCAACGGGATCATACCTGCCATATTCACCCGCAAAGGCAAAGTGCCTTTGACTGGCATGGACATGCGGTTACCAACCCGCCGACCAGGATACATCACGGGGACATTCCGCTGGCCTTGCTGAACAAACACGATCGCAAAAATGGTGAGGGTAGTAAAGATGACTAGAAAAGTCAGAGCGAACCACCGGTTTTGCTGATCGGCTAGCAGACTGCCAATATTAACAGGCACGCGTGAAACAATACCAGCGAAGATGATTAAGGACAGGCCTTGATTGCGGATGCCGTATTCAGAAATTAATTCACCCAACCAGATAGCAAACATCGTCCCAGCTGTCATACTCAGGACAATTGCAAAGGATGGTAAAAAGCTTCCAGCGCGAAATCCAAAGTTATCGAGGATCGGCACGCCACCAGCGAACTGGCTGAACAGGTTGATTTGCCCAATCGCATTTAAGGCAGCCATTGGAACCGCCAGGAGATATGTCCACTTTTCCATCCACTTCTGTCCCTCACGCGGATCTTCTTCCATTCGTTTCTGCATCGCTGGGATGATCGGAACCAAAAGCTGTAGAATAATCTGGGCTGTGATGTAAGGATATACACCCATGGCGAGGACGGAGAAATTCGATACCGTCCCTCCCGAGAGCAGGTCCATCAAATTTAGCAGGGTACCACTGGCCCCCCCGCCCTGAAGAATCTGAGCCAATGCCTCCCGATTAACTCCCGGCACAGGGATATGAGCTGCAAAACGGTAGATTGCCAGCAAGGCGACCGTCATCAACAACCTTCGACGAATGTCATGGGCAGTCCACAAATAGCGCCAGGCCGACCGCTTCATCTCATTTCTCCTTATTCACCAGCTTCCAAGGGGATGATTTCCACGCTACCACCAGCAGCCTCGATCTTCTCGCGAGCGCCTTTGGTCACCCGGTGAGCGCGTACCTTGAGAGCCAGGTTCACATCGCCCCGCCCCAAGATGACTACCGGATTGCGTGGGTCGCGCAAGAGCCGAGCTTCCAGCAGGGATTCGGGTGTAACCCAGCTCTCTGGCAAAAAATCCCCTAACTGATCCAAATTAACCTCGTTATACTCCACACTATTCAACGGGGTGAAACCTTTACCGCGCACGAATGGCAGCCGGCGGAAGAAAGGCAGGCTGCCACCTTGATGATACAGCCGTGTCCCGCCTCCCGCCCGCGCCCCCTGTCCTTTCGTACCACGACCGGCAGTCTTGCCTTGCCCAGCGGCAATGCCCCGCCCAACCCGCTGGCGGTCTTTCTTAGCACCTTCATTTGGTTTGAGATCGTGCAATTTCATGATCTGTCCTCATTCTTCGACTCGCACCAGGTGGCTGACCTTGGCAAGCATTCCGCGTAGCGTCGGGGCATCGACATGTTCAACCGTCTGATGGAGTCGATGTAATCCCAATGCCTGGACCGTCCTCTTCTGGCGCAGGTTGTAACCAATCGGACTCTTTATCAGGGTTACCCGTACCACTTTTACCTGCTTTTCTTCTTTTTTCGCTTTAGGCATTCTGCTTCCTCCGTTCCCAGAATGGCATCACATCTTTCGCCGACTTTCCACGCAAGGTTGCCACCTCCTGAGGCGATTTGAGCTGATCCAAAGCCTTCATGGTTGAATAAACCACATTGAGGACATTGCTACTACCCAACGACTTGGTGAGGATATCCTTTACGCCAGCTGCCTCCAACACAGCCCGCACCCCACCCGCTGCGATCACGCCAGTCCCGGGAGAAGCCGGCTTAAGCAAAACCTTTGCTCCGGAAACAGTACCGATGACCTCATGCGGGATAGTCGTGCCAAAAAGGGAAACCTGATGCATGTCGCGGCGTGCATGCTCCGAGGCTTTCCGCATGGCTTCCGGTACCGCATTCGCTTTGCCAATGCCTACCCCAACTTTACCCCGGTTATCGCCGATCACCACAGTAACCCGGAAGGAAAAACGCCGACCTCCCTTAACTACTTTAGCCACGCGGGCGATCTCGATCACGCGCTCGTCGAATTCGTGCTCAAATTCTTGACTCTGATAATCCGTCATGATCCTCTCCTGTTATCCCTGTTAGAACTCAAGACCACCTTCTCGCGCGCCATCTGCCAATGCCTTCACCCGACCAATGTATCTATACCCGCCGCGATCGAACACCACTTGGTGAATTCCCTTTTCTTTCGCCCGCTCAGCCAACACCTGTCCGACAAGGTGAGCCTGTTCGGTCTTTGTCTTTCCATCCATCTTGCTGCGTAGTTCATTATCTACGCTGGAAGCCGAGACTAATGTGTGCCCAACTTCATCATTGATGACCTGCGCATAGATCTCCACTAAACTGCGATATACATTCAGACGTGGCCGCTGTGTGGTCCCTATCAGATGCTTTCGAACCCGCGCGTGCCTCTGAACCCGAGCTGCAGAACGAGAATTATTCTTACTCATCGCTTACACCTTACCAGTCTTCCCTGCCTTGCGGCGGATTTTCTCATCCAGGTATTTAATGCCCTTACCTTTGTATGGTTCAGGTGGCCGAACCTTGCGAATGTCGGCTGCGATCTGACCGACAAGTTGCTTATCGAAACCTATTACCTTGATCTGGCGTGTGCGCACATCCACCTCGAAAGTTATCCCTCCCGGCGGTTCGATCACAACCGGGTGAGAATAACCAACATAAAGCATCAGATTATCACCAGACACCTCAGCGCGGTATCCTACGCCATTAACTTCGAGCATTTTCTCAAAACCCGTGCTTACTCCAACGACCATGTTATTGATCAATGCCCGAGTCATTCCATGCAATGCGCGGTGTGTACGTTCGTCTGAAGGCCGTTGAACGGTTATCTCTCCTTTTTCAAGAGAGATTTCCATCTCAGCCGGAAAAGAAAACTCAATCTCGCCTTTAGGGCCTTTAACTTTCACTAGCGAACCTTTGATTTGTACATCCACACCTGTCGGCACAGCCACAGGCATACGCCCGATTCGTGACACTTTACAACCTCCTTACCAGACCTTGCACAGAATCTCGCCACCAACACCTAATTGGCGAGCGCGTTGACCAGTCATAACGCCCTTCGGAGTAGAAAGGATGGCGATCCCCAACCCCGAAAGTACCCAGGGGATCTCGCGCCTCCCAGAATACACACGCCGACCTGGTCGGCTAACCCGCTCCAGACCGGTGATCACAGACTGTCGTTGGCGGCGCTCACCCACGTATTTCAGGCGAATGCGAAGAGTTTTATGGCCTGGCGTGGGCCCATCGACCACTTCGTAACTGGCGATGAAGCCTTCTTCCTTCAGTATTTTAGCAACCGCCACCTTTAGATTAGAGCTGGGCATTGCCACTGCTGGATGACTGACCAGGATCGCATTCCGGATGCGAGTCAACATATCGGCAATAGGATCAGAAACACTCATTCTATAATTCCTCCGCCCGGTTACCAGGAAGATTTAGCCACGCCGGGGATTTTACCTTCCAGCGCTAATTCACGAAAACAGATCCGACACAGTCCAAACCGGCGCAGGTAGCCGCGGGGACGCCCACATAGCTTGCAGCGATTGCGGACCCGGTTAGAATACTTCCGCCGTTGTTCTCGTATTACTATGGACTTCTTCGCCATCGATTATCCTTCCTTCCTAAACGGCATTCCGAGCATAATTAATAACTGTTTACCAGCCTCATCGGTTTTCGCTGAAGTAACGATTGTGATCTCCAGACCGCGAATTTTATCGATCTTATCGTATTCGATTTCAGGGAAGACCAGTTGTTCGCGCAGCCCCACTGTATAATTACCACGGCCATCGAAGGAGTTCGGTGAAATTCCCCGAAAATCACGCACGCGCGGCAGGGCTACGTTTATCAATCGATCCAAAAAGGACCACATCCGTTCACCGCGCATAGTAACTTTGACCCCGATCACCCGACCTTCGCGTAATTTGAAGTTGGCAATGCTTTTTCGGGCTTTTGTGACGATTGGCTTCTGGCCAACGACTTTGGTTAGATCAGCCACAGCCGCATCCAAGGCTTTCGCATTATCCAATGCTTCACCCACGCCGATATTTACCACAACCTTGCGGAGGCGCGGCACCTCCATCACATTGTCTAGACCCAAAGATCCCATCAATGTAGGAACAATTTCATCCTGGTAACGCTGCTTTAAATAATGTGTCATCTTCTCGCTCCTGGCTGGCCCGTTAGTCGAGCAAATTCCCGCAATTCTTGCATACCCGCCGGGATTCACCACCTTCCCGCTGGATACTGACACGGGTGGCCTCATCGCACTTCGGACAAACCAACATCACATTAGAGATGTGCACCGGACCTTCAAACTCGATGATCCCCGGAGAGAGGCTTCGCCCTTGGGTTTGCACCTGGCGCTGGTGCTTCTTGCGGAGATTGACGCCCTGCACAACAACGCGCTGCTCCTTAGGTAATACCCTCATCACCTCGCCGCGTTTTCCTTTGTCTTTCTGGCTGCCAGTGATCACTTCAACAATATCGCCTTTTTTGATCTTGACTTTCACGATACTCGCTCCCGAATTCATCACTTCTATAGCACCTCAGGGGCCAGTGAAACGATCTTCATGAATCCTTTTTCACGCAATTCGCGCGCTACCGGGCCAAATATGCGCGTCCCCTTTGGGTTATGGCCATCTAAGTCGAGGATCACCGCGGCGTTATCGTCAAACCGGATGTACGAACCGTCATCACGCCGCCATTCCTTGGCGCAACGTACAATCACCGCCTTCACAACCTCGCTCTTCTTAATCGAGCCTTGCGGAGAAGCAGCCTTAACAGTCGCCACAACCACATCTCCGACGGCGCCAAATTTGCGGTTGGTTCCTCCCAACACGTGAATCACAAGTAACTCACGTGCGCCGGTATTGTCGGCGACTTTCAAGCGACTCTCATGTTGGATCATGATTGACCCTCACCTTCAGGTTCCCCAGCGCCAACCTCGCGCCGCAGGATCTCTTCCACAACCCAGCGTTTATGCCTAGAAATGGGCTGGCTTTCCACAATCTGGACCCGATCGCCGATCTCACAGCCCAGCTCATCATGAGCCATGACTCGCTTCTTACTATGGACGACTTTTTTATATAAATCGTGGCGATAAGTGCGGCTGATTTCAACAACTACGGTCTTGTCCATTTTATTGCTGGTTACGACCCCGACTATTCGGCGACGATTGTTCATAGATTACCTTCCATACTAGCTGACCGCTCAGCCTCAAGAATAATTGTGTGCAAACGAGCGATTAAACGCCGTGTATGGCGGAGGCGAGTAAAGTCGGTAAGTTCGCCTGTCGCCTGCTGAAAACGCAAATTCCTTAACTCTTCACCAGCATCGTTTAGCTTCGACTTGAGTTCAGCTAATGACAAGGCGCGCAATTCCGAATTCTTCATCGTTCACCTCCTGTCACGCCATATCGAGTAACAATTTTCGTTTTGATAGCTAACTTATAAGCCGCCAGGTTCAACGCTTCCTTTGCCGCCTCCTCCGATAAACCGCCTCCTACTTCGAACATCACCCGGCCTGGCTTAACTACCGCCACCCAGAATTCAACGTCGCCTTTCCCTTTGCCCATCCGAGTTTCGGCGGGCTTCTGAGTCACAGGTTTATCGGGGAAAATACGAATCCAGACCTTACCCCGCCTTTTTAACGCATGCACGATCGCACGGCGAGCAGCCTCGATCTGGCGCGCGGACACCCACCCTGGCTCTAGGGCTTGCAGGCCAAAGTCACCAAAGTGGACTTCAGCGCCGCGTTGAGCTGTGCCTTTCATTCGCCCGCGCATTTGCTTGCGGTATTTAACACGTTTTGGCATTAACATATAAAGACCTCACAAGTTCAATTTACTCTTCCAACAAGAACGAACTCTCGAACCGCTTCATTGCTTGAGGAATAGCAAATTACTCACTAACGTACACGCCCTCAGTGGTTTCAACCATTTCTTCCAGCTCAGGTAAAACAATTCCTTTATAAATCCATACCTTCACGCCAATGCGTCCGTAGGTAGTCAGTGCCTCAGATAGGGCGTAATCGATGTCTGCTCGCAGAGTCTGGCGGGGTACCCGCCCCTCGCGCATATTCACCGTACGAGCCATTTCGGCTCCGCTGAGACGACCAGATACCTCAACCCGCACTCCTTGAGCGCCCTGGCGCATCGCCTGTTGGATCGCGCGTTTCATCGCCCGTTGGTAGCTGATCCTGCGTTCAAGTTGTTCAGCGATATTGTTCGCTACCAGGTAAGCATCGATATCAGGAGACTTGATCTCTTTGATGTCGAGATCGATCTTCTTACCTACCAAGGATTCCAGGCTGGAGCGGACTTTCTTCACATTATCGCCTTTGCGGCCGATTAGAATCCCTGGTTTCGCCGTATGGACGGTTATTTTGACTTTGCCGGGAAAGCGCTCGATCTCAACCCGAGATACGCCTGCCTTCGGAGCCTCGTTTCGCACCAGCTCACGGATTTTAAAGTCCTGATGCAGCTGGGTTACGTAGTTCGCACCTTCCGCGTACCAACGCCCCTCCCAAGTCTTATTGATCTTGAGACGAAAACCAATTGGATGAACTTTACGACCCATAACCTCTCCTTTGGAGCTGCGGAATCGACTTTCCGCCAGGCTCCACTCTCTACTCGGAATTAAGTTCCCTCTCGTTCGCGCAAGAAGACCGTAACATGAGAAGCGCGGCGCAGGATCGGTTTAAACCGCCCGCGCGCCCCAAACCTTCGCCAACGCCGCGTCGGCGCCTCATCCGCGAAGATGCGGTAGACATACAGGTCATCCCGGCTAACACCGAAATTCTCCTCTGCGTTCGCCATCGCGGAAGCCAACATTTTAGCCACCGGGCGTGAAGCTCCATTTGGCAGAAACTTTAGCAAGTCCAATGCTTCCGTGACGCTTCTTCCGCGCACCAAATCTATTACCAGACGCACCTTTTGCGGAGGATGGGGAACATAACGGGCATGTGCACGAATATCTTCCGCCATAGCTTACCTCCTGACCTTCTTTTCTGCCAAATGTCCCCGGAATGTGCGCGTTGGCGCAAATTCACCTAAGCGATGACCAACCATATTTTCAGTGATGTAAATCGGTACATGCCGACGACCATCATGTACAGCGATGGTGTGACCAACCATCTGAGGGAAGATGGTGCTCGCCCGACTCCAGGTACGGATCACTTTCTTGTCACCATGCTCATTCATGACTTCAATTTTCTTCAGCAATTTTGGGTCCACAAATGGACCTTTTTTCAACGATCGTCCCATACACTCATCTCCAAACGATTGCGATGGCTGCCATTTATCAAAAGTGCCTGTTGTTCCTAAATTGCACTACAACCAATCTACTACCGACGCTTTTTTCCTCTATGGCGAACAATGTATTTTTCAGTCTGCTTGTTGCGGCGGGTCTTCCAACCTCGCGTCGGCTTACCCCACGGGCTTTTGGGTCCAGGCATACCGATTGGCTGGCGGCCTTCACCACCACCATGTGGATGGTCGCGGGGGCTCATGGCTGTTCCGCGTACAGTTGGACGAATACCCATATGTCGTTTCCGGCCAGCTTTTCCGAGCTTTATATTGCTATTATCCAGATTGCCAACCTGGCCGATCGTGGCATAGCAGGTTTGGCGCACTAATCTCACTTCACCCGATGGTAGACGGAGCTGAGCATAATCGCCTTCTTTCGCGAGGAGCTGGGCAGCTCCACCCGCTGAACGCACCATCTGTCCGCCACGGCCTTCCTTCAGCTCAATATTATGTAGCAGGGTGCCCACTGGGATATTAGCTATCGGCAAGCTGTTGCCTGGGCGAACCTCCGCCTGGGGTCCTGCCATGACGACATCGTTGACCCGCAGATCGAGCGGGGCGATGATATAGCGTTTTTCGCCATCTGCATAGTATAGTAACGCCAGACGGGCAGTGCGGTTCGGATCATATTCAATCGCTGCCACGCGGGCTGGGATGCCGCGCTTGTCGCGCTTAAAATCGACCTGGCGGATATGCTGTCGATTGCCGCCGCCCTGGTGACGGACCGTCACCCGGCCGTAGGCATTTCGACCGCCCTTCCGGTTACGTGACACCACCAAAGAACGTTCTGGCTTGGTCTTCGTGATTTCATCGAAAGTATGCCCACTCATACCCCTCAGACTGGGGGTTATCGGTTTATATTTCTTAACTGCCATTAGCGCACCCCTTCGAATGCTTCAATCCGATTGCCAGGTGCAAGGGTGACGATGGCCTTCTTATACGCACTGCGCCGTACCATCACCCGACGATTCCGCCATCGGCGGCTACGTTTCGGTGGGACATTAATTACATTTACGCGCACCACATCCACATCAAACAAAGTCTCTACCGCTTCTTTGATCATTACCTTGTTGGCGTCCAGCGATACCTCAAATACATACTGGTTCAAATCACCGGTTTGATAATTCGATTTCTCGGTGATCAATGGACGGCGAAGTACATCGTGAATTGTCGTCATATCTGCCCCTAACCTATCCTAAATAAGAAACAATGACATCCAAGGCTGCAATTGGCAAGATGACTTTTTCATAGCCAAGTAAGTCGCGGACGTTCAGATAATTAGCTATCAACAACTTGGTTGTTGGCAGATTATGTGCAGCTCGGGTAACCAGGTCATAGTCGGCATTTTTTTCTGGGATCAAGATCAACGCACTTGCATTACCTACCAAGTTATTAACAACCTTCGCTATCAGACGCGTTTTCGGTTCAGCCAGAGAGAGATCTTCCAAGACCACAATTTCATTACTCGCCGCTTTGACCGAAAGAGCAGAACGCAGTGCCGCGCGCCGCATCTTGCGCGGCATTTGCAGGGAATAATCGCGCGGTTTCGGCGTATGAACCTTGCCCCCACCAACCCATTGAGCCGCACGCGTCGAGCCTTGTCGCGCTCTCCCGGTCCCTTTCTGACGCCAGGGTTTACGACCACCGCCAGACACTTCACTACGGCCTTTGGTTTTATGCGTCCCCAAGCGTGCATTCGCCATCTGACGGACATGCGCCTGGTGCATCAGGTCAACATTTACAGGGGCTTCGAAGATTTTCGCCGGTAATTCAACCGTGCGTACCTTCTGCCCATCCATATTCATGACATCAACTTTCATATTCGCTCAGCTCCGATTACTGCTTACGCGCTTCCCGAATCATCACGGTGCCACCTTTAGGTCCTGGAATCGCACCACGCACGCCAAGTAAGTTTCGCTCTACATCCACCAGTACCACCCGCAGGTTTTGCACTGTTACGCGTTCGAAACCCATGTGTCCAGCGCCACGCGAGCCCTTGAAAACTCGACCGGGGGTCGTGGTCGAACCCCGAGCGCCTGGTGCCCGCCAGCGGTCAGATTGGCCATGCGTCTTCGGCCCACCCGCAAATCCATGTCGTTTGACAGCACCTTGGAAGCCTTTACCTTTGCTGGTACCGATCACATCCACCTGATCGTCTTTGACAAAGATATCGACTTTCACCAGGTCCCCTTCCTTGAGATCTGAATCTTTCACCAGAAATTCGCGCAGAAAGCGCAACGGAGTCGTTACGTTGTTGCGCTTAAGATGCCCTAATTGGCCTCCGCTGAGACGCTTCGGTTTCACTTCTTTAAAACCCAACTGCACCGCCATATAGCCATCTTTTTCAGTGGTGCGAACCTGGGTAACGTAGCATGGCCCAGCTTCGATTAAGGTTACCGGAATGGCAATTCCGTTCTCATCGAAAATCTGGGTCATGCCGATTTTCTTACCTATCAGCCCTTTTAACATCTCAATTTTCTCCTGATTCTTATGTTTTTCGGGACTGCCAGCCTGGGCTTAGCTGCATCATCCCTTCCGGCATCGCAGTCAATCAGCCTGCCGCGAAGCTTTGGTTATTTTAAGTCCGCGTACAGGAATGTTCTTGCGCTGCCTCTTCCTTAATTTGTTACATTCCACTCATCAAATATCAAATCCATCAATCACAAGGATCATGGTCTTAAATCTTAATCTCAATATCCACGCCGGCTGGAAGATTCAGCCTCATTAACATGTCAATCGTCTTCGAATCGGGATCCAGAACGTCGATCAGTCGATTGTGAGTGCGAATCTCAAAATGCTCATGCGAATCCTTATCAATATAAGTCGATCGACGGACGGTGAATCGCTCAATCTTGGTTGGCAAGGGTACTGGACCGACAACACGTGCCCCGGTACGTTCTGCTGTTTCGACGATACGCTTAGCAGATTGGTCAAGGATACGGTGATCGTACGCCTTAAGGCGAATGCGGATTTTCTGCTTTGCCATGCTGCTCCTATTTCAGAATCTTGGTGATCACGCCGGCGCCGACGGTCAGGCCACCTTCGCGGATGGCAAACTTCGAACCTTGCTCCAGCGCCACCGGCACGATCAACTCCACTTCCAGGTTCACATTATCACCCGGCATCACCATCTCGACCCCTTCCGGCAACTTGATCGTCCCCGTCACGTCCATCGTCCGGATGTAAAA
>Ga0209341_10000730_pt1 | contig 33672 bp, 44 predicted proteins | sample RifCSP13_2_FD_184020 | JGI IMG/M metagenome (GOLD analysis project Ga0209341, IMG submission 184020) | Soil microbial communities from Rifle, Colorado - Rifle CSP2_sed 13_2 (SPAdes) (version 2) | ecosystem: Environmental > Terrestrial > Deep subsurface > Rock core/Sediment | place: Rifle... | reverse complement strand
AGGACGCGAAGCGCGGGGGCAAGGGCTGGCGGCAGAAGCCGCAGGAGGTCGCGGCATGACGGACGAGGACGTGCTCGCGAAGATCAAGGCGTCCGTCCTCGGGCTCACGGAGGAACCGAAGCTCGCGCGTCCGCGCCGGATCACCGCGCGCACGACGCCGGACAAGGTGCTGACCGTCTTGTCGGGGCTGAAGGATGCGGGCTGCCGCCACCTGAGCGCGATTAGCTCGGTTGATCTGGGCGACGCGTTCGAAGTGATCTATCACGTCAGTGTCGGCGGCGTCCTCGTGTCCCTCCGCACGTCGCTCCCGAAGGCCACCCCGCTCGTGCCGACGGCGACTGGAGTGTTCCCCGTGGCGGTCCTCTACGAGCGGGAGGCGCACGACCTCATGGGGATCGAGTTCGAGGGCCACCCGGATCCGCGACCACTACTCCTTTACGAGGGATGGCCGGAAGGGCAGTACCCGCTCCGCAAGGACTGGAAGCCGCCAACCGGAGGCGAGAAGCATGCCTGAGGTCGAGATCCCGATCGGGCCGCAGCACCCCGCGCTCAAGGAGCCGGTGAACTTCAAGGTCATCGTGGACGGGGAGCGGATCGTGAGGCTCGACCTGGACATCAGCTACAACCACCGCGGGATCGAGAAGGCCGCGGAGACCCGGGACTTCCACAAGGCCCTCTACCTCGTCGAGCGGATCTGCGGGATCTGCAGCCATGCGCACACGACGACGTTCGCGAAGGGCGTCGAGGCGCTCATGGGGATCGAGCCGCCGAAGCGCGCGCAGTGGCTCCGGACGCTCGTCGCGGAGCTCGAGCGGATCCACAGCCACCTTCTCTGGCTCGGTGTGGCGGCGCACGAGATCGGGTACAACACGCTCTTCATGTACGCGTGGCGGGACCGCGAGACCGTGCAGGACATCCTGGAGACAATCTCCGGGAACCGCGTGAACTATGGGATGAACGCGATCGGCGGCGTCCGGCGGGACATCTCGGACTCGATGCGGATCGCGATCCTCGGGGGCCTCCGCGTGCTCTCTGAGCGCGCCGCGTACTACACGCAGGTCATCCGGGAGGAGGAGACCCTCCTCGTGCGGACGCGCGGCGTCGGCCGCCTTCCCACGGAGCGTGCGGTCGCCCTCGGCGCCGTGGGCCCGGTCGCCCGCGGGAGCGACGTCTCGTTCGACGTCCGCCGCGACGACCCGTACCTCGCATACGACGAGGTCCCGTTCGACGTGATCACCTCCACCGCCAACGACGTGTTCGGCCGCGTGGAGGTCCGGGCGAAGGAGCTCGTGCAGTCCGTCCAGATGGCGATCCACATCGTCGAGAACCTGCCCGAGGGGCCGACGATGGCGAAGGCCCCGCGGACCGCACCCGTCGGGGAGTACGTTTCCCGCCTCGAGGCGCCGCGCGGCGAACTCCTGTACTACCTGCGGACGAAGAACACGGACAAGGTCGATCGGGTCGGGATTCGGACTCCGACGCTCGCGAACTGGCCCTCCGTCGTGGAGGCGATCCAGGGGCACGTGATCGCGGACATCCCCGTCGTCGTTGCGGCCATCGACCCATGCCTGAGCTGCACGTCGCGGATGACGTTCGTGGACACGGACGGAGGACCGAAGGGGAGCCTGAGCTGGGACGACCTCGTCGCGTACGGGCAGAAGTACTACCGGGAGAAGGAGGGCCTGCCGTGAGCGCGCTCCTCGTCCTGTACCTGCTCGTGTTCCCGGGGGTCCTGTTCCTCCTCGGGTTCGCGTTCTTCGCGGAGTGGTACGACCGGAAGCTCACCGCGCGGATGCAGAACCGGATGGGGCCGCCGCTCGTCCAGCCGTTCGCGGACTTCGTGAAACTCCTGTCGAAGGAGGACATCGTGCCGGACGGCGTCCCCGCCAGACTCTACGCCGCTATCCCACTCTTCGCGTTCGCGGCCATCGCCACTGCGTTCCTGTACATGCCGATCCTCGGCACCGCGTCGCCGTTCGGGTTTGGCGGCGACCTGATCCTCGTCCTCTACCTGATGACGCTCCCGACGATCCTCGTGTTTCTCCTCGGGTGGACGTCGAACAACCTGTTCGCGCGGCTCGGCTCCGTTCGCTCTGTGAGCCAGCTCTTCGTGTACGAGGTCCCCTTCTTCTTGGCGGCGCTCGGGCCCGCGCTCATGGTCGAGTCGTGGGCCGTCGGGGACATCGTGGCGGCGCAGGGGAACGGATGGTGGACCGTCCTGATTCAGCCCCTCGGGTTCATCGCGCTGATTGTCGCCCTCCAGGCGAAGCTCGAGCGTGTGCCGTTCGACATCCCCGAGGCCGAGACGGAGATCGTGGCGGGGCCGCTCACGGAGCTGACCGGGAAGAAGCTCGCGGTCTGGAACCTGATGAAGGACATGCTCCTCGCGACCGGGGCCGCGTTGGCGGTGGCGTTGTTCCTTGGCGGGCCCACGCTCCCGGGCGTCACGTTCGGCGGCATCGAGGGGGCGTTCATCGCGTTCTTCGTGTTCCTCGGGAAGGTCCTCCTCGTGCTCCTGCTCCTCGCGCTCCTGAAAGCGGCGCTCGGTCGCCTCCGGATCGACCAGCTCATGGACTGGGGCTGGAAGGTCCTCACGCCGCTCGCGCTGATTCAGATCGGCATCGTCCTCGTCCTGAAGGTGGTGAGGGTCCTGTGAAGAAGCCCGACGCTCCGGGGCGGGAACGACCGGGCGCGATCCTCCCGGAGATCTGGAAGAGCCTGCGGACGAAGCCCGCGACGGAACCGTACCCCGCGAAGCCGATCGACGTCCCCGCCGGGTTCCGCGGCCGCATCGAGGTCTCGGACGAGTACTGCATCGGATGCTCGAAGTGCTCGATCGTGTGCCCGACGGAGTGCATCGAGATGGTCGCGGACGAGCGGGACGTCGCGCACGCGGGGCGGTCCGTGAAGCGGAAGCGGAAGCCCGTCGTGCACCTCCTGAGCTGCATCCGGTGCGGGCTGTGCGAGGAAGCCTGCCCGACGGACCCGAAGGCGATCTTCCTGACGGAGAAGTTCAGCGGGGCGTACGACACGAAGGACGTCACCGTCGGGTGAGCCATGGACCCGGAGGCGTTCGAGGACGCGCTTGCGCGGGGGTTGGCTGGAGCGACTCGGATCGCTGTGCTCGGGATCGGGGACGACCTCAACCCGCTGGACCGGCCGGGGATCATCGGGGCGCTGCTGATCCACGCGCTCGAGCGGCCGAACGTCACCGTGTTCCTCACGGGGACGATGCCGGAGAACTACACGGGGGCGCTGAAGGAGCTCCGACCGTCGCACGTCGTGATGCTGGACGCCGCGGACATGGGTGCGCCGCCGGGGACGGTGGCGTTGATCCACCCAGAGAACGTCCGGGGCCGCCGGTTCAGCACGCACGCGATGCCCCTCAGCCTCGTGATCGAGTACCTGGAGCACGAGGTCAGGACGAAGGTGAGCCTCGTCGGGATCCAGCCCGACCCGCTCATTCCCGCCGATCCGGTGGGTCCCGGCCTGTCCCGAGAAGTGATGGACGGTCTATACCGACTCCGGGAGGCGTTCTCCCGGTCCTCGCGTCAGATGTGGTAGGCTGAATCAGTCCCGCTCGTTGGACAGTCGGTCCAGTTCTCCCTGGTCGATACCTCGACGTGACGCGCGTTTCGACCATGGCACAAGAATCGCCGTATGAATACACATAGGTATTGCCATGGCCCTCCCATGTCATCTTCTCGGGCGGAGAGTCTCCGCCCGAGGGGCACGGCGATGATTACATAGGGCGGAGTCCTATCTCGACGCAGCTAGGAGGATTGTCCGATGGGCTCGGCGCCAGCTTCCTTGACTGCTCAATTGTGGCAATTCCGGCGGAAGCTCAGCGATCGCTATGCAATCGAGCGGATGATCCTCTTCGGTTCTCACGCGCGCGGGGAGGCGCGCCGCGATAGCGACGTGGACTTGATTGTCGTGTCGCCCCGGTTTCGTGGCAAGAATGCCATTGATCGTGCGGCTTCTCTCCGTCTGGAGTGGGATCTCAGACGCTCTGTCGACTTTCTGTGTTACACACCCGAGGAGTTTAGGGAACTCTCGAGGCGACCCAGCATCGTGTCGGTAGCGCTCCAAGAGGGCGTGCAGATTCCCGCGTAGATGCTGCGGGGCGGATCTTGCCAGGAAAGGCTATCCTATCGCCTCGAGCGCGAGGAGGCGCTTCCACCGCGCGTCGACCTGCGCCTGGAGTTCCGCGACCTCCTCCGGCGTCATGTGCGCGAACCGCCCCTGGACCTTCAGGTACTCCGAGACGGGCTTCGCCTTCCCGAGCTTTCGCGTGATCTTGTATGTCGTCCCCTCGATCTCGAACAGCGGGAACATGTTCGTGTCCGTCGCGAGCCGCCCGAGATCGATCGACTTCTCCGGCGGGAACCGCCACCCGGGTGGGCACGGCGCGAGGACGTGGAGGAACCGCGGCCCATGAATTCCCTTCGCCTTCTGGACCTTCTTCACGAAGTCCTCCGGGAACGCCACGTTGACGGTCGCCGCGTACGCGGGCTGGTGCGCCGCCACGATCCCCATGATGTCCTTCTTCGGCTCCGCCTTCCCGCGACCGGCAACCCCGATCGGCGTCGTCGTCGTCCACGCCCCGAAGGGCGTCGCGCCGCTCCGCTGGATCCCCGTGTTCATGTACGCCTCGTTGTCGTACATCACGTAGATCCCGTCCGTCCGCCGCTCGAGCATCCCGCTGAGGGCCTGGAGCCCGATGTCCGCGGTGCCTCCATCCCCGGCCCATCCGACGACGGTGACGTCCTTCATCCCGAGCGCATCAGCCGCCGCGCGGAGGCCGGACATCGAGGCCGCGGTCGTCTCGAACGCGGTGTCGAGCATCGGGACGTTGAGGACCGTGTACGGGAACGGGAGGCCGATCACCGTCCAGCAGCACGCCGGGATCGTCATGACGACGTCGGACCCGAGCCCCTTCAGCAGGTAGCGCATGCCGAGCGTGGAGCCGCAGCCCGGGCAGGCGGCGTGGCCCGAGCGCATCAGCTCCGGCTCCGGGATCGTCAGCCTAGCCATACCCGATCACCTCCGTGCGGCGCTTCAGGCCGACCCACTCGATCTCGGGCCCCCGGCCGTTCAGGAGGGACTCGAACATGTGCGTGACCGTCTGCGGCGTGATGTCCCGGCCGCCGAGGCCGGCGATGAAGTCGCGGAGCATCGGGCGGTGCGGGCTCCCGTACAGCGTGGCGGCGATCTCCGTGTGCGCGGCGCCCGTCGCGCCGAACGTGAAGGAGCGGTCCAGGATCCCGATCCGGTCGACAATCGACGCGAGCTCGCGGACTTGGTCCGCGGGGAACGGCCGAAACATCCGGAGCTTCGCGAGCCCGACCTTCTCTCCCTTGTCGCGCATCGCGTCGACGACGGAGCGCGCGGTCGTCGTCGCCGTCCCCATCGTCACGAGGACGGCGTCCGCGTCGTCGCAGCGGTACAGGGGCATCGGCCCTCCGTGGTCGCGCTTCGTGATCCGGCGGTACTCCTCCTCCGCCATCGCGAAGATACGAGGCACGCGGGCCATCGCCTCCGCGACCTTCGCGCGGAACTCCATGTGCAGGTCCGGGCCGATGTACGAGCCGTAGCGGCCCGCGACGCCGGGGGTCAGGAGACCCGACGTCTTCCGTGGCGGCAGGAAGCGGTCCGCCTGCTCCTGCGTCGGGACGTCGACGGGCTCGACCGTGTGCGTCAGGTAGAACCCGTCCTCCGCGACCATCGCGGGGAGCAGGATCTCCGGGTGCTCCGCGACCCGGAACGCGACGAGGACCGTGTCCACGACCTCCTGCCCGCTCTCCGCGTACAGCTGGATCCACCCCGTGTCCCGCTGGGAGATCGTGTCCGTGTGGTCCGTCCAGATCGACAACGGAGGCGCCACCGCGCGGTTCGCGACGCCCATCACGATCGGCGTCCGTGCGCCCGAGGCCCAGTGGAGGAGCTCGTGCATCAGGAGAAGGCCCTGGGACGACGACGCCGTGTACACGCGCGCCCCGAGCGCGGCGGCGCTGATCCCCGCCGCCATCGCGCTGTGCTCGGACTCGACCTTCACGTACTGCGCCTTCATCTCGCCCGACGCCACGAAGTCCGCGATCTTCTCGATGATCGTCGTCTGCGGGGTGATCGGGTACGCGGGCACGACCTGGACCCGCGCGAGCTTGGCGGCGTACGCCTGCGCGCTGTTCCCGGAGATCACGACCTGCGGCATGGTCACTCCTCCGCGACGAGCGTGATCGCGCCGGGCTTGCACTCCTCCGCGCAGATCCCGCACCCCTTGCAGGCCTCGAGGGACACGACGGGGAAGCCCTCGCCGTCGAGGGAGATCGCGACGTCCGGGCAGAACTTCCAGCACACGTTGCACTTCGTGCACGCCGCGCGGTCGATCACGGGCCGGAACGTCCGCCAGCTCCCCGTGTTCACGACCGCCTCGAGCGCCGCCAGCGGCCCATCCGGGAGGTCCTCGACGGTCTCGTAGGACTTCACGCGACCACCTTCGCGAGGAACCGGATCGCCTTCGCGGCGTCCGTCGCCGCCGCCATGTTCTCCGCGCGCTTCGCGGGGACGAACTTCTCGATCGCCCGGAGGACGGACTCGAGGCGCACGACGCCGCCCGCCTGCGCGAGGGCCCCCAGCATCGCCGTGTTCACGATCGGCGTTGCCTTCGAGCCGAGGCCGTGCGCGAGGGCGATCTCCCGCGCGTCGACCGTTGCGATTCTACCGCCAAAAACCTTCTCCAGCTCTTCCGGCGGCTTCGCGGAGTTCGCGATCAGGAGCCCGTCCCGCTTCAGGCCCCCCGTGACGTTGATCGCCTTCAGGAGGCTCGGGTCCAGGACGACGACGAGGTCCGGGTCCGTGATGCTCGTCCGGACCGCGATCGGCTTGTCGTCGATCCGGGAGAACGCGGTCACGGGCGCGCCGCGGCGCTCGACCCCGAAGAACGGGAAGCTCTGCGGGTGCTTCCCTTCGAGGAACGCGGCCTGCGCCAACAGCTCCGCCGCCAAGACGGCGCCCTGGCCGCCCCTACCGTGGAACCGGATTTCGATCACGAATCTCGCCGCAGTTTCCACGGGGTCCGTCTGAATTGAGGCTCCGCACCATAGTGTAAGTAATGAATGGTGGACCCCATATGGGGACGTGTAAGTACCCGCGGACGGCGGTATAGAGTCGACGGAATCTGAGATGCACGCGTCCCTGATGGCAAAGCAGATCGTGGCGGCGGTTCTCGAGGAGGCCTCTCGCCGCCAGGCGCGCCGCGTGAAGTCCGTCGATGTCGAGATTGGCGCGCTCGACGGCGTCCGGGCGGAGGAGCTCGCGGAGGCGTTCGCGATTGAAGCCGCGGGGACGGCCCTCGATGGGGCGACGCTGAACGTGCATCCGCGCGAGGGCCGCGGCCTCGTGGTCCGGTCCGCGTCCCTCGTCCTAGGGGACGACTAGCATCAGGTCCGTCGCCGCCTCGAACGCTTTGGCGGTGTACGTCCGCAGTGCGTCGAGCTGCCGCGGATCGAGGATCACCGCGGGCCAGTACCAGTGGAACGCGATCCAGTCCCCCGCCGCCAATCCCGGGAGGAAGCGCGGGTCCGCCTGGAACTCCACGCGCTCCGGCGGCCCGTTCCCGAGTCGGCCGTCGCGGAGCTGGAGCGTCGGGCGGGACGCGGTCGCGGAATTCTCCTCGACCTCAAGGACGCGCGCCCACGAGGGACGGCACTTGTCCATGTTCTCGAGCGTCGTCTCGACCTTCCCGGAGACCTGGCCGACGCCGACGAACACGACGTGGAACGCGTGGTGGGGCAGCGGATCCTCGGGCAGGTTGGCCGCGATCCGGGCCGAAACGGTTGGCGGTAAACCGCGCTTCTCGAACGCCGCCAAAATCGCGCGGAACTCCTCCTTCGTGAACCCGTCGAGGAGCTCGTTCCCGATCCAGTACGCCTCCACGACCTTCGCGTCGAAGGGGTCAAGCCCGTGCTTGGCGGCGATCGCGTCCAGGTACGGCGTCAGCGCCTCGAACTGGGCCAGGGCGTTCCTGGCGGCGGGGAGGTCCTCGCCCTTCGCGATCGCGCGCTCGAGGAGGGAGTCCGCGTAGTCCGGGCCGCAGTACCGCATCCGGCTCGTGGGAAGGCTGAACCGCGCGCAGAGCCGGACGCCCTCCATCGCTCACCCCGCCCGCCGCGCGGCGCGGACGATCCGGTCGATGGCGGCGCCGATGGAGTCCCGGAGGGTCGTGAGTCCCACCGCCAAGAGGACGCCGAGGACGACGACGACCGCCCCGACCGCGGCGACGAGGTCGAACTTCGCCGGGACGACGACCATCTGGAGCGCCCACGTGATCGGGAACGCGAGGACGAGGACGGACGTCGCGACACCCAGGTCCACGTGCTTCAGGCCCGCGTACCACGTCGAGACGAACGCGAGGAGGAGGACCGCGCTCACGAGGATCCACGGGAGCGATGCACCGCCGAGGCCGCCCATCGCTCCGAGCTGGTTGCTCGCCGCCAGGTACGCGACGAGGAAGACCGCGCCGAATCCCATGCGGCCGAGGGCGACGGTCCCGGAAGGCAGGTCCCGGAGCGCGCGCTTCGACATCGTGTACTCCGCGGCCCACAGCGCCGTGGCGGCGAGGACGAGCGCGGTCCCGTCCGTCCACACGGGCGCGGAGAGGGAGAGGAGGAGGGCGTTGCCGCCGAGGAGCGCGACGGTCGCGAGGAGCATCCGCTTCGAGACTCGTTCTCGGAGAACCACGACCGCCAGGACGGTCGCCATCAGGAACAGCGTCCGGTATCCGAAGGAGGCCGTGGCGGCGCCGCCCGCCGCCGTCGCCATCTGGATCCCGCGGAAGAAGAGGAGGAACGGGATCGCGCCGCCGATCAGGCCGATCGCGGACAGGCGGAGCCAATCGCGTCGGGCGAGCTTCGTTCGCGAGGACGGGGCGAGGATCAGTACGAGGGGCAGGAGCATTGCCGCCACGAGCGCATTTCTGGCGGTGAGGAAGGCGTCCGGGTTCGTCCCCTGGACCGCGTACGCGTTCACGAACGTCGACACGCCGCTGATCGCGGCGGTGAAGAACACGAGCAGGAGGCCCGGGGACGGGTTCCAGCGCTGGCCGTTCCGCGTCATGGTGGCACCGAGAGGCGTACGGATTGAGGGGCTATGGAATAGAGAATACGGGGATGGCGGGGCCGTATATAACGAGCAGGCGTCCGCGAAGAGACGGACAGCGGCTCGAGGACGGTGGGCCTACCGACGTCACCGGCTGGGCCGGTGGGCGTTGTGCGTCCAGCCCCTGACGTTCGAGTTGGAGTCTCCTTCCATCGGTTCGGCGTGATGGCCACCGGGCTTGGTTTCTCGCTCCTCCAATTCACTCTTCTCCCGGGCCAATCCTCGTTTCGACCGCTCCCTTCGGGCGAGTCGACGACGCCTTAGCCGCCGCTGACTCTGTCACGGGTGGTGAAGTAGAGATCCATCGAGCCCTCGGGGGCGGGCGTGCGCCCGAAGTAGAGCGTCTCGGCGTCCCGGCTGAACGATCCGCGGAGCTCGCTCGCCGCGGTGTTGATGTTCGTTCCCGCGTTGACCGGCGTTGACCACGGCGCATCGACGGAGGACCGAGTGGCGAAGTACAGGTCCTGGCCGCCAAGGGTGCCCGTCCGGTCCGAATCGAGAACGATCTCGAGTCCGTCCTTGCGGACGTTGGGACGGAGGTCGTTCGCCGGGCTGTTCAGCTCGGCGACCGGCGCCACGGCGCCCCAGCTGCCGTCCGGCTGGCGCTCGGCCGAGTAGATGTCCGGTCCGCTCGAGAAGTAGAGGAACGTCCGGCCGCTGGCCTCGAAGAATGAGGGGCTGGCTTCCGCCCGCGGGCTGTTCACCGTGCAGCCGAGGTTGACGGGACTCGTCCAGCCGTGGGTCGGGTTGTCCCTCGCGAAGTAGATGTCCGCATCCCCGCAACCGCCGCCGCGGGCGCTGACGAAGAAGAGACCCCCTCCAGGAACCGGTGTCGGGCAGAGGTCGTTCGCGGGACTGTTGATCGGCTCACCGAGGTTCATAGGGTCTCCGAACCCCACTGCGGTATTGAGACGGTGCGCAACCCAGATGTCGAGTCCGCCCAGGCCGCCGGGACGATTGGACGCGAAGTACAGGCTCACGCCGTCCGGCGACTGCATCGGGCAACCCTCGAGCGCCCCCGTGTTCAGCGAGGAGCTGCTCCCGGGAAGCGACTCGACCGACGCAGCCTCGGTCCACGGAGAGTAGTTCTTGGCCGCGACCGGGGCGGCGGTTGAGATCGCCAACAGGGCGATGCCGACGGCAAGCGCGAAGGAGGCGCCGCCCATCCGTCTCTCGAGAGACTTACCGCGCCTCCGTACTCCAATCGCTCCGTCGCCAAAACACACGGCCAGCCTACGGCTTCTTGGATTCACGTGGACCCCTCCGCCGGAGATCCCCGGGGTCGGGGGAGATAGCGATTCCGGGCTATCTAGCCTCTGGTCGTCGTTGGTGGCATACGTCTGTGGCGGACCGCCCGTGAGGACTGCTTCCCGATGACAGGACGCGCGCCTCAGCTCCCTCGACGGATAGGTTCGGGTCCGGGGGTCGCATCGTGAGGAGGGGGTTCCAAAGGGTGCCTTCGGACCAGCGGGTCGTCGAGACCGGAGGAGGCACAACGCCTCGAAGTAGGCGTCGATTGTCGATGGCGCCCACGCGGCGCCCCATTCGCGTCAAGTAGGAAGTTGGAGTCGCCCGCGCCCTGGGGGGTCTTAATGGTTTCTGCTGCATGTACGCCCAAATCGTATCCCCTCAGACGTCGCACCGCCCTCCCGTGCCTCGGCACGCGCCGGGGCGCAGGAGAGAAAGAAATGACCCTGACAGAGACCCAGACGATCGGGCTAGGACGGAAGGTGCGAACGCTGTTCGTCGAGAACTAGACGGAGCTCGAGAAGGGGGGCGTGGACGTCCCCCGCATCCTCGGGGAACTCGACGCCGCCCAGGAGGACGCGGAGACGGGGAATGCGATCCAGGAGGACCGGAAGCGCCTCGCCCGGGAGGCGACCGTGGACTTCCTGCCGAAGAAGCTCCGCCTCCAGCACGTCGCCTCGAACGCCCTGGACATGGCGATCGCGGCGGTCGGGAAGGAGACGATCGCGGGGAAGAACTTCCGCAAGCTCCGGAGCGACGTTTCGCGGGAGTCGGCCCCGGAGGAAGGCGCGGAGACCCCCGGCGGGACGCCCGGCGAGTCCCCCTCGTGATCCACAAGCCCACCATCTCCGGACACACGAAGGGCCCCGGTGCCCATACGGGGCCCACCTTTCTTTTGGCGGCGTGGAGCCGGTCGGGGGGTTCTCAAGGCATGGCGGTTCTCACTGCCGCCAAACGCGTTCTATGGAGTGATGAAGCGTCACGCCCTCGAAGACCGCCCGGTCGGAGACCCTCCACATCCGGAGCGAGTTCCACCGGCCTTGGACGATGCCGGGATGGACGGGAGGATCTCCCTCCGGCATCGGCGGGACCACCGCCAAGGCGGGGGCGTGGCTCACCTATTCCGGACGGAGACCCTCCAGACCCGGTGGGAGTCCCTCCGGATTCCGCCGAAGGCATCCGGGACCGGGGGAAGGTGCCCCGGACCCGGCGAAATCCCCACCCAGGCTGGGGGATGATTATCCGGGAGGGCGGCCCCGCCCCGTGGTTGCCGCGTGCGCGAGCGCCGAAGGCGTCTTGCAGCCGACGATCGCCGGGGCCTCGTGGACCAGCGCGTCGTCCCCGAGGGCGGCCACCATGAACAGCGCGAAGTCCACGCGCCGCGTGAGGTTGCTCGCGAGGACGGGGTCGCCCACGTGGCGGCTCCACACGGGCAGGCCCTGGCTCTCCCCTTCCTCGAGGTCGCTCCCGCGGACGACGGTCCACCGGGTGTCGCTCGCGAACACCCGACGGCACGCCTCGACCTGGTCGTCGATATCCACGACACGGAGGAGCCGCAGGAGCGGGGTGAGGATCTTCACCTGCGCCCGAAGCTTTCGAGAGTACACGTCCTTGCCGTCGCGCGTGATGTGCCACCCGCACGAGAAGACGAGACGCGCGCCCGGGGGCGCGTGGTCGAGCACGGCCTGCGCCGTCCCCGCGGCGTAGCCGCGGACGCCCCACGGGACGAGGACGGTGAGCACCCCGTCACACCCGGCGACGCCCCGCCGGATCACGTCGCGGTTGTCCGTGCTTCCGGGGAGGATCGTGATGCGGTCCTTGAACGCGTCGAGCTTGCCCACGCTCTTCTCCCGGCACACGCCGACGACCTCGTAACCTCGGTCCAGCGCATGCCGCACCATGTACCGACCGAGCTTCCCGGAGGCTCCGACGACGCAGACCTTCATTCGCGCAGCTCCCGGAGTGCGCTGGACACCTTAACCCGTCGTTTGTTCCGAGCGGGCCGCCGCGGGCCGGCCTCATCCTGGGATGCCCAGCGAGCGACCTCCGCGAACGCCGATTCCCGCCCCTAGGCGAGCCGCTCGATTCCCCGCACGCGGTCGAAATCGGCGTCGAACGAGGCGATCTTCTGAATTCCGGCCTCCTGCATCACGACCAAGGAAAACGCATCGGCGAACGATAGGGTGCCGTCGTAGTGCAGGTAGAGCGCGATCGCGGACGCGCAACGCTCCGCGGTCGCGTATTCGACGGAGCAGGTGTCGACGATCACGTCGTACGTCTCCTTCCCCGCCTTTCCCCCCAGCACCGCTCCGACGACCGTCACCGCTTCCGAAAGGACGAGGTCGGAGACCACGATGGTCTCCCTCTCGAGGCGACGCGTGAGTCGATTCGCCTCCTCGTGCCACCGGTCCTCCCGGTTCGCGACCGCGATGAAGTACGAGGAATCGACGAAGATCACGGCGCGCCCCGCTGGACGCGCTTCTTAAGCTCCACGGCGTCTGCGGGCGCGCTCCCGATGCCCGCGAGGTCCCGAAGCCGCTTTCGCTTCCGGAATCGGACGACGAGCCCCTCCCCCTCCTCGACCCACTCGACGTAGTCCCCGGGCTCCACGTGGTACACCTCGCGGACGGCGGAGGGGATCACCGTCTGGTATCCCTTGGAGATTCTCGTCTTACTAAGCATCTCGCGCATCCATGTGGGAATGATGAATCCAATGGTATTAAGCCTTTCCCTTTTGGCACATGCCCCTCGCCCCGTCCAGACGGGCTGTTTGGCGGCGTTTGAGAATCGTTCAGCGAGTCGTCTCGCGTTTCGTACCGCGGCGACAAGATGTGCTCTTCGTGCCAAGACCTCAGCCCGTGATCACGAGGTCCCCGTGCTTCTTGATGTACTCGACGAGGCCGCCCTCCCGCATGATCGCCTCCATCGCGGGCGGCAGCGGCGAAAAGTGCAGCTCGAACCCCTTCGTCCGGTCGTGGACCACGCCCTTCCCGAGGTCAATGTCAAGTTCGTCGCCCTCGTCGATCCGGTCCGTGTCGCACACGATCGCCGCCAACCCGTTGTTGATGCAGTTCCGGAAGAAGATCCGGGCGAAGGACTTCGCGAGCACGGCCTTCGTGCCGCACATCTTGATCACGATCGGCGCGTGCTCCCGCGAGGAGCCCTTTCCGAAGTTCCGCCCGCCGACGACGAAGTCCCCCTCCTTCACGTTGGCGGCGAAGTCCGCGCGCGCGTCCTCGAGCGTGTGCTTCGCGAGCTCCGGCAGGTTCGACCGCAGATGGTAGAAACGCCCCGCGCTGATCAGGTCCGTCGAGATGTTGTCCCCGAACTTCCACGCGCGGCCCATCACACCACCGTCCGCGGGTCCGTGATCACGCCGTACAGGGCCGTGGCGGCGGCGGTGAGCGGGGAGCCGAGGTACACGAACGCGGCCGGGTTCCCCATCCGCCCCGTGTAGTTCCGGTTCTGCGTGCTCAGGACGTTCTCCCCGTCCCCGGGAACGCCGCCGTGGACGCCGGGGCACGCCCCGCACCCCGGGCTGTTGATCATCGCGCCGAACTCCACGAGCGCCTGGATGTGGCCCGCACGGAGCGCCTGCATGTACGCCTCCTTGCTCGCGGGCGTGACGATCACGCGCGTGTGCTTCGCCCGCTGCTCGCCCTTCACGACCTCCGCGAAGGCGGCGATGTCCTCGGACCGCGCGTTCGTGCACGCGCCGAGATACACCTGGTGGATCGGAACGTCCCTGAGCGTCGGGTCCGTGACGGAGACGATGTTGTCCTCGCTCCCCGGCGTCGCGACGACGGGCTCGAGGCCGGAGCCATCGTACGCGAACACCTTCGTGTACGCGGCATCCGAATCGGCAGCGATTGGCCTCCACTCCGCCTCTCGCTGATGCGCCGCCAAATAGCGCTTCGTCTCCTCGTCCGAGGGGATCGGCCCGCACTTGCCGCCGGCCTCCACCGCCATGTTCGAGAGCGTCATCCGCTCGTGCATCGGCATCGCGGAGATCGCGGCGCCGCCCCACTCCATGCTCATGTACGTCGCCCCGTCCGAGCGGATGTCCCCGATCACCCGCAGGATCAGGTCCTTCGACATCACGCCCTTCGGGAGCCGACCCTCCACGTCGAACTTCATCGTCTCCGGGACGCGGAGCCACGTCTTCCCGAGGCCGATCGCGACGCCGACGTCCGTGCTTCCCATGCCGGAGGCGAACGCGCCCATCGCGCCGCCCATGACCGTGTGGGAGTCCGCGCCGATCACGACGTCCCACGGGCGGACGTACCACTCGAACGCGACCTGGTGGCACACGCCGTCGCCGATGTCGTGCAGGATCATGCCGGTCTTGGCGGCGAAGTCGCGGATGAACACGTGGTCCGCCGCCAGCTCGCGCCGCGGTGGCGGCGAGGCATGGTCGATGAACGCGATCGCGCGCTTCGGGTTCGCGGCCCGGGCGATCCCCATCTTCTCCATCTGGCGGAACGTGAGTGGCCCCGTCCCGTCCTGCACGTACGCGAGGTCGACGGGCGTGATCACGAGGTCCCCTGCGCGCACGTCCTTCCCGACCTTCGCGGACAGGACCTTCTCGACGAGCGTCTGTCCCGTGGTCACCACCGCCGCCATCTACAGGGGCTCCGGATTTATACCTTCCGTGGCGGCGATGGGGCGGATTCTCACGTGACCGCGAACACGCCGATCGCGCCGAGCCCCGTGTACGCGAAGTTGTGCGTGACGAACGGGTAGAGCCCCGGGTCCGGGAAGACGATGTCGAACGCCGCCCCGCCGCTCGAGGGCAGCGTCCACGTCTGGATCCCGTAGAGCGGGTTCTCCGGGTTGTTCTCGATCCACACGGTGTCGAAGATCCCGCCGATCACGTGGAAGCTCTGGATCAGGGACGGACCCGCGTTCAGCACGTAGATCCGGACGCGCTCGCCCGGGCTCGCCGGCAGCGCCTCCCCGTACGACTTCCGCGGGTCGTACTGGAACGCGTAGCCGTTGAACACGACCTGCGTGGGGGACGGCGCGAGCATCCGCGTGAAGTCGCCCGTGTACACGCGGTCCCCGTTCAGCGTGTCGGAGGCGTAGAACTCGGAGAGGACGAGGACGTACTCGCGGTCCGGCGCCGGGCGGGTGTCGTTCAAGGGCTCGACGATCATCGTCCCGTACATCCCGTTCGCGACGTGGGCGAGGACGGGCGCGGCCCCGCAGTGGTACATGAAGACCCCGGGGTAGTTGGCGGTGAAGCTGTACGTGTGCTCGCCGCCCGCCGGGACGTCCACGTAGGCGGTCGCCCAGTCGATCTGCGCGGAGTGGAAGTCGATCGAGTGGGGCATCGTGCCGCTGTTGATCAGCCGGATGTTCACGCGGTCCCCCTGGCGGACGCGGAAGACGGGGCCGGGGACCTGGCCGTCGAACGTCCACGCCGCGTACGGAACCTTGTCCGCGATCTCGAGGTTGACTTCCTGCGCGGTGAGCGTGAAGTCCCACCCGCCCGGCGGGCTCGCCCCCGGCGCGACCGTCGTCGCGTTGAACGTGTCGTGCGGCAGGTCGATCGGGCCGCCGCTGCTGACGCCCGAGCCGACGACGATCGTGCCCGTCATGAACGGGTGCGGGATGCAGTGGTACAGGAACGTCCCGTTCTTGGGGAACGTGAGTTCGTAGGAGTCGCCCTGGTTCAGGAACGGGGACGCGATCGGCTCGCTCGGCACGTCGCTCGTGGCGGTGTGCTGGACGGGGTCCCGGTTGATCCACGTCACCTTGCCGCCAACGGCGATTGTGACGGATTGCGGGGAGAACGCGAAGTCCGTGATGTTCACCGTCGCCTCCATCACGGGGCCCGGCGGCGGTGGCGGGGGGGCGGCGCCCCCTCCGAGGCCGCCGAGCCAATATCCCGCGCCGAGCGCGGTCGCGCCAAGCAGGATGCCAGCGACGAAGAAGGCGAGGGCGCCCGCGCCCGTCCCCCGGTTCGCCGCTCGCTTGAACCGCTTCCCTTCCGGAAACTCAATCCCGACTTGGTTCGGGTCTCTGGCCTTGTGCTCGTCCGCCTTCATGTCGGATACCTACGAACCCGTACGGGGTCGCCGTTTTCAACCTTGCGTACGTATCGAGCGGGTCCGCCCGCCGGGTCACGCGAGGGCGACGGTCAGGAGGCCCACGACGACCATCGAGAGTCCCGCGATCTGTCGGATCAGGGTCGTGTGCCCCCGCTCCCACTTCGTCGTCGCCCGCGCGAGCTGCTTGTTCGACACCACCGCCAAAATGAGGACGAGCGGCAGGACGAAGGCGAGGTTGTACAGGTAGAGGTACCCGAGCCCCTCCCAGTACGAGGTCCGCGCCGCCAGGAGCCCGAGGGTCGCCACGTACGGGCCCCCGCTGCACGGGAACGTGCACAGGCCCACGAGGAAGCCGGCGACCGCCGCCGCGGGCTGCGTCCCCTTCAGCATCCACGCCCGGATCCGGACCCACGCGAACTTGGGCGTGTGGAAGGGGTTCGGGATCCCCGGGAGGTACGGCTGGACGAGGGTGAACACGCCGAGCCCCACCACGAGGACCCCTGCGACGCGCGCGATCAGGTGCGGATCCTCCGTCGAGAAGATGATCGCCGCCAGGAGCCCGAGGCCGATCAGGAAGTACGCGAGGAAGACCGCGAAGATGTACAGTCCCCCGATCCGGAGGAGCTCGATCCGCGGGCGGCGGCTCACGTACAGCAGGGACACGAAGAACAGGAGGACCGCGAACGCGCACGGGTTCAGGCCGTCGACGAGCGCGGCGCCGACGACGATCGGGAGGATTGCGGGCGGAGCGGACGTGCCGCCGCCCCCGTTCCCCGCGTACCACGACACGTACACGCTGAGGGACGTGTCGATCGGGTACTCCTTCGGGTCTCCCGAGAACGCCCACGCGTGGTACGAGACCGCGGTCCCCATGGAGTCCTGGTGGACGAGGAGCCGCTCCGTCCGCCCCGCGAGGGTCTGGGACTCCCGGATCAGCGCGCCGGGGACGTGGCCCTCGAGGACCGTCACGTTCGCGCCGCCGACGAACGTCGCGATGTGGCTCTGGAGCGGGAACGGGATCCCGAGGCGGTCGTTCAACCCCGTGAGTTCCTCCCGGTACGCGGGGACGTTGATGTAGTCCTTCACGACGATCGGGGCGATCCCCAGGGACTCGAGGGTCGGCATCAGGTCCCCGTCCAGGTACATCGCGCAGTCCATGCACGCTTCATTGTAGTAGATCGTCGCGCCCGGGGCGACCTCGACCGGCGCCACCGCGGCCGGGCGCACGGCGTACGCCGCGACGGAGGCGCCCGCGAGGACCACCGCCAACACGAGCGCGACGAGGCCGAACTCGTACCACCCGCCATCCCGCCGCCGCGGCGCCGCCTTCGGCTCCTCGGCCGGGTGGCACGGCGGCGTCGTTTCCGGCGGAACCTCGGGGTGGCAATCCGACATCGCATGCCTCACGGGGGCGGCTCGTGGACCTGGATGATGAACGTGACCTCCGCGTTCGCGCCGTCGTTCGTCCGCATGTAGACGGAGCGCTCGCCCGCGTACAGGTCCGGCATCTGCATGGCGTCGTACACGACGACGAGCGTGGCGGTCGTCCACGGCGGCACGGTCCCCGTCCAGTCCGGCTTCTCGTGCATGCTGAAGTGCGGGCCCTCCACGCCGCCGATCACGACGTGCGCGGAGGTGCAGTCGCACGAGGACGTGAGCCCCCAGACCTTCAGGTCGCCGACGCCCTGGTTCTGGAACGTGAACGCGTGCTCGACGGTCACTTGGCCGACGTGCCCGAAGTCGTAGAACTTCGTGGGCGCGTAGAACGCGGGAGGTCCGCCCGAGCCGCTCGGCGGCCGCGCGGTCGCGAAGTACAGGCCCGCGCCGATTGTCACCGCGGCGAGGACGATCGCGACGGCGACCCAGGCGGTCGAGCCCCTGCCCGCGCCCCGGGGCCTCCGGATCTTCATCTCCGCGTACTTCCGCCGCGGGATCGATGGGTGGACGCGGGCGACGTGTTCCCCGAGGTTCCCTTCCTTCACGGGCTGTCCACATTCCGGGCAGCGCTTGCGCACGGCGGTTCCCCCGGATTGCGAACGCCCCGGTACATGCTTCAACCCGCCCCACATACAGTACGTATCAGCTCAATCCGAAGGCGGCGGGTTCGACCTCGAGGGCCCGGTTCATCGTGAGCTGCGCGATCGTCACGTACTGCCGGAGGACCTGCCCGATCGGGCGGACGACCTCGCCGACGAGGAGGCACGAGGTGCAGACGTCGAGGCCGCGCTCGCACTTCTGGGACGGCGCGAGGGCGCGGAGCGCGTCGACCTGCGCGGACACGGAGGGGACCATGTCCAGGGCCGTGTTCGCGGCGGAGAGCCCCGTCGAGAAGAAGGCGGTCATCGTCGCCTCGCCCAGCGTCCCGATCGAGGCGTCGAGCTTCGCGGCGGTTTCCGAGAACTGGGAGGAGGGCCGGAACCCCGCCTTGTCGAGGGACTCCATGCCCCGCGCGACCTCGTCCCAGAGGTCCGCGATCGTCTCCAGCGCGATCGCGACGACGCGGTCCCCGAGGAGGTGCCTCGGCTCCGTGACGCCGATCTTCGCCGCGACGCTCCGGTCCCGCGCTGCGAGGAGGAGCTGGCGGGTCACGAGCCAGTACAGCCGGTCCGCCTCGTCCTCGAGGCGGTGGACCTCCCCGACCTCGTGGCCCCCCTTGCCCCGGAGGGGTTGCAGGCTCAGCTGCGCCATCCGCGCGGTCAGGTACTGGAGTCGCCGGAGGAGGCCGTCGATCGGGAAGCGCGTCGGCTCCGCGAAGTTCGCGAGGAGGACGAACTTCTGCCCCTGGTTCACGATCGTGAGCCCGGTTAGGGAGCGCGCGGCGTCCTGGACCTCGCGGACGTGCTCCGGCGTCAGGCCCGACCGGGACTTCACCCGGATCGCGCTCCGCCCGACGACGTAGGAGCCGACGAGGAGGCGCCGGAGCGTCCCCGGCCGGCTGCACGTGTCCGCGTCGATCACGCACTCGGACGTCGCCGCGGCGGCCGACACCGGCTCCCCGGTGCGGATCCGGAGCGTCCCGTCGTCCTCCTTCACGATCACGACGGTCGTCCCCGGCTCGATCCCGGCGGTCTTCGCCCAATCCTTCGGCAGGGAGATCCCGAGGCTGGAGTACCCGAGGCGCTGGACCTTCCGCGGTTCCGTCTCCATGGTACGTACATGTGCGTATCCGCGCTTCATCCCTCCGTATATGCGATGGTGTAACACGCCGTTATATCCGGCGCCGCGCCTCCATGAGGGGGCCGGGAATACATACTGTGGGCACTCGCACACAGAATCGTTGGGTGTGGTTCATCCGATTCCTGCGCCCTCCGCGGTCCGAGGAGATTCCGTGACGGTCACGACGATCAAGGTGTCCCCGGCGACGCGGGACCGGCTGAAGGCGCTCGGCACGAAGGGGGAGACGTACGACGCCCTCCTGAATCGCCTGCTCGACGAGATCGAGGCGCGGACCGTCCGACTGGAGGAAGCGCGATGACGGGAGCGGCGGCCGCGGTCACGGTGCGGACCCCGGAGAGCGCGACGAAGGGCTTCGGGGAGTTGGAGGCCGAGGTCGTCAACGCCGGGCTGTGCACGGAGTGCCGCGCGTGCGTGGACCTGTGCGCGGCGGACGGGCCCGACGCGCTGCAGCTCGACCTGGGGTCGTTCAAGTTCGACACGGACAAGTGCACGGGCTGCGGCCTGTGCTACGCAGTCTGCCCGGAGGTCCCGTGGGCCTGGGACGATCTCCACGACCGGTACGCGATCGAGGCGAGCGCGATCGGGCACGAGCGGCAGCTCACGAGCGCGATCACACGGAGCGCCGTGATCAAGGAGCGGAGCGCGGACGGCGGCGTCGCGACCTCCCTCCTCTGGTACCTGCTCGACACGGGGGAGATTGACGGGGCGATCCTCTCGAAGGCGAACGGCCCGATCGGCCCGAGCCTGTTCGTCGCCCGGACGCGGGACGAGATCCTCCAGTCGAGCGGGGTCCGCGCGGGCCGCGGCGCGTCGATGGCCACGGGCGCGGGCGTCGTCACGAACCTCGACACGATCGCCTTCCTCCGGAAGCTGCACAAGGAGAACCCGCACAGCGAGGAGCGGTACGCGATCGTCGCGACGCCGTGCCAGGGATTCACGGTCCGCAGGCTCCAGCAGATCGGGGTCGCCCCCGCGACGCGCGTGAACGCGATCGTCGGCCTCTTCTGCTACGAGGCGCTCCCGCTGAGCAAGGTCCAGTGGCAGCGGTTCGAGGAGGCGACGGGCCTCCGGATGGAGGATGTCCAGCGCATCTCGATGCGCGAGGAGCTCGTGCTCACGATGAAGGACGGGCGCTCGGAGAAGGTCGACCTGGACACCGCGTCCCTGCTCGCGGGACCGAACTGCCTCCGGTGCACGGATTTCACGAACCGGTTCGCGGACCTCTCCGTGGGCGCCGTCGGGTCGGACCCGGGCTTCACGACCGTCATGGTCCGTACGGACCGCGGGCGCTCCCTCTACGACGGCGCGCTCGAGTCCGGGTACATCGGGGAGTGGCTCGCGATGTTCGGGGAGAAGGACGAGGGCCGCCTGGCCAAGCGGATCCGGTCGCGACTCGAGGACCAGACCCGGAAGAAGGTCGAGCTCGCGCACCGGGTGGGCAAGAAGCGCGGGTCGTGAATCCCGAGATCGTAGGTCACCTGCTGCGGGGCGCCCTCCGTTCCAAGGAGCGATCGACGTTCGAGAGCCTCCTCCCATCGTTCCTCGAACGTACGATACATGCGGAGGCCTCTTTGCATGGGGGGCTCCTCGGACCCACGTGGACCTGAGAGCGGTCCCCGCGTCCTTTCCCACGAAAAAGCGGCTGTGTTACCTCCTCGAGGGCCTCCGTCGCACGGTGGAAGTCCGCCGCGAAGAGGACATCCCGGGCGCGAAGGTCTTCGCGGAGGCGAACCACCTTCCACACACCGAGATGAACCTCGTCGACCTCGGTCCGCTCCTCATCGTCGCACGGGAGATCTGCGATCTGAGGGAGAACGTCCACCTGCGGGAGGAGTGGAACGCTCTCGTGCGAGACCCCGACGCGATCTCTCGGGACCTGGCGCGGCTCTCGTTCCGGATCCCGCGGAAGGCCATCGACGCATTCGGCCGTGAAGGCCCGAGTCATCTCGTGCACCAGGGACACTGCACGCAGGAGATCCTCGACTTCCAGCCGACCGGACTTGCCGAGTCCGAGGTGCGACGGGAGATGGCCCGTCGGATGAAGGCCCTTGCGAAGCACGGCCTGTTGTGACTGATGGCGCGTGGTGTCCGAAGCAACCCCGGTCGGGACGCAGCTACTCCAGCACGCGGATGTTCCGCTTCGCGCCCATCTCCTTCAGGACGCGGGGCCACACGGTCACGGAGACCTCGCCTAAATGCGCCGTCCGGAGCAGGAGCATCTGCGTCCGGCTCTGGCCGATCCCGCTCCCGATGCTCAACGGGATCTCGCCGTTTATGATCGCCTGGTGGTACGGCAGGCGGAGGTTGCCGAGCTGTCCCGCCACCTCGAGCTGCATCTTCAACGTCTCCGGCGTCACGCGGATGCCGCCGGACATGAGCTCGTGGCGGCGCCGGGTCACCGGGTTCCACACGAGGATGTCCCCGTTCAGGCCGTGCATCGGCCGGCCGTCCTCGGACCGCGTCTCCGTGATCCAGTCGTCATAGTCCGCGGCGCGCATCTCGTGCGGGAGGCCGTCCTTGAGGGGCCACCCGATCCCGATGATGAACACCGCGGGGTACTTCTGCACGAGGAGCGTCTCCCGCTGCTTCCGCGGTAAGTCCGGATACATATCGAGGATGTCCTCCGCGTGGAGGAACCGGAGCTGGCTGGGGAGCGGCTTGTACTTCCCGGACCGGAGCGCGGGGAACTGGCGGCGGGCACGGGACTCCGCGCCCTTGATCACCTTCCAGATCTTCCGCACCGTGTCCCTGAGGTAGTCGAGGGTCCGGTCCTCCTCCCGGATCACCTTCTCCCAGTCCCACTGGTCCACGTACGCGCTGTGGTCGTGGTCCAAAAAGTAGTCCTTCCGGACCGCGCGCATGTCCGTGCAGATCCCTTCGCCGACGGCGCAGCCGAACTGCTTCAGGGCCATCCGCTTCCACTTCGTCGCCGCCTGCACGACCTGCGCGTCGACCGGGTGCGCGTCTCGGTCGTTCGAGATGTGGAACTGGACGGGCGTCCGGGAGCCGTCGCGGTCGAGCATGTCGTTCACGCCACTCTCGACGTCGACGATGAGCGGGACCTGGACCATCATGAGGTTCAGCTCCTTGCACAGGTGCTCCTCGATGTAGCTCTTGACCGCGTAGATCGCCCGCTGCGTCTCCCGCGGGTTCAGGAGCGGTTCGTAGTCGTCGGGCAGGACCTTCTCGAGCGCCTCGTAGCTCCCGATCCCCGGTCCGGCCAGGTCCGCCTTCTTCGCCGCCAGCGTGCCTTTCTCCATCGTTCTTCCCCCAGTACCGAGTCCCGTAGGAGGCCCCGGGCGTTCCCTTAGAGTGTGCGTCCTTATTGTATTTGTCTGGCCGCGGGACGCCGAGTCGGCCGTCAAACGATGGCCAGGTCCAACCGCCGCGGTCCCCTTACCGCAAGTGGGCAAGGCTCTAGTACGGCATCATGCCTCGACGACCCGAGGGGGGTGAGTCGGGATGGAGGAGCCGCACACTCTGCCGGGGCGCGGAGAGGCCCCGAGGTGGCATGAGCGCTCGGTCACGTACAAGGTCGCGGCCGTCGTCATGATCGCGGTCGGGGGCGGGCTCGCCTGGCTGGGGAGTGCGTCGATCGTCCCGACGTTCGTTCCGTTCCTCGTCGTGTGGGTTCTGAGCTTCCTCCTCGGCCTCGCCCTGAGCAAGGTCGTGCGAGACCGCGCGTGGATGCGCCAGAAGCACGCGGCGGTCGTCTTCGTCGCGTTGGTCGCCCTCTCCTATCTGCCGGTCGTTGTTTACCGGGAGAACGTCGGGAACACGCTCGTCTTCCTGGCGATGGCGGCGTTGCAGGGCGTCGGCACCGCCTTCGGCTTCCACGCGCCCTGGCTGTACGGGGGGAAGGCGAGCCGCCAGGACATCCGGCGGGCGGAGGACTTCCTGGCGGCAATCGACCGCGAGAAGTGATCCCGGAAGGACGGTCGACTGCGCGTCCCGTCAAGGAGCCGGACAGCCGCCATCTCCTTCCGCCCTCCCTAATTCGGCTAGCCGAGTCGCTCTAGGACGCGCATCGCCCGGAGCGTGATCATCTTGCTCGGCTTCCCCACCGCCTCGAGGGCGAACGGCGTGGGCATCCCCTTCGCGTACCACTTCACGACGCTCCCTTCGAGGTCCGGGTGGACCGCGTCGAGGACCCAGCGCCCGTCGCCCCGCCGTTTCTTCTTCAGCACCGAGAGGGCATACTTCATCCGAGGGTCGTCCCCGTACCCGAGCGCCGTCATGAAATCGAGGCCGACGAGGAGGTCGTAGTAGTAGTGCACCGGGTAGTGGAACCGGTACCAGGGGCCGTACCGCTCCCCCTGCTTGTGGAGGTTCCGCTGCAGGTAGAACTCCGCCGCGTCCTCGACGGCCCGCTCCATCGCCGCCGTCCACTTCTCCCTCGGGTAGACGGCGAAGGCGCTCATCGGCTCCCAGGAGTCGAGGTTCCGCCCGCTCCCGAAGCAGCTCCACCCGCCGTTCTTGTCGCGGGTCTTCACGAACCACTCGAACGCGCTCCGGACCTTCGGGTGGTCCGAGTACCCGAAGCGGACAAGGGCCCGCGCGGTGTTCCCCGCGGTGCATAGGTGGCTCGTCCGCGCGCTCTCGATCCCGAACCCGCCATCCGCGGCGGCGTACCGCGCGATCCAGAGGTCGCACGCCTTCGCGATCCGAGGATCGTCCCGCGTGAGCCCGAGGTCGGAGAGGACGAGGAGCATCCAGTTCGTCGACAGGTACTTCGGCCGGTACAGGCTTTCCTCGCTGACCCAGAACCCGCCCGGCTTCTGCGCGCGGAGGATGTCCGCCGCCCAGCCTTCCCTCGGGATTTCTTCCTGCGCCTCCCGGACCTCCGGGTCGTCCTCGGAGCGGTGGAGCAGGTCCTTCAGCGCCCGGTACCGGATCGCCGGCTCGTCCGGCTCCAGAAGCCAGTCGAGCGCCCTGCCGGATGCGCGCGATCGCCTGGCTCGGGCCCCTCTCCCCTTCTCGGTCATGCGCCGAAGGGAAAGGCGGCCACCCCTTTCAGCGTTTGGCGGGGGAAGTGGACCGGGTGGGATTTGAACCCACGACCTCTACAATGCCAATGTAGCGATCTTCCAGCTGATCTACCGGCCCTCGGTTCCGCACGATGCGGGGGGCTCAATTTAACCCTTTGGCGGCGTGCCGGCGCGAACCCGTGCGCGCCGCCGCCTTCGCGCCACCGTTCTTCCTCGGGGAGGGCTTCCCGCGGCGGTCGTCGAACATCTCGAGGCGGCGCATCCCGCGGACCTTCTCCCCGGGGATCTCGACCGGGTACTCCGCGGTCAGGCACCCGAGGCACAGGTCGTCGCGCGGGTGCTTCAGCGCCTTGATGAGCCCGGAGATCGTGAGGTACCCAAGGCTGTCCGCGCCGATGAACTCCCGGACCTCTTCGACGGAGCGGCCGTTCGCGATGAACTGGTCCCGCGTCTTCATGTCGATTCCGAGGAAGCACGGCGCGCGGATCGGCGGGCAGCCGATGCGGAGGTGGACCTCCTTCACGCCGCCCTGGTCCCGCAGGATCCGGACGATCTTCTTGATCGTCGTCCCGCGGACGATCGAGTCGTCGACGAGCACGACGCGCTTCCCCTTCAGCGCGGACCGGATCGGGTTCAGCTTCAGGAGCACGGAGATCTCGCGATCCGTCTGCTCCGGCATGATGAACGTCCGCTCGATGTAGCGGTTCTTGATCAGTCCTTCGACGAGCGGGAGGCCGCTCGCCTTCGAGTATCCCTGGGCCTGCGCCCGCCCGGACTCCGGCACGGGGACGACGATGTCCGCCTCCACGGGGTTCTCCCGCGCGAGCTCCTGCCCGATCCGGACGCGGGCGTCGTACACGAGGCGGCCGTCGAGGACGCTGTCGGGCCGGGCGAAGTACACCCATTCGAACATGCAGTGCGCCGTGTGCGTCGCGTGCGGCAGCCGGAAGGACTCGAACCCGTCCGGGTAGAGCCGGACGACCTCGCCGGGCTTCAGGTCCCGCAGGAACTTGCCGCCGAGCGTGTCGAAGACGACGGACTCGGACGACACGACATAGGAGCCGTCGAGCGTGCCGATGCACAGCGGGCGCACCGCCAATGGGTCGCGGATCGCGTACACGGAGTCCTTGATCAGGAGGACGAGGGAATACGCGCCGACGAGGACGTTCGTCAGGTCCCGGATCGCGCGCTCCACGTCCCCGCTCTGCGCGATCTCGTTCGCGAGAAGGCGCACGATGACCTCGCTGTCCGTCGAGGACATGAACGCCCAGCCCTTCCGCTGCAGCTCCGCGCGGAGGGCGTCCGAGTTCACGATGTCCCCGTTGTGCGCGAGCGCGATGTCCCCGACGGAGGACTGGCACGTGATCGGCTGCGCGTTCTCGATCACGGACGAGCCCGTCGTCGAATACCGGACGTGGCCGATGCCCGCGGTCCCTTTCAGGGACTCGATGTCCGCGGCGGAGAAGACCTCGTGGACGAGGCCCATCCCGCGGCGGGGCTTGACCTCCCCGTCCTCGTAGACGACGATCCCCGCGCTCTCCTGGCCGCGGTGCTGGAGGATCCGAAGGCCGTAGTACAGGTTCCGCGCGACGGGCTCATGGCCGGCGATGCCGAGAATCCCGCACTTCTCCCGCGGCCGGAAATCCTGGTCGGACTCCATACCTAGTGCTCCTTGGCCCAACGATAGGAGCGGCGTTTCGCGGTCGCGCCAAACCCGCAGGAGGCGCACCGCCGGTCCCGCACGTTGTACGCGTGCTTCCCGCATCGACGGCACCGGATGTGCGTCTTCTTGACGCCCATCTTGCCAAGGCTCGCGGTGCCCTTCGTCATCCCGCCTCACCTCACGGGGACACGTAGATGACGTTGTCGCCCCGCACGATCGCGAGGTCGACCTTCCGCTGGCTCTCGTTGTTCAGGAGCTCTTCCGCGTTCTTCAGAACGAGGTTCATGTGGGGATCGAATCCATCGAGGATCCCCCGATAGCCCCGACCTCCCTTCAGCTCGACCATGACGTTCTGGTTGATGCTCTGGTTGAGGAGGGAGAGCGGTTTGATCATACTTCCCCGTCGCGAGCATGCCGGGGGCCGAATATAAACCTATGCGGGTCGTCCGCCGAGGCATCGGTCTGCAGCCCTCCCGACGCCGTTATGAGGGCCTCGCGCATCTTGGCGGCGATGCCCGGCGAGCCGATTCCGACGAAGCACGGGTCCGTCACGCTGGAGCAGCTCGCGGAGATGCAGCCGGGGATGGCGCGGCTCATGGTCGAGTACGCCCAGCGGTTCTGGACGACGTACTACGCCGCGAAGGCCGGGAACTGGGCGCTCGCGAAGTACATGCACTCGGAGATGATGAAGCTCGGGAAGATCGTCCCCGTTGTGCGGCCGAAGTACGCGGAGGGCATGCTCGAGTTCGAACGAGACTTCATGGAGCCGCTCTTGGCGGCGATCACCGCCAGCGACTGGAGCGCGTTCGAATCCGCGTACGCGAAGGCGACCGCGGGCTCGGACTCCTTCCACGACAAGTTCGCGAAGCCGTTCATCCGGTTCCGCTTGCCGCCCGAGCCGCCGTCCCTCCTGGAAATGGACCCGAAGGCGCGGCCGCCGAAGTGAACCGCGGACCTTTTCTACGGTCCCCGCTTCCCCGTGGCGGTGATCCCATGGAGCACGTGACCCTCGGCAAGGGCGGCCCGAAGGTGTCCGCGATCGGCCTCGGGATGTGGCAGGCGGGCGGCACCGCGTGGGGTGCGGACGTGACGGACGAGGGATGTTTGGCGGCGATGCGGCGCGCGCACGAGCTCGGCGTGACGCTCATCGACACCGCGGAGGCGTACGGGCAGGGGCACAGCGAGGAGGTCGTCGGGCGCGCGGTCCGGGAGATCGGCCGGGACAACGTCGTGATCGCGACAAAGGTCTCCGGGTCTCACCTCGCGCCGGACCTCGTCGCACGGGCGTGCGACGCAAGCCGAAAGCGCCTCGGCGTCTCGGAGATCGACGTGTACCAAATCCACTGGCCGGACCCGTGGGACCAAGTCCCGCTCGCGAAGACGATGAAGGCGCTCGAGAAGTTGCACAACGACGGGAAGATCCGGAACATCGCGGTGAGCAACTTCGCGGTCCGCGACCTCGAGGAGGCCCGCGCGGCGCTGTCACGCACGGACATCGTCGAGAACCAGGTCCACTGGTCCCTCCTCCACCGGCCCGTCGAGGAGGAAGTCGTGCCGTACTGCACGAAGGAAGGGATCGCGATCCTCCCGTGGAGTCCGCTCGAGAAGGGCCTCGTGACGGGCAAGTACCAGTCCGGGCCGAAGCCGACGGACGAGGTCCGGAAGAACAACCGGATGCTGCGGGATGAGAACCTCGCAGAGATCGGGAACCTCGTGGCGGCGCTGAAGGACATCGGGGCGCGGCACGGGAAGACGCCCGGTCAGGTCGCGCTCCGATGGCTCATGCAGCAGCCCGGGACGGTCGTCCCGATCCCCGGCGCGAAGACCGCGGCCCAGGCCGAGGAGAACGCGGGTGCGGAGGGTTGGGCCCTCACCGCCACGGAGATCCGGGCGCTGTCGGACGCGTCCGCCGCCCTTCGCCTCGACCTGTTCTGAGTGCGGGGGGCAGGATTCGAACCTGCGGACCCCTTCGGGACAGGATCTTAAGTCCCGCGCCGTTGGCCGGGCTTGGCTACCCCCGCATCCGTCGCATCGGCGGGCCGTAGATGAACGTTCTCACCGGAGGCGACCGGTGATCAGGCTGGCGGTGGGAAGTCGTAACGTCGCGCGGTCGTCCCCGAAGTGCAGGTCGATCTCCACGGCGTCGCCGGGCGCCATCCGCAGCTCGGGGGCGAGCCGGTCCTGCTCGAGGCGGCGCAGCAACCGCCGCCGGAAATCCCGCAGGCGCCGCGACGCGTTGCGTTCAATCGCGGAGACCGCCCCTCCCGGATAGAACCGGCGGAACCGTCCGTCGACGACCGCCACGAGGAGCCCCGCGTCGGCCAACTCCTGCAGGACGCGTCGCGCGGACCGTCTCTCCATCTTCGCCGCCAACTGGCCGGCCGTCAGCCCCGGGGTCGTGAGGACCAACGCCAACGCCCGGGGCGCGTCCCCGCGTGCGAGCGCGGCCAGGACGGAGACCTCGGCCTCCTGGAGGTTCAGCCCGGCCGCGCAGAAGGACCGCGACGGCGCCTGCACCGGCTGCGCGTACCCCGCCTCCACGAGCTTCGCGAGGTGCCACGCGGCGGTCGGGTCGCTCACCGCCAACGCGTCGGCGACCTCCCCGACGGTCGCGCAGGGGTGCCACGCGAGGTACTCGAAGACGCGGCGGCGGTTCTCGTTCATGAGCGCGCTCCGCGCGGCACTACCCTCGGACGGCTCGTACCCTTCCGATACGGCCGCCTTCAGGGCGTCTCCGAGCCTCCGCACGTCACTCCTCCAGCCCGTACTCCTCGAGGACGAGGGCCAGGATCTCGAGCGGGTCGAGGTCCCGGCCGGACTCCGCCGCGATCGTCTCCACGGTCCGCGTGAGGTTCGCGAGGGACTTCGCGTTCAGCTTGTCCTCGGGCGCCCGCGCGTCGAGGATGCGCCGGATCTCCTTCGCGACCTTCTCGCGGTCGGCCTTCGACGGCAATTCCTCCGCCGTGCGCCGCACGAACAGCCCGGCGCCCTTCACGATCCCGTAGGGATGCCAATGGCGGGAGTGCTTCGAGTTTCGGCACTTGATGATCTTCAGCTCCCGCTGCTCCGGGTGCTCGTGGCTCGCGTACCGGAGGTGTATCACGTTGTCCGCGAGGTACATGGGGATGATGAGCTCCGGCGCGGACAGGTCGCCGACGACGCCGTGCTCCTCGAGCGTGCACAGGACGGTGCCGATCCTCCTCGTCTGCCGGAGGAGGAAGGAGACGAGCTCCCGTTGCTCGTACTTCTCCTTCACGGACCACAGGACCGGCGTGAGGGGGTCGATCACGATCCGCGCGTCGTGCCCCTCCCACTCCCGCACGAACTCGGAGAGCTCGCGGCGGATGAAGTTCGAGAACTCCTTCCCGCCCGCGTCGACGAAGACCATGTTGCCGGAATCGAGGTACGTCTCCGCGTCCTCCCAGCCCATGAGCTTCGCGTTCTTGATGATCTCCTGCGGCGCCTCGTCCAACGTGATGAACACGGCGTCCTCGCCGTTCTCCAGCCCCCGCCTCAGGTATTGCGTTGCGAACGTCGTCTTCCCGGCACCCGGCGAGCCGATCACGACCGTCGTCGTGTGCTCATTGATCCCCCCGTCCAGCAGCGCGTTCAGCCCGTACACGCCGCTCTTGATCTTCCGCATCGCCCCGGCGACGATTCGGGCGCCTCGGTATTATCCTTTCCCCCTCACGTCGCGGGGGCCTTGGCGGTCACGTAGACGTACAGGAGCAGGTGGTCCGTGAGGTTCGCGACGTCGTGGCGGACCTCGGGCCCGACGTAGGCGGAGTGCCCGGCCCGGACCGTCGTGGCGGCGTCGCCCACGAGGAGGCTCGCCTCCCCCTCGAGCACGAAGAGGATCTCCTCGCGCCCCGCGGTCACGTGCTCGCCGACGCGGTCGCCCGGTCCGAGGCGCACGCACCGGGAGGAGATCGCGCGCGCGTCCGGCGGGCTCAACTTCCCGGGCTCTCGGAACGGCTTGACCCACATGGTGCGACGAAACGGGCGTGCGCCGGATGAACGTTTCCTGCGCCGGGGGAAAGCCTTTAGGGGGTCCACGGATACCCCGCGCGGTGGCCCGCAAACCGAAGAAGGCGAGCGCCCGCAGGCTGCGCCGGAAGCCCGCGAAGAAGGCCGCGCCCAAGAAGGCTGCGAGGCAGGCCAGGCCCCCGAAGGCGAGGCCCGCATCTGCTCCGAAGGCCGGGAAGGAGCCGCGGGCGAAGGCGCCGCCGGTCCCGCGGGCCCGGGAGGAGTTCGAGGAGGAGACCGTGTGTTCCCTCGAGTTCCTGAGCGACGGCCGCTCGTTCATCGCGCGGCTCGACACGATTCGGGGCGGAGTGCGGGAGCACAAGGCGCCCTCGTTCACGGACCTGCTCGAGCTCGTCGCGGAGGACCTGCGGGAGGAATTCTCCGAGGTCTGACTACATCCCGCGCAGCGGGATCTTCTGGCCGGGCTGGAGGGTGAGGAGCCGGTGCCGGAGGCCGACGTGCCGCGCGGCCCGCATGAGCATCTCGATCCGGTCCCACGGCGGGAACGGGGACTCGAGCGCCTCCTCCCAGTCGATCAGGTAGGCGACGCCTGGGCGGACGGTCGTCCAGTCCATGAGGTCGAGCACGTCGCGGACCGCGCGCGGGAGGAGACCTCCGTGCTGCAGGTCCACGAGGAATACGGTGCGCACCCCGAACCTCCCCGGAGGGATATGCGCGGGAGGACGTTTGAGGCTCGCGGTCCGATTCTCACGTACGACGCCGACAACGTTTAGGGTCCGGGCCGGATACCCGCGGCGATGCGCCTCGCGGGAAAGGCCGCCCTCGTCGTTGGCGGGAGCGGCGGGCTGGGGAGCGCGACGTGCGGGGCGCTCGCTCGGGAGGGCGCCTCCGTCGCCGTCCACTACGGTCGGTCGCGGGATGCGGCCCTGGCGGTGGTCCGTGGCATCGAGGCTTCCGGAGGGAAGGCGGTAGCCCTGACTGCGGACGTCGCCCAGAAGCGCGAGGCGGAGCGTCTCGTTCACGAGGCGATCGGGGCCTGGGGCGGCCTCGATGTGCTCGTCGTCTTCGCGGGGCACCCGTTCGACGCCGACGAGTGGTTCACCCCGTTCGAGTCCCTGCCCGAGGCGGCGTTCCGGAAGGCGATCGACGTCGACCTGATGGGGGCGGTCTTCCTCGCGCAGGCGGTCGTGCCGCACTTCAAGGAGCGGCGGTCCGGGAAGATCGTCCTCGTCGGGTCGACGCCGCCGATCACGGGCGACGTCGCCGGGTTCTCCTACCTCGTCGCGAAGGCGGGCGTCCTCGCCCTGACCCGCGGCCTCGCGCAGTATCTCGGCCCCCACAACGTGCACGTGAACGCGATCGCGCCAGGCACGGTCGCGACCGCGCCGATGGAGGCGCTCCCGCCGGAGGAGCGGAGGAAGCTCGTCGAGGAGGCCGCCCTGAAACGCGTCGGGACCGCGGAGGAGATCGCCGCCAAGGCCTTGTTCCTCTGCTCGCCGGATAGCGACTACATGACGGGGCAGACCCTCGTCGTGGACGGCGGGTACGCGATGCGGTGAGTCACCCCGCGGCGGGGCCCCCGGCGAGCCGGAGGTCCGCGGACCGTCCGCACCCGTGGCATCGGATGTGCAGCACGGCCGTCCCGCCGGTCGTCCGGGTTTCGACGATCCAGTGGCATCGGCGGCACGCGCACCGAAGCAGGAGGGGCTCGTCCGCCCCGGAGGGCGTGACGTGGAGCACGCCGTCCTCGATTCGCCACGCCGCCACCAGGAGGCGCGAGGCCTCCGCTAGGTCGACCTCCCGCACGGACCGTCCTATGTCCGCCGCGGGGGAAGAGGGTTTCGTCTCGGGGTCGGCGCGGGGACCTCCGCCTCCGGCACGGGCGGCGTGCGACGCGCGTGCACGAGCGCGCTGCCGCCAAACTTGTCCGAGAGGGCGCGGGCCGACCGCCGCAGGTCCGCCTCCCGCATCGAGAGGGGAGCGATTAGGACGAGGACCGCCGACGAGCCGAGGCGGACCGCGAGGAGCTGGCACTGGTCCGTCTCCATCCGGAGCGTCCGGGGGGTGTCGCAGCGGAGTGCCTGGACCATCGTGTCGACGGAGCCGAGGAGGGTCGCCGTCATCACGCAGAGGACGTCGAGGTCCGCGGGCTTCCGCGTCCACGCCCCGATGAGCGTGCCCGTGCGCTTCAGCAGCAGGACCGCGTCGAGCGGGCCCGTGATGTCCGCGTCGGAGAACAGGACGCCTCGCTCTTCCCCCAGGCCCACGACCCCCCTTCGGCTCGCGACTTCCATGCGTCGGAGACTACTTAAACCGTATTCCGGGCGTCGCGTTCGAGAGTCACCTCGGCTGATACGAACCGTCGACGAGCCGGATCTGCCCACGTTTCGCGAGTCGGGAGAGGTGGTATGCGGCGAGCTGGCGGCTGATCCCGAGGTTCCGGGCGACCGTCGCGGGCTGCGCCTGGCGGACCGCGTGGACCGCGAGGAGGACGCGGAAGCCGAGGTCCCGGTACTTCCAGTGCTTCCGGTACAGCTTCGTGAGCTGCACCGTGACGGCGCCGCCTCGCGGGTAGTACCGAACGCGCCCCTCCGCCTTCTCCTCGTACACGATGCCGGACCGGACGAGGACGCCGAGGTGGTGGCGGACGACCCCGATGCTCAGGCGCAGGGTCCGCACGATCGAGCGGAAGTGGTCGCCCGGGAGGAGCAGGAGGTGCTCATAGATCCGCCGCCGCGCGGGATGGTCGAGCACGGCGACCACGCTGTAGCTCATCCCCGCCTCCGGACGCCGCCCTTCGAGGGGTTCGGCGAGGTCCGTCGTGGGCAGGAGCGTATAAAATCCTTGGCGGGTGAAATCCGCGAAAGATACCCGCCCCTCATCCGCCTCGGGGAAAGGGTAAGTGGGGGCGTGCGCGGGGCACGCCCCGTCGCCCACAGCGGCCTCAGTCGCCCTGGATCGTGAACACGATCGACGCGGGTGCCCCCGATGGCATTCGCGCGAAGTCGTCCAGCCCAGTCGTGTACGTCGCGGTCAGGGTCGCCGTCGCGAGCGCCCCGTCCGGGAGGTCCGTGTACTCTAGGGTGAACGTCAGCGTGACCTCCGCCCCCGCCGCCACGAGCAGGTCCGAGACCTCGAGCGTGCAGTCCGTGCCGCCCGTGCTGTCCGAGCACTCGATCGAGCCGCCGCCGACGTCGTCGACGGAGACCGCGAACGTCAGGTCGAGGAGCGCGCTCACGTTCCCGAAGTTCTTCAGCCGGATCGTGTACTCCGTGGTCCCGGAGACGATGCCCGACGTGGGCGTCCCCTTCGGGGTGTTCGTGTACCCGAACGCGGTGAGCTTCAGGATCGGCCGGTTGTTCACGAACGGCTCCGCCACGGAGCGGTCCGGAGACGT
>Ga0209341_10000725_pt1 | contig 33734 bp, 30 predicted proteins | sample RifCSP13_2_FD_184020 | JGI IMG/M metagenome (GOLD analysis project Ga0209341, IMG submission 184020) | Soil microbial communities from Rifle, Colorado - Rifle CSP2_sed 13_2 (SPAdes) (version 2) | ecosystem: Environmental > Terrestrial > Deep subsurface > Rock core/Sediment | place: Rifle... | reverse complement strand
CATTTCCTCCTGGCTCTGGACCGTCTCGCGCAGGTGGGCCAGCTCACTATAGTCGACCTGGAAGACGAGGAAGTGATAGCCGAGGTAGCCCAGGGCCAGGACGGTGAGGAGCCCGCCGAGGAGAGCAGAATAGAGCGCCTGCCGGCTGAGCCGTAGCCGGAGGCGACGGCCGGTGTCGTCAGCCAGAAGGAGGAGTGCGGTCGATGTGTGCCAATCTGTCAAATGGTCATCCCATTATGGAAATTTTGTCTCGGCCTGCCAGAGAGAAAGGGAAGGTTAGAAACACGGCTGGCTTCCTCCCTTGTGACGGCAGACAATACCATGCTCAGCGAGGGCCTGATTGAGGGCGGTGTTGAGCCTGGCAAAGGTCTGTTCTGCTGTCCCCGACGACTGACCCGACTCGGCCGCAGCCGGGAGGACGCGAGGCTCCGACTCAGACACAACCCACTGGGCTTCACGCAGTGCAGTGGTGGCCTCTGCGGGGGTGAGGCCTCCTTCATCCAACCAGACCGCGATCCGGCGCTTTGCTGCCAGAAGCCACTCGTACGGAACGGGCACCGGCTGGGCCATCACGGCTTGCCAGGTCGCACGGAAGTCGGCCTCAGCGCCATCGATCCGCTGCCGCGCCAAAATTCCACACGGTGGGCGCGATGGGACGTATTCTTCCAGGATGCCGCCTCCCTTCTGCTGGTACTGGGCGGGCAGGGCCACACCGCGACGGTGACAGACCTCGGCTGTTTGTCGGCGGCGGGCCACCTGGCGCTCGGCGAGGCTTAACTTAAAATCTTCCAAGAGCCTGTCTTCCTGCCGGGCTTCGCGGGCCGCCCCGCAGGCCGCCAGTAGGACAGATATGATTCCGAGCCAAAGAGCCGCCTTCACGTGCCCTCCCATAGCCGTCCCTCCGTAAAAGGGTTCAGGCCAGATTGATTCTTAGCAAAAGACGGGCCAATTCCTGGCAAATCAGGGGGATGCGTGTCGGGCGCGTCCAGCCACCGCAGGGACCCCGTGGCATGGCAAGCTTCTATCTCAATGGGGCCTGTCCGTCAACTAAACACTCCCCACCTCTTTTTCCCTCTACAAAGAAATCCTGCCCAATGCTGACTGCGATGGACGGTCGCCGGCTAAGATGGAGGTCGGGGGGTGGTCGCCACGGAATACTTCCGGTGGCTTGCCCCCTTCCACGAGAAGGAAGCGGCGAAAGGCTGGTACCGGTAGGGGGAGGGTTTTGTGGGAATTTGGAAGCTGTCGATTGGTCTCCGGGGAAGACTATACAATCTTACGTAAACGCCACAAATCCCTAAAGCGCATGGATGGCCGTGTAATCGCAGGCTGGTTGCCGCCGGCACCAATATCATAAAATCCATCAGCTCTCTCTTGTTGGACTAGAGGCAGCGAGGCGGTAAATTCTCTTCCATAACGATCATGATATACGAGGCGTGCCATTAGCCCCTTCATTTGTTGAGTACGCACGGGAGCACTATTTGGAAGTTGAACTTGGAAAAAGGGTGTGGCGCCAGGAGGCAATTCCGGAAGCTGACAAGCAGCACGCTGAATATCAGGAAGATAAACAGCAACGTCGTGTGCTGTAGCATTGCCTTGGTTCTGCAGATTTATGTGAAGCCCGTATCCTCCAGGCCCTCCATAGGTTCCTACAGTAAAATACAATTCCGGTTCTGCATTCCGCAACATATCTCGGATTCGTGTGGTCTTAGGTGCCCACCAACCGATCCAGATACCGACGATTGCAACGTGGAAACCTAACAGAGCTAATATCACTTCCATGAAGTTTCCTTGCCGCTAGCAGATTCCTCAACACGCCTGCCCCTCAGCGAGCGTCTGCCCCGGCCTTTCAATCAGGTATCGCTGGCAAAACTTTCCGCCTACTAGAAGCATCAACAAACCGCAAAGGACGGGTCCCTTCCCGGCGGTCACCGCCCCCTGGGCCATAGAAGGCGTCGGTCGCCCCGTAGGGAAAGGCGTGGGCCTCAGATGGCGTTACGGTTGAGCTATCTCTTAGGCAGTAGATGCAAAGAAAGGCCATGAGCCTGAATTGGTCTGGTGGTGGTCATCATTGTTGGAGAGAACACAGCGCGTGTGACGACGACCGCTGGACTCCTACGAGCCGACCAGCACTTTCTTGCGGCCCGGGCGGCGATCCCAATAGCCAGCGAATCGAGCAACCGCGACCCTCTTCCACACCGGCCCAGACGCGAGCAATACGACTGGCTTCGGGAACTCCTGCTTTTTCGCGAGCTGTGAGGCTCGCTGCTTCGTCACTTCCAGCATCTTCGCAACCTCGTCCACGCCCACTAGGTCGGGAATGGTAGGGTCTTGTAGGCTCCTGTCCAAGTCGTCGAGGGCCTGCACCTCGGCGCCCACGATCCCGCTCAACAGGGCACTGGCCTTCCCGGTCCTCAGGGCTGACCGGAGCAGGTTCAGTCCGGAAGCCAATGCCCGATTGGGGGACTCCGCTTCGACGCAGAAGCGGGCTGACATGGCGTGCGGGCCGTAGCTCACCGAGGGCGAGTGAGACGACAGCGCGTCCATCACCTGGTCGGCGTGATCCTCCGTGACGACTACGTCGGGCTTGTTGATCTCGAACCGTACGCTCCACCCACGCATCACTTCTTCTCCTCGTGTTTCTGCTTGCCCTTGGGCGGTGGCCAGGGCCAGATGAATCCTTCCCGCCTCAGGTTTGCAAGCAGGTTCTTAATCGCCCGCTGGTCGCCCGGCGTGCCGGACCCGATCACGATCTGTTTCGTTGTGTCTGGCGGCACGAACCTCAGGTGACCCTTCTTCGTTTTACCTACCTCCCAGCTTTGCTCCCTGGCCGCCTTCTCGATCTTGTGTATGTCCATTAGCGCCAGGATTCCTTGACGATGTCAAGCATATTGTGTGCCAATTACTAGACGCTGTCAAGTGTTTTCTTGGGCTTCCCTTCTGGCTGCTCCAGGGGACAAATCCCGTGTCCGACCTATGTCCCACCGCTCGCCAGCGCGACCCCCTACAAGTCGCTAACCCATTGAAAATATTGGTGGCCCCAGCGGGATTCGAACCCGCGTTTCCGCCTTGAGAGGGCGGCGTCCTAGGCCGGGCTAGACGATGGGGCCGGCAACGGAAGCGGTGTGGCTGCGGGGCGAGGACTCGAACCTCGACAACCTGATCCAGAGTCAGGTGGACTACCGTTATCCGACCCCGCAATGACTCCCCTGATTCGGAAATGCTAAAAAGAAGCCCGGATTCAGCGAATCCGGGCGATGGGTGGCCTCACTATCGCTGAGGGGTATCGGAAAGTCAAGCCGAAAATGGTTATTCCTGCTCGTGTAGCGTGATGAATTTTTTCACCTCGAAGGTCTTCACACCCCCGGGGGTTTGGATGCGTACCCCGTCTCCCTTCCGTCGTCCCACCAGACCCCGCCCGATCGGGGAGGCGATCGAGACCCACCCCTTCTCCCCGTTACTCTCCTCGGGCGCCACGAGCTTGACCACCCGCTCCCCGCCGTTCTCTGTATCGCGGAGGTGGACAATCGAGCCGAACCCCACGCGATCCTTGGGGACGGACCGCGGATCGATAGCAGAGAGCGACGCGATCCGCTGCTTCAAAAAGATGATCCGTGCTCGGACGAATCCCTGTCGTTCTTTGATCGCGTGGTAGTCCGCGTTCTCGGTGAGATCCCCGAGGAGGCGTGCCTCCTCGATCTTCTGCGGGATGTCGACCCTGAACTCCCGTTCCAGGGCGCTGAGCTCTCCCCGGAGACTGTTCAGCAGGTCTTGTAAACCCACAGCGACCTCCTCTCTCCCGGAAAGCTGCCCTACGCGGCACCCCGCTCCAGAACCGTCGCAAGCCGCTCCAAACATATCTCGCGGCCCGCCAGCTCCATCACGAGAAATAGGGGAGGGCTCACCGATCCGCCGGTCACGGCGACGCGGGTGGGTTGGGCTACGTCTCCCAGCTTGAGTCCGCGCTCGGCCGCGAAATCTCGGTAGAGCCTTTCGAGGGTTGCGGCGTCAAAGGGGCTCGTCCCCTGGAGCCTGCCGTAAAGCTCACGGAGGTGCGTCAGGGCCTGAGGCCGAAGCTGTTTCTCCACGGCCTGGGGATCATAATCGATGCGGACCCGGAAGAGAAAGCGGGAGTTCTGGGCAAGTTCCCTGAGCGTTTTGGCCCGCTCCCGAAAAGTACGGATGACCGCCTCGTCGAAGGTCCCTCCCTTGCCCGAACTCGACCACGCGCCCGCCTTGGCCTCGATCTCGCCCGGAGGGATCCCCGCCTGCTCATAGAATGGGAGGAGGAGGTCCGCCAGCCACTTCGGATCCGCTTCCCGGAGGTAATGGGCGTTCAGCCAGTCGAGCTTGGCCTGATCGAAGATGGCCGGGGCATGGCCCACCTGCCCGATATCGAAATAGCCAATGAGCTCCTCTCGACTGAAGATCTCCTGATCTCCGTGAGACCAGCCCAGGCGGACCAGATAATTCACCATCGCCTGGGGGAGATACCCCAGGTCTCGATACGCCAGCACCGAGGTTGCCCCGTGTCGCTTGGACAGGCGCGTGCGGTCTGGGCCCAGGATCATGGGGACGTGGGCAAATCGGGGCACGGGAAGGCCCAGGGCATGGTACACCTGGATCTGCTTCGGGGTGTTGGACAGATGATCATCCCCCCGGATCACGTGCGTGATCTGCAGCAAGCCGTCATCGACGACGACGGCAAAGTTATACGTCGGCATTCCGTCCGACCGCATCAGGATGAAATCATCCAGTTCGGCATTGTCAAAGCGGACCTCTCCGTGGATGAGGTCGTCAACGACGGTCACCCCGGAATCTCGCACCCGGAGGCGAAGCGACCAGGGTCTTTCCGGCTCCACCCGCCGATCCCGACATCGGCCGTCATAGTGAGGGGAGCGCCCCGCCGCGAGGGCCGCTCTGCGGCGCTCCTCGAGCTCCTCGGGGGTGCAGACGCATCGATAGGCCCTGCCTGCCTTGAGGAGCCGCTCGGCATACTCCCGATAGATCGAGAGCCGCTCCGCCTGGCGATAGGGCGCCTCGTCCCAATCCAGCCCGAGCCACTTCAGGCTCTCCACGATCGCCTCAACCGACTCTTCCGTCGAGCGGTCGACGTCGGTGTCCTCGATCCGCAGAAGAAAAACCCCGCCGTGATGCCGGGCGAAGAGCCAGTTATACAGGGCCGTCCGTGCCCCCCCCACGTGGAGATGGCCGGTCGGCGACGGGGCAAACCGCACGCGGATCCGCTCATTCATTGTGACTATGCTTCCCTCCTTCCAACACCTCGCCTATTATCCCCAGGGGAAAACGAGCCCGTCAACCCCTTTCACAATCCTGCGAATATGCTGGGAAGCTGGGAGGCTAGGATGCTGGAATGCTAGCAGGCTTGGAGACTGGAGAGCAGCAAAGCATAAACCCTCAGTAGCGTCCTAGCGTACTAGCTTCCTAGCATTCTAGCATTCTAGCCTGCTAGCGACTGACGATCCGGGCCACGGTGTCCAGGAGATTCCCGGGCTCGATGGGTTTCGTGAGGTAGGTGGCTCCCATCTTCCGCGCCTCCTCCCTGGAGGCGTCGCTTTGGAAGGCGGTGAGGACCATAATAGGAATCTGCGCCGTCCGAGGGCTTTCCCGGATCTGGCGGCACATCGTGATCCCGTCCATCTCGGGGAGGAGCAGGTCCGCGACCACCAGCTCTGGCTTCCACTGCTGACAGAACTGGAGACCTTCCTTGCCGTTCTTCGCTGCGAGGACCACATGGCCGGCCCTCGTCAAGAGATCCGTGAGGAACCGGCGAAAGAGCTCATCATCCTCCACCACCAGGATCCGCCGTGCCTCGGGCCCCTGGGGGCCCCGGCGCTCGTCGGCGGTTTCCCAGGCGAGTTCCTCTGGCTTCACCTGGGTTACCTGGCCGCAATTGGGACAGTAGACCGGGAAAGTCTCCACGTGGGAAATCGCATCCCAGACGGCAAAGCGAACACCGCACGCCCGACAAACAAAGACCGGCCGATCCCCGAGCCACTCCGCCCGGCCCTTGAGCCCCTCGCCCACCGCCCGGAGGAGCTGCTCTCGCGTGAAGGGTTTTCTCAGGAAACCGTCGGCCCCCAACCGGCGGGCCAGGGCCTCATCCTGATCGCTCGTGAACTCCCCGGTCATCATGATGACCGCCGTCGCATCCCGAATCGACTTGTAGGTCTGACAGGCGCCGTACCCCGAGACGCCCCCGGGAAGGTTCACATCCTGCATGACCAGATCGAATCGCTCCCGGCTAAAGACCCGAACCCCATCCCGGCCCGTATGGAACGTGGTGACGTGGTGTCCTTCGCCCTCGAGAACTTCGCGGATCACCAGGGCGACAGACATATCATCATCCACGATCAAGATCCGCGCCACCTTCTGCGTCATCGGCCGCCTCCCGCTGCGTCAGGCATCTCGACGCGCACAGAAGGAACCGTGAAGGAGAAGCGACTCCCCTGGCCTTCTGCACTCTCCACCCAGATGCGCCCTCCGTGGGCCTCGACCGCCAACCTGCAGAAGGTGAGACCCAGACCGGTCCCCCGCCGCTCGTGCGCCTCGCGAAGCTCGACCTGGCCGAATTTCTCGAAGATCTTCTCGTGGAAGGCCTGCGGGATTCCCACCCCCGTGTCGTGAACCCATATCGCCAGCGATTCCGCATTCTCCGGCTGGACCCCGACCGTCACCTGGCCATCCACAGGGGTGTGGTCCAGAGCATTCTTGAGCAGATTCAGGAGGACCCGCTTGAGGAGATCGCGATCACCATGGACCGGCGGGAGGCCGGAGGGGACCTCAGTTCGGAGCGACACGCCCTTGCTGGCATACGGGACCCCAAGCTCAGCTGCAGCATTTCCCACGAGTTCTCCTACCGCAAGCGCCTCGGGTCGGAGAGGGAGCTTTCCCTCCTCCATCCGGGCGATGTCCAAGAGGCTCTGCACCATATCGGTCAGATACTCCACCTGTTGCCGCATCCGGCGAAGAAGCTCCCAGTGTTTCTCCTCTACCACCGGCTCCCCCTCATGGGATATCAACAGGTCCGCCCCGAGGAGCAGGGAGGTCAGTGGCCCCTTGAGGTCGTGAATCAGGAGATGAATGAGTCGGTCCCGGAGCTCTTCCAGCCTCTTGAGCTGCTCATAGCTCTTCTGCAAATCATCGCGCAGGCTCTTGATCCGCAACAACGATTTGGTCCGCGTCAGGAGCTCCCACCGGTGAATCGGCTTGGACAGAAAGTCGTCCGCCCCCGCCTCGATCCCGCGGATCCGATCCTCCCGCTCGCTCAAGGCGGTGACCAATACCACCGGGATGAACCAGGTCGCCGGGTCTGCCTTCAGCTGCCGGCATACTTCGAATCCATCCTGTCCGGGCATCATGACGTCAAGCAGGATCAGGTCCGGAGGATCGGTCTTGACGGCCGCGAAGCCCTGCGCCCCATCGGCCGCAGTCACCACCCGGTACCCTTGCGAGCCCAGGAGGGCCTCCAGGAGCATCCGGTTCTCCTCCTCATCATCCACGATCAGGATCGCCGGCTCGTTGACGCCCACGCATGCCCCCTTAGCGTTGCCGCCGCGGCTCCGCCTGAGCACCGGTCCGCAGGAGCTCGTGGACCAGGCGGAGGAGCTTGTCCAGCCGAAAGGGCTTTTCGAGCAGCCGATCGATCCCCACGGCCTCCTGCTCCGTTTGACTCACGGCCGCATTCCACCCAGTGCAGAGGATGAGTTTGACCTCCGGGTTAAGCTCCCGAACCTTTCGGGCCACCTCCAGCCCGGTGAGGTCCGGCATCCCCAGATCCGTGATCACCACCTGGAAGGGCTCTACCCGGAAGGCCTCGACCCCTTCGATTCCGGACCCCACCCCCACGGCCATATGCCCCTCCAGCCTGAGGAGGTTGGTGATCACATCTCTGAGATGCGGTTCGTCGTCGATCACCAGGATGCGCCCCGTCCGACGCCCAACCGGGCGCGCGTGGTCTTCCGGGCTTCGCGGCAGTTCTGCCGGGACCGGAAAGGCGACGCAAAACCGACTGCCCCGTCCAAGCTCACTCTCCACCGAGATCGAGCCGCGGTGTCGGGCGACGATTCCATACGAGGTGCTGAGCCCCAGCCCGGTCCCCTTCACCCCCTTGGTGGTGAAGAACGGATCGAAGATTTTCTGGCGCACCTCCTCGGTCATTCCCACCCCGGTGTCCTCAAAGACCGCCTCAACCCATGGCCCCTCATCTCGCCCCGGCTCAACACAGGTCCGCACGATGAGGCATCCGCCATCCGGCATGGCGTCCAGCGCATTGAGGATGACGTTGGTAAAGACCTCCCGAAGCTCCGGGGGGTTTCCCGTGATGAGCGGGGTGTCGCCGAGCTCCGTGACGACGTCGATCCTGGTCCCCTTCAGCTCTGCCTCATCCTTCCACCGGGCCTGCGTAAACTGCAGGACCTCGGTGATCACTCCGTTGAGGTCCACGGGGACCATCGATTCGGGTGCCCCGGTCCGGGCAAAATCCTGAAGGCGGCGGACGGTGCTCGCCCCGTCCAGGGCCGATTGCTGGATGCTGTTCAGCCATCGCTTCAGCTCGCGGTCCTGAACCTGCCGCAGGAGCAAATCGGTCCTGGCGACGATGGCCGCAAGGACGTTGTTGATGTTGTGGGCCACTCCCGCTGCGAGGGTCCCCAAGGCCGCCAGCTTCTCCGAGCGCAACACCTGCTGGTCCCACTGCTTGCGTTCGGTGATATCAGTCACCAAGACGATGGTCCCGAGCGATTCCTCGCTGGCCCCTCGTCGCGGCGTGCTGCTCACCAAGGCGGTGAAGGTGCTCCCATCCTTTCGGAACAGCCTGGTCTCAAAGACGCAGGCCCGGTCCCGTCGCTTCAGTCTGGCAAGATCGCTGGCGCGGAACCCCGGAGGAGCATCAGGGTCCGGGCCTCCCGATCGGCCCGGGCCTTCCCCAGGCTCGTAGCCGAGCATCTCGTAGATCTGGCGGTTTCCGAACGACCACCGGCCTTCCGTATCGAGCACCAGGACCCCCACATCCACGGCGTCGATCAGCATGCTGCTGACGTCCCCGACCTGCCGAAACTCGGCGATGGACCCCGCCGTTGGGCCAGCCTGAGCGCCCCCTGCAGAGCCCAGCTGTTCGATCGTCCGACCCATCAGTTCCCCCACCATCTGGAGAAAGCGAAGATCCCGAGGGGCAAAGTGACCTCGCCGCCGACTGTACAGGGCCAAAAATCCGGCTCCGCTCGCCCTCACCGCAACCGGCACGCTCGCGAAGGAGCGAATCTTTTGCTCGCCAGCCGGTAGAGGAGAGTCGGGCGGGAGGTCATCGAAGAGGAGTGTCTCCTGCGACGGATCGAGATCTCCGCGACCAATCCCCTCAGGATGAGAAGGGCTCCAAGGGGCCGCCCAACTCCCTCGACCGCGACAGAGGGCAGGGACGTAGGCGGCGGCCGTCTCCTCCCAGACCCAGAGCACTCCCGCCTCGGCTTCTAAGAGCCCCACGATCTGTTCGAGCACGGGGCCGAAGACGGGCTCGAAATCCGGATTCCCCCGGGGGGTGACGTGAGAAGGCATTACACCCTCTGCAGCGAATGTCTACGCCAGCTTGTGCATGCGGCATGCCAAAAAAGGCGACCCGTGCCGTTGACGGCGGCAGCCCTGCATGCGTATAGTCGAGGAGAGCAGCACGCCTGATCATGGTCCTGTGGGGAAAGAGCTACGGAGATTGTCCCATGAGCCCTCCCCCACCCGCGGGGGCAGATCTGCACCTCCACTCCTCCTACTCGGATGGAAGCTTTCCACCCCGACGGGTCGTCGCCGAGGCGGCCAGCCGCTCTGTGAGCCCGATCGCCTTGACCGACCACGACACCGTCGCGGGGATCCCTGAGGCACTCCAGGCCGGCACCGAGATGAAGGTGGAGGTGATCCCGGGCGTTGAGCTGTCGGCGCAGGACATCGATCAGGAGATTCACATCCTGGGCTATTTCATCCGCTGGGACGACCCCGCCCTCCAGAGGACGCTCAATGTCCTTGGGAGAAGGCGACGGGACCGGCTCACTGAGATCATCCGCCGTCTGCATCGCAAGGGAATTCCCCTGACGGCAGACGAGGTCCTCCAGATCGCTGGGAAGGGAACGGTAGGCAGGCTCCACGTGGCCCGTGCTCTCGTCCTGCGAGGGGCAGTGGGCACTTTGGATGACGCCTTCGATCGTCTCCTCGCACAGGGTCGGCCCGCGTATGTGGAGCGCACGGGACTTACCGCTTCTGAGGCCATCGTCGCCATCCGGCAAGCGAATGGGATCCCGGTCCTGGCCCACCCGGGGAGCAGCAGACTGGCCAACCTCGGAAGTCTCATCCAGGCAGGCCTCCAGGGGGTCGAGGTCTTTCACCCTGCCCACACGACCGCGGATGTCGTTACCCTCACCCGCCTGGCCACGAAACACGGTCTGCTCATCACCGGCGGCTCTGACTGTCATGGGCTCGCCAAAGGGAGGATCTCCCTGGGCACGATCCGGCTCCCCCTGGCCTACGTGGAGTGCCTGCGGCAGGCGGTTCCCTCCCACCGGACACCCAACGCCTAACACACCCGGCCGATGCATCGGCCTCACACCCCGCTCGGAGAAGGTGATCCCGCCGCGCTCATTTTCCCTCCCGGGAGGGCATCTCTGCCTCGTCGATGAGCATGACGGGGATCCCATCCCGAATGGGATACCGGCGACCGCACGCCTGGCAGATGATCCTCCGGCCCACCTCATCGAGCCGGACCTCACCTCTGCAGGCAGGACAGGCCAGAATCTCCAAGAACTCCTTGTCGATCATCACTCCTCCCGCGCTACGCACACGTGCTCTCTACGTCCGGCAGCCGGTCTCTTCCACAGACCTGACCAACTCGTCCCCGGGAATGACGACGAGGTCGTCCAGGATCCGGAAGGGATGCCGGGTCGATCGGGTAGTCCGCCCCCAGACCACATCCTTCACGACCTGGTGGTCCTCCCTCCGGATCGTTTTCACGCCCTCCGGGTCGCGGTAGGTGATGCCCTCCAACCGTTCGACGATCCTCTCGGTATCGAGAGAGCCCACCTCTTCGATGACCCGCTTCAGCAGATGGACGGCGGAATAGCTGGCCAGGGCCACATCCGCGGGGTACTCACCGTAGAACACACGATAGGCCTTCACGAAGACCCGGTTCTCCACGGAATCCGGATAGGCGAACCAGTAACCGGCCGAGACCCAAAGCCCCGCCGGCATCTCGTCCCCCAGCGGGCCCAGGACCCCTAACGACGCCCCTCCGGGATTGACAAAGAACTTCACCCGCTCAAAAAAGCCCAGGGGCAGGGCCTGCCTGACGAAGGTAACAAGCTCTTGTCCCCACAGGGTAGACAAGACCCCATCCGGTTTGGCTTCCATCACGGCCTGAATGATACTCGTGTAATCGGCGGTGAAGCGCCTGGGCCACAACTCCCCGACAAACTCGACATCGGGCCTGACCTTTCGCAGGGTCGCCTGAAAGCTCTCCCAGGCACCGCGGCCGTACTCGGAGCCGGCCACGATACCGTACCATCGCTTGGCCGGCCTGTCCTTCATGACCAGCGCCGCCGCGCGGGCGTCCATGATAGCATTGGGCGCGATCCGAAAGGCGTAGCGGTGACACGCCCATCCGGTCAGCTGATCGGCACGGGCGTGCGTAAAGAGAATGATCTTCCGATGCTGCTTGGCCACCGCGCTCACCGCCGAGGCGACGCTCGACGAATCCACTCCCACGAGGAAGTCCACCCCCTCCTCGAGGATGTACCTCAGGGCCTTGTCCACCGCAACCGCGGGGACGCCCTCGTGTGCCACGAACACCTCCAGCCTCCGCCCCAGGATTCCCCCCCGCTCGTTGATTTCCTTCTCGGCCATCATCGCCCCCTGGGATCCGTGTCTGCCGTATTCCGCCCCTGAACCGGCCATCTGGAACAGGGTCCCGATCTTGATGGAAGGACTCTCCTGGGCCCAACCGAAGCCGGGAAAGAAGACCTCAGCGCAGAGAAGAGCCCACGGGAAGAGCCGGAGGATGCACCGCCTCACGTCTAGCTCCTGATCAATCAAATGGCACGCACCGCACGGAAGACCGCTCCATAAAAGGGCGAAAGCCGCGATCTTGTCAAGCCCTTTCGGCCCTCGACCGAGCCGCCACCGCTTCATCCAGGTGATCGAGGCACATGATGAGCGCGTCTTCCGCCGGCCCGGTATAGTATCGCCGTCTCCGCCCCACGACGGTGAAACCGAAGCGTCGGTACAGGGCCTGGGCCGTCAGGTTCGACGCCCGAACCTCAAGAAAGACGACCTTCGCCCCGACGCGAGCGGCCTCACGTAAGGCCGCAAGGAGAAGCGTCTTGCCCACCCCCTGGCGTCGCACGCGGGGCTCAACGGCGATATTGTCGATGTGAAATTCCCCCACCACGACCGATCCGCAGAGGTAGCCCCACAGCTCATCCTCACTGGACCGCGCCACCAGCGCCACAGCAACGCCGGGGGTCATCTCCCGCTGGAACATCTCCCGGGTCCACGGTTCGGCAAAAGAGGCTGCCTCGACGCGGAGAACCTCGTCGAGATCCTCCGGCTGCATCTGTTCGATCCTGAACGCCCCCCTGGACACCCTCACTCTCTCTCCCGCCGCTTCAGCTCTGCCTCCGAGGACCGAATGTACCGGGGGACTAACTCCTCGACCTGGTCCCTGTCGCCTCGCAGCAGCCGCCGCCGCCCGAGATCCGCCACGGCGGCCGGCGACGCCCCTCGCAAGGCGGGGGGTGGGATCGCCAGCCCCCCGAGCGCCTCCCGCAAGAAGGCCCCATAGACGTGCCACCCATCACCGAGGAAGAGGGTGGGCTGACTGATCCACTGCACGAGTGCTTCGGGAAGGAGGGCCCTCTCTTCTCTCAGGCAGACGAGCTCGACCCCCCGATACTCGAAGAGGGCGCTGTAGAGCTCTTTCTTCCGGGCATCCAGAATGGGGCAGACGGGATAGCGGCAATACGGCAGGCTCCAGGCCATGGCCTGAAGCGTGGGGACCCCCACGACCGGCTTTCCCGTGGCCAGCGCCAACCCCTTGACCGTGCTGAGTCCGATCCTGAGCCCGGTGAACGAGCCCGGCCCGATGGAGACCGCCAGTCCCTCCACCTCGGGGATACTCATCCGGGCATCGTGAAGGACGCGGTCAATGGCCGGCATGAGGCGCTCGGCGTAGGTTGCTTTCACGTTCAGGACGTACTCGGCGATAACCCCCTCTTCCCCCACCAGGGCCACCCCCCCTTGAGGGCTGGCGCTCTCGATCCCCAGGACAATCACCGCGCGCCCCCGTGTTTCGAGAGGCATGTCAGGGTCGGGAGGAAGAGGGGCGCCAGCGCCTCGCGATCCACCCGGTCGCCTGTGTCCTGCACACCGTCTCCTCTGAGACGGGATTGTACCATCCATGGATAGACGCCGCAAGCGTCCGTCTTTGCTGGCCTCTCGGGGGCTCATGGTCGGGAAGAGCTTCAAGCGAGATGTCGGGGGGGACAGGGCTCGTGTGTCGGCCACCTCATCGGGGGGCGAATCCGGACGATCGAGGCTGGCCGTGCCTATCGAAGTCCACCTCGACGAGGAAGGGCTGTCTTCCCTCAATCTGGCTGAACTGCAGATCGAAATACTGAACGACCGGCCCGACCGCGCCCTGCCTGACGGTGACGACCGGGAAGCGGGCGAACCAGCGAAAGACAGCCACGACGTCTTCCTCTTCGGCTCGCCGGAAAAGGGGGCCATTCCGCGGCAAGGGGTAGACTCGAAACGACCGATCCCCTCGGTCCAGGAGGGAAAAGATGACATGATACGTGGCCTCATCCGTGGCGACCACACCAGACCAGCGGAGAGGACCAAAGGGCATGGGGAAGGCGGCCAGCCGCGTGGCCGGGAGGTTCTCCCGCTCTACTCGGCCGCGAAGCCGAATCAGGGCCGACTGATGCGCCGCCGCAGCCACGAGCATATAGCCGCCCAACAGAACGAGGGCCGTGCGCCCGACGCGGATCGAGTGTGATGGCCAACGATACGCCAGGACAATGCCGACGACGATGACACCGGAGACGAAGATATCGATGATAAAAAGGGTGTCCCAGGCGATTCTCTGTCCGTTGAATGGGAGGAAGATCATCGTCCCATAGCTCGTGAAGAGATCGAGGACGATATGGCTCAGGATACCGAGGTAGCAAAGGCCGGCGAGTCGCCAGTAATGCTTATACGCACTGCATCGATAGAAGAGGGCAGCGAGGAGCAATGCCAACACTGCCCCGCCGACGAAGGAGTGGGTGATGCCTCGATGGACCGAGAGGTAGAAGGCGGTATCCTGAAAGCGCATGAACCCATCAATGTCCGGCGCAGCGGCACTCACGGTGAGGGCACCCGTGGCGACCCTCCCCATCCGCTGACGAAAGCCAGCCTGGGCGATCAAGGTCCCCGCCAGGGCATGCGTCACCGTATCCATCGGTCCTCCCGTCCCTCAGGCATCCCGAACGATCCGCCAGGTCCGGTTCTCCAGGGCCTGCGTTGACGTTACACGATGGACGGCCCGTTACGGATGTGTTTAGCACCGGGACGCTCTTCACGCGTCTCATGAATCAGTGTCGCGAGCGAGGGAATACACTTCAACTATTTTATAAGAATTATGATGGAATGTCGAGAATTTAGAGGGAACGGACGACCTCGCCGCGATGGGGGATCAGGCCCATCCGGAGAGCTCGAGCTGATCGGCAATGCCGCGTAACGGCCTCCGTGGCAAGGGGTCGGGGGGCGTGCTGCCGGTTTCCCCTTGACCTTCCCGGCGGGTCGCAATAGACTACGCTGGAACATCGAGGTTCACGTGCGTTAAGGTTTTTCCGTTCGCCCGCCAATCGGAGACGTTCCCCTGTCCCTTCCAGAGGACGGGGTGTCGCCTGGGCCCAACGAAAACCTGAAGGAAAGGGAGGACAGCGATGGCCTACGAATGGAAGCTCACCCCGCGCCCGTACACGGATCAGGAAGCAAAGACGTTGCTCACCAGCGTCGTCAGCCCTGAGACCACCGATTGGCATTACAACACGCACCACAAGGGCTATGTAACGGCGCTGAATAATATCGAGAAAGGCCTCGAGTCGGCGGATCGGGCCGCCGCCAATGGCAACTACAGCATCGTCGGAGAGCTCAAGCGCCGCTTCACCTGGAATCATGCCGGGGCCCTCCTCCACGATGTCTACTGGGAAGTGATAGGGGGAGACGGCGACCCCAAGAAAGGCGCCGACGTCCTGAAGGCCATCGAACGGGACTTCGGCTCTCTCGACGCGTGGAAGGCTGACTTCAAGGCGACCGGTATTTCGGCCAAGTTGAGCGGCTGGGCCCTCCTGGTGTACGATGCCCTCTGGTCTCGGCGCCTCTTGAACGTCGAGGTAGACGAGCACCAGTACGGAGCCATCTGGGGTGGCGTCCCGCTGATCGCGTGCGACGTCTTTGAGCACGCCTACTACCACAAGGATGGCCCCGGACGGGCAAAATACATCGATAACTTCCTCGGCAACCTGCACTGGGGCCGCATCAACGACCGCTTCAAGAAATTTGTCCGCTAAACGGATCGAGAAAAACCAGGCCCCTGCGCATCCGCGCAGGGGCCTGCCGTTTGTCCGTATCGCCACCACCTGCAGTTCTATCCCTGTTTCCGGACCCCCACGTAAAAGAAGCTCGTGCCGCGCTGCATCAGAAAGAGGTGGATCTGTCGCTTCCACCCTTTCAGCGCCTGGTGCACCTCCTGGATGGTCTTGACCGTTTTCTGATCCACCTCCGTCAAAAGATCGCCCGGGCGGACGCCGGCCCGCGCCGCGGAGCTTCCCTTGGTCACCTCGGTCACAACCAGCCCCTTCTCCACGCTCAACCGGAACTTCTTGGCGGTCTCGGGCGTCAGCTCCTCGAGCGTGAGACCCATGACCTCCTTAGGCGCCGGCTCCGGAGACCGCTCGGGACGCGCCAGCGCCTCTACTTCTGGGTTGAACTCCCCTATCACGACGGTCACGCTCTGGACCTCACCCTGACGGAGGATCCTGATCTTCGCCTTGGTCCCCACCGGAGTGCGAGCCACGCGTTGCTGAAGGGTCCGCACATCCGTAATGTCGGTGCCGTCAAACTCCAGGATCACATCCCCCCGCTGAAGTCCCGCCCTCTCGGCCGCCAGTCCCGAGAGAAGGTTGGTCACCAAGGCTCCCTGCTTCTTGGACATCCCCAGGGCCTGGGTCAACGGTCCGCTGAGTTCCTGGATTCCGATCCCCAGGAAGCCCCACGAGACCTGGCCCCGCGCCTGGAGCTGGGGCAGGACCGACTTGGCGAGGTTGATCGGGACGGCAAAGCCGATCCGCTGCCGGGGGATCACAGCGGTGTTGATCCCGACCACCTCCCCCCGCATATTCACCAGGGGGCCTCCACTGTTCCCCGGGCTGATGGAGGCGTCGGTCTGGATATAGTCATCGAAAAAGCCGAGTCGTCCGAACCCATGTCCCTTCCGGCTCACGACCCCGACGGTCACGGTGTGCTCCAGTCCGAAGGGATTGCCGGCCGCAATGACCAGCTCGCCGATCTGCACGTGGTCCGAGTTCCCCAGCGGGAGGACCGGCAGGGAGCCCCCGCCATCCACCTTCAGGAGGGCGAGATCGGTCCGGCGATCCTTGCCGACCACCTTGGCGGGGAGGGTCCGGCCGTCGTACAGTTCCACCTCCACCTCTCGGTCCTCACCGACGACATGGTGGTTGGTCAAGATGTAGCCGTCCGCGCTGATGATGAATCCCGAACCCACCCGAGGACGTTCTGGTTGTTCCTCGGGAAGGGGAGGATGGTCCTGCGGAACCTGATCCTCTGCTCCCCGCTCGATCCCGATCTGTACCACCGCGGGCTGGATCAAGGCCGCCAACTGGGTCAGGGAACGATTGAGCCGCGCAAGATCCGAGCTCGGTTCATCGACCAGGCCCCCCTCACGCCAGAACGGTTTCTGGCCATGAGCCAGATGGGGACCCACAGCAAGGCAGGCGAGCATCGCGGCCGATGCGGCCACCCAGAGACCGTACCTTCTTCTGCGCCTCATCTCCTTCCCCCCAACCCAATACTCACATGTGCCCGGCCACAGGGCATGCGGCATAATAAAGCGCTCAATTACCTAACATGGAATCTCGACTCATGCAACGGAAAAAGGCTCAGCGGCCTCCCCGCATCGCCAGGGCCTTGACCAGCAGGTGAAACCGACGGCCGTATCCGACCAGGACAAGACGCCGCCGCCGTACCCCCTCCCTCACCAAAACGACGTCGAGCCGTTCCTCCGGAAGACGCTGCTCAATCTTCTCGGCCGCCTCGATCACCGTCACTCCCTCCCCCCAAACATACTCTTCCCATCCGATCTCTTCCAACGCCTTCCCCCGAAGGCGGTAGAGATCGATATGATAGATCGGGTGCCTTCCTGTATATTCATGGACCAGGGTGAACGTTGGGCTCCGGACCCCTTGTCCCCGAGGAACTCCCAACCCCTCTGCGATCCCCCGCGTGAAGAGAGTCTTCCCTGTTCCCATGTCTCCCGTGAGGCTTATCACGTCCCCCGCGTTCAGGCGCCGTCCTACCCAGATCCCCAGTCGCTGCGTCTCGGCCGGAGAGGTGGAGATCACGGTAACCTTCTTCCCATTCCGCTTGGCCGCCGCAACACGCTCCATGCTCTCCTCCCCCCGTCGGACATCACGGGCGAAGGCCTCACGGACGAAGAGGCATCGCCATCGGGAAGTGTGCTATACTCTCCCCCGACCTGGGGGCCGAAGGCGAACCCCGACGGAGGTGCCGATGCAGCGCTGGACAGGCTGCCCCATTGCGGTATTCCTGATGGTCCTTTTTGTCCGCTCGACTCACGCAGGGACGCACGCGCCCGCCCTTCAGGTCGACGCGAAGGCAGCACTGCTCCTCGATGCCGACTCCGGACAGGTCCTCTACGACCAAAACGGGACCGGGCGCATTGCGCCTGCCAGCCTCACCAAGCTCATGACCGTCTATCTCGCCTTCGACGCCCTCCGGGGGGGAACCGTTCGCCTGGACGAGCAGGTCTCCGCCAGTCAGCAGGCTTCAAAGATGGGCGGGTCCCAGGTCTTCTTGCAGACGGGAGACCGGGTCAGCTTTGAAAAGCTCTTGCAGGGGGTAGCCATCGTCTCCGGAAATGACGCCACGATTGCCCTTGCAGAACACATCGCAGGGTTTCCGGCCGCCTTTGTGGCTCGGATGAACGCCAAGGCGTCAGAACTGGGGCTCAGCGATACCCAATTCCAGAATCCCCACGGCCTTCCGGCCGAGAACCAGTATAGCACGGCCCGCGACATGGCGCGCCTGGCGCTTCACCTCATCCAGGATCATCCGGCCGCGCTGCAGCTTCACTCCATGAAGAACTTCGAATACAACGGGATCAGACAACAGAACCGGAACCACCTCCTTGGGAAGGACCCCCGCGTGGACGGCCTCAAGACCGGCTGGTTGGAGGGGGCCGGCTATCACATCGTGCTGACCGGAAAGGAGGGGGAACGGCGACTGATCGCTGTCGTCCTCGGGGCGCGCAATGAACGGAGCCGGCACGAGATCGCGCTCCGCCTCCTCAACTACGGGTTCAAGAACTTTCACAATGTGTACTTCTTCCGTCCAGGGGACCGGGTGAAGAATCTTCCCGTCTGGAAGGGGGCGGAAGATCTCCTCGCCATCTCGGTGAAGCGGCCCGGCACCGTCACCGTCAGGAACGGGGCCCCCGAGCCAACCCTTACCTACCAGCTTCCCGAGAAGCTCATCGCGCCTATCTCCGAGGGGCAGAAGGTTGGAGAAGCCGTGATCACCGCCGAAGGCCAGGAGATTGCGCGCGCCGACCTGGTCGCCATGAACGCCGTCCCCCGAGGGGGGTGGATGAAGTGGATCCTCCACACCCTCCGCCTCCCCTTCAACTGATCGCCCCCTGGCATGACAGTCTTGTCCCTCATCAAGAAGGTTCGGTCTGAACTCTCGTCCTTTTGCGAGGGATCGAAAGACGTTGAGGAGACCTTGAGAGGAATGAACTATTGGGAAGCAGACCTGATGCAGGGCCAAGACCGTTGCGCTCGAGGCGGGTTCACACTACGTCGACGCGCCGGCTTCCCAGCATGCGTGACGAGGCACAGTCCCGTCCTTGAAGGCGCGGATCGCCTCGGGAAGCTTTTCCAGCAGATCGCTGGCGATCATGGCCTCGGGACCGAGCTCACGGCAGGCAAGGTCCCCGGCCAGCCCGTGAAGGTAGACCCCCACCACGGCGCCTATGGCCGGCGCCAACCCCTGGCTGATCAGGCCGGCGATCACGCCGGTTAGCACATCGCCGACCCCCGCCGTCGCCATCCCGGGGTTGCCGCTCGGATTGATGTGGACCGCGCCCCCAGGCTCAGCGATCAGGGTCCGGGCCCCCTTCAAGACGAGGGTCACATTGTAGGTCGAGGTGACCTTCTGGGCGATCGGGATCTGTTTCTCTATGACCTCCTCCTTGGGAACCGAGAGCAGGCGGCCCAATTCACCGGGGTGGGGTGTCAGGATCACGGGGACCGAGGCCTTCGAGAGCACCTCCGGCTGACGGGCCAGGGCGGTGATGCCATCCGCATCGATGACCAGCGGGATCTTCGCAGCCTGGATCAGGGCAGCCACGAGACGGACGGTCTCGGGATGCGTGGAGAGACCTGGCCCCAGCGCGAGGACCCGCTTCCCCTCCATGAGACCGAGCAGCGCGTCCCTGGCCTGGAAGGCGACGGTCCGCTCCTCGGTTTCGGGAAGCCCAACGGTCATCACTTCGGTCAGCTTGACCTCCATGAGGTCGTTGAGCCCTTCCGGGACAGCCAACGTGACCAGCCCCGCACCCGCCCGTAAGGCGGCAAGGCTGCACAGCGCTGCCGCACCGGTCTTGCCGGGCGATCCGGCGAGGACCAGGACATGACCGTAGGTCCCCTTGTGGGCATCCGGGTCCCGCGGTGGGAGTGTTGTTTTTATCTCTTCCGGCTCGGTGAGTTCCACCGTCAGCTTGGAGTCCGTGAGGAGCACCCGAGGGATGCCAATATCCACCACCCGGACCTCCCCCGCGCATCGAGCCGCCGGAAAGAGGAGCAAACTCCGCTTCGGAAGGGCAAGGGTCAGGGTAAGCTGCGCTCGAATGCATGGCTCCTGGATGAGACCATCGTCCGAGCCGAGGCCGGAGGGGAGATCTAAAGCCACGAGGGGTCGCCCGAGGCCATTGAGGAGCTGGATCGCCTCGGCGGCGATCCCCTGGGCCGGCCCGGTGAGGCCAGTCCCGAGGATCGCATCGACAATCAGATCGGCAGCGACAAGGGACTCTCGATGCTTGTGGAGGTCCCGGCCACTGGTCACCTCGGCGAGCGGAATCCCCGACCGCTGGGCGATCCCCAGATTGACCGCCGCATCCCCCTTGACCTCCTCCTTCTTCGCCAGCAGGAGGACCTGGACGCTGGCCCCGCCGTTCACCAGGTGCCGGGCCACCACCAACCCATCGCCCCCGTTATTCCCCTTCCCGCACACCACCACTACCCGGGACCGGTACAGTCGTGGGAAGTGCTGCTCCATCGCGCGGACGGCTCCGGCCCCGGCATTCTCCATCAGGATGAGGGAGGAGATGCCGTACTCCGCCTCAGCCCGGCGATCCAGTTCCTGTATCTCTTTGGCGGTAACGACCTTCATCTGTATAGCCGTCAGCTGTCAGCAGCCAGCCCTCAGCTAAGAGCCTTTGATGCTGATAGCGGACTGCGGACTGCTCCCCATCAGTCGGTGGCGACAACAAAGGCGACCGCGTAGTCCCCATCGTGGCTCAGGCTCAGGTGCAGGTAACGGATTCCCCTCTCTTCCGCCACGAGACGCGCCCGGCCCGATAATTTCACCTCCGGCGGCCTCCCTCGAGGTCCAACGATCTCAACCTCTCGCCAGGCGACGCCCGCCCCCCACCCGGTCCCCAGCGCCTTCAGGACCGCCTCCTTGGCGGCGAACCGAGAGGCAAAGTGGAGCTCCGGGAGAGGACGCTCGTCCCCCTCAGCCCTCTCCTCGGCCGTGTAGAGGCGCCGACAGAGCCGATCCCGGTACCGTGCCAGCACCGCCCGCATTCGCGGAATCGACACGAGGTCAGTACCCACTCCCACGATCATCGTCCGGCGAACACCCTCCCCTATCACAGTTGGCTCAGTTTTCGTCACTGAGTCCTCGCACTCAGGACTGAGGACTGAGTCTAGCGAGCTCCACGAATGAGATCCCGCATCTCACGGACGGCTCGATCCATACCCACCAGGGATGCCCGCCCGACGATGCTGTGTCCGATGTTCAGCTCTTCCACTTCCGGAATCGCCGCGACGGGTATCACATTTTGATAGGTCAAACCGTGTCCGGCGCCCACTCGCAGGCCCAGGTCTCGCGCGAGCCGGGCAGCTTCCATGATCTTGAGGAGCGCCTTCTGACGCTCAGCCTCTGTCTGCGCCTCCGCATATCGCCCCGTGTGAATCTCCACGAACGGGGCCCCGGTACGCTTCGAGGTCTTCACCTGCTCAGGCGAAGGATCGATGAAAAGGCTGACCCTGATCCCCCCTTCGATCAGCACGCGGACCACCCGAGCCAGCCGCTCTTCCTGCCCGGCAACATCCAGGCCCCCCTCGGTCGTCAGCTCCTGCCGTCGCTCGGGCACGAGGGTAGCCACATCAGGGAGGACCTCGAGGGCGATCTTGACCATCTCGTCCGTTGCGGCCATTTCCAGATTCAACTGGGTCTTCACCACCTCTTTCAGCAGCCGCAGGTCCCGATCCTGGATGTGGCGCCGGTCCTCCCGAAGGTGGACGATGATACCCGAAGCCCCCGCCACTTCGGCGAGGATGGCCGCGGCCACCGGGTCAGGCTCTGACCCCCTCCGCGCCTGCCGGAGCGTCGCGATGTGATCCACATTGACCGATAAGCGAGGCCGCATCACCTTCGCCATCCGATCACCGATGCCGAGTCCTACCCCAATTCTTTCTCGATGACCTGCGCGATCGATCTCGCCAGAAGTCCCACCTGCTCGGCGTCCCGTCCCTCCACCATCACCCTGGCGACTGGCTCGGTCCCCGAATAGCGCACCAAGACCCGCCCGCCTCCGTCAAGCTGCGCCTCGGCCTTCGCGATCGCCCCCTGCACGGCAGGGACCGATCCCAGGTCCTGCCTCTCGGTCACCCGAACGTTGATCAAGACCTGGGGATACACGGTCATATACCGCCGAAGCTTCGAGAGAGGCTCCTGCGCCGTCACCATTCGAGAGAGGACCTGCAGCGCCGTCACCACTCCGTCTCCGGTCGTATTGTGATCGAGGAAGACGATGTGTCCGGACTGCTCTCCGCCCAAACTGTACCCGTGCCGGAGCATCTCTTCCAAGACGTAGCGATCTCCCACCGGGGCCCGCACGACGGCGATGCCTGCCTCCTTCAAACAGACTTCGAGTCCGACATTGCTCATCACCGTCGCTACGAGGGTATCCGACCGGAGGAGGCCCTGCCTCTTCAGATCAAGGGCGCAGATGGCCAGGATATGATCCCCGTCAAGCACCGACCCGGTCTCGTCCACCAGGATCACCCGATCTCCGTCCCCGTCGTGTGAGATGCCCACGTCGGCCTTGTGCTTCAGGACCGCCTCTCTCACCACCCCTGGATAGAGGGAGCCGCAGCCGTCGTTAATATTGACCCCGTTCGGCTGGATGTTCAAAGGGATGACCATGGCCCCGAGTTCCCTGAGGATCGTGGGGGCCACCTTGTACGTGGCTCCGTGGGCGCAATCCACCACGACCTTGAGCCCTTGAAAGGCAAGCCCCTTGGGGACGGTCCCCTTGGCAAACTCGATGTATCGGCCGGCCGCATCATTGACTCGATAGGCCTTGCCGATCTCGGCGGCAAGCGGGCGAAGTCGCTCGATCTCCCGGCTCTCAATGAGCTCCTCGATGCGCGCCTCCATCTCATCTGGCAGCTTGAGCCCCTCCCCGGAGAAGAACTTGATCCCGTTGTCCTCAAAGGGATTGTGGGACGCGGAGATGACAATGCCTGCATCGGCCCGCAGCGTCCGCGTGATAAAAGCGATTCCGGGAGTCGGGAGGGGACCGACCAGCAGGACATCCACCCCCATCGAGCAGATCCCGGACGTCAGGGCGCACTCCAGCATATAGCCGTGGAGCCGCGTATCCTTCCCGATGACGATCTTGTGCCTGCCCGCCCGCGTCTTGAACAGATAGGCAGCCGCCCGACCGAGCTTCACCACTGTCTCCGGCGTCATCGGCTCTTCGTTGGCGACGCCGCGCACCCCGTCGGTCCCAAAGAGCTTCCCCACGAACCGCGCTCCTTTGTATCTACCGCCCTGCGATGTCGATTGAACCACCCTTCGACAAGACTTCGGCGAGCTCAGTCGAGCCGCTCAGGGCAAGACCCCTCGACAAGACTGCGGCGAGCCGTTCGGCTGAGCTCACGGTCGAAGCCCTTCGACGTGCTCAGGGCGGTGAGCGGTTCGGCCGAGCAGTTCGGCCCTGAGCTCACTGCCGAAGGGCTCACCGTGGAGGCCTCAGACTTCGACGAGCTCAGTCGAGTCGTCGAGCCGCTCAGGGCCCAGATGCCCCCCGAATGGCCTGGGTCATTCGGGCGACCCGGACCGTGGCCCGGACATCGTGCACCCGGACGATATGGGCACCCTGCCAGATGGCCACGGCGACTGCGGCCGCCGTTCCCTCCGTCCGCTCCTCGATCGGCAGATCCAGGATCCTCCCGATGAAGGACTTCCGGGACGGCCCGACCAGGATGGGCTTTTTCAGCCCGTGAAGCTCCGGTAGGCATTTCAGCAGAAGTAGATTGTGGTCGACGCTCTTCCCAAACCCTATCCCGGGATCCACCACGATGGCCTCAGGATGCACGCCGGCCGCCTCGGCCAAGAGGATCCGCTCCCTGAGATGCTCCCGAACGTCCACCAGCAGGTCAGCGTACCGGGGATCCTGCTGCATCGTCCGGGGCGTCCCTCGCATGTGTCCCAGGATGAGACCGGCCCCCGCTTCTGCTACCACCGACGCCACGCGAGGATCGAAGCCGAGGCCGCTGATGTCATTGATCACATCTACCCCCTCCGCCAACACCGCGGCCGCCACGTCGGCCTTGGTGGTGTCCACGGAGATGGGCACGGGAAGCTTATCGACCAGGTGCCTGAGGGTTGGAAGGATCCGGCGAAGCTCTTCTTCGGTCGAGACCGGTAGGGATCCCGGTCGAGTCGACTCTCCGCCCACATCGATCAGATCGGCCCCCTCCTCGACCATCTGATGGGCGTGCTCGGCCGCCCGGCCCGGATCGAGATACCGCCCCCCATCGGAAAAAGAATCGGGGGTCACATTAAGGACCCCCATGATCCGCGTGCGGGCCGCCACGTCGAGGGAGAAGCGCCGGCACCGGAGTGGGGGCAGCCGATCGCCGGGAGGCGCCCAGGTCTCAGGCGGGTGCCCCTGTGATGATGACATCAATCTCCGGTCCCTCCAACACCTCCCGCTCTAACAGGGCAGCAGCCAGGGCGTGGAGTGCTCCGATCCGGGATTTGGCCAGCTCCTTGGCCCGCTCATAGGCCTCGATGACAAAGCGGCGGACTTCCTGATCGATCTCCTGGGCCGTCTGTTCGCTATAGTCCTGATGCTGGGCGATCTCCTTCCCCAGGAAGATCATCTCCTCTCGTTTCCCAAAGGTCAGGGGACCCAGCTTCTCGCTCATCCCCCACTCACACACCATCTTGCGGGCGAGATCCGTGGCGCGCTCCAGGTCGTTCCCCGCCCCGGTGCTCATGTGCCCCAGCACCAGCTCCTCCGCCACCCGGCCCCCCATAAGGATGGTGATATTGTCCAACAGATACTCCCGATGGTAGTTGTGCTTCTCGTCCATCGGGAGCTGTTGGGTAATGCCGAGGGCCCGGCCTCGCGGGATGATCGTCACCTTGTGGATCGGATCGGCCCCTGGGATGAGCTTGGCCACCAGAGCATGCCCCGCCTCATGATAGGCCGTGGCCCGCCGCTCTTCCTCACTCAAGATCAGGCTCTTGCGCTCCACCCCCATGAGGACCTTGTCCTTGGCGCTCTCAAAGTCCTTCCTCTCGACAAATTTCTTGTCCTCCCGCGCGGCCAGGAGGGCCGCCTCGTTCACGAGATTCGCCAGATCCGCCCCGGAGAACCCCGGCGTCCCGCGGGCCAAGATCGCCAGGTCTACATCGGGTGCGAGGGGGATCTTCTTGACGTGGACCTTCAGGATCTCCTCCCGGCCGCGAATATCGGGCCGCGCCACTATCACCTGTCGATCGAACCGCCCCGGCCGAAGCAGCGCCGGGTCCAACACATCGGGCCGATTGGTCGCGGCGATGAGAATCACGCCTTCGTTCGACTCGAAGCCATCCATCTCGACCAGGAGCTGGTTCAGCGTCTGCTCCCGTTCGTCATGGCCGCCCCCAAGCCCCGCCCCCCGATGCCGACCGACCGCGTCAATCTCATCCATGAAGATGATGCAGGGGGCATGCTTCTTCCCCTGCTCAAACAGGTCGCGGACCCGAGAGGCCCCGACGCCCACAAACATCTCCACGAAGTCAGAACCGGAGATCGAAAAGAACGGGACATTGGCCTCACCCGCAATGGCGCGGGCCAGCAAGGTCTTCCCCGTCCCCGGCGGCCCCATCAGCAGAACCCCCTTGGGGATCCGACCACCGAGCTTCTGGAACTTCTGGGGGTCCTTCAGAAACTCGATGATCTCTTCCAGCTCCTCCTTGGCCTCGTCCACGCCCGCCACATCCGCAAAGGTCACCCGGTTCTGTTTCTCCGTGAGGAGCCGGGCCCTCGCCTTTCCAAAGGAGAGGGCCTTGGCGCCTCCGCCCTGCATCTGGCGCATGAAGAAGACCCAGACGCCGATGAAGAGGAGCATCGGCAGCCAGTTGAGGACCAAGCTCCACCAGGGGGTCTGTTCCACGGGCTTAGCAGAGATGACCACCCCCTGCTTCCGGAGGCTCGGGATCAGCTCGGGGTCCTCGGCGGCGTAGGTCTGGAAGGGGGTGCCATCCTTGAGCTTTCCGGTGATGGCCGCCCCCTTGAGCTCTACTTCCGCGACCTCCCCCTGCTCAACTCGCGCCAGAAACTCGCTGAAATTGAGCTCCTTCCTTCCCGTCTGACTCTGGCTGAAGATACCGAAGAGGAGAATCATGCTCAGGATGATCACCAGCCAGAGGGCCATATTTTTCATCAACGGACTCAACTGCCAACCCTCCTTCGGATCCGGGACTGGACGCCACCAGGGCACCTGTCACCTGGGAGTATAGAAAATAGCATATCACTCACGAGATGCCAAGTCCCATGGGCGAGGCGAAGCCTCCCCGGAGCCTCCCTCGCGATGCAATGTCAGGACCAACACCTGCTCGGTCGCTCCCCCCACTCGTCCCCGTTCATCGATCCGCAACCCGGACACCCACAGAATCCCCTGCTGATCCGTGACCACGGGGACCTGTTCCCGACTCTCCCGAGGGACCTTGGCATCGACGAAGAGATCTTGAAGCTTCTTGCTCCCCTTGAGCCCCAGGGGGCGAAAGCGATCGCCCGACCTCCAACTGCGCACCTCGAGCGGAGGAACGACCTGCTTCCAATCCACATATGCCCGCTCTGGGCCGGCACCCCGGAGATCGGTCATCGGCACGGTCTGGATCGCGGCCTCCACCCTGACCCCCCATGCGGGGATGAGCACCTCGCCGGGCACCGGCAACTCTTCACGGACCACGGAAGAGCGCGACTCCGGGCGGCGCCTCCCCACATACAGGAACCCTTGAGACCTCCATGCCCTCATATTCTGGGGAAGCGATGCCGCTCCAGGACCGCCGGGCGCCGTCAGTCTGTCGACCGCCTCGAGATGGGAGGCGGTGAGATATGCGCCCGGGGTCACACTCCGAATCGCCCGCTCAAGAATGCGGCGTCGAATCGCGGGCGCCAAGGCCTGCAGAGAGCTCAGCCTCAGGCAGATCGTTTCCCCCTCGATACTCACGAGGCCCTTCAAGGATTCCCGGGCAATCTCGTCAAGATAGGCTTCGTCCTGGGCGATCAGGGCCGCCATGCGCGCGAGACCTCTCGCCACCGAGGGATTATACTCCCGCTCAAGCAACGGGACGAGTCGCCACCGGACCCGATTTCGGCGGTAGCGGAGGTCTCGATTTGAGGGATCCTCCACGAAGGAGAGCTGATGCGCCTTGACATAGGCCTCGATCTCCTCTCGCCCCACGTCGAGCAGCGGCCGAATCAGGCGCTCATCGCTCCGCGGCAGCATCCCTCTCAGTCCTCGAAGGCCCGAGCCCCTGAGGAGGTGAAGGAGAACCGTCTCTGCCTGGTCGTCCCGGTGGTGCCCCAAGGCAATCTTGGTCGCCCCCACCCGGGATGCCACCTCCTCAAGAAAGCGGTAGCGTGCCTGCCGGGCCTCTGCCTGAAGCGACCGGTCGCGACGCCCCTCTCGCGCCCAGGTCCCCGTCGTCACCGGCAGGCCCCACGAGGCGGCAACCCCCTCGACAAAGAGGGCATCCTGTCGAGAGGTCTCCCGAAGGCGATGATCGAAATGTGCCACGGAAAGCTCGAGGGACCATGGCCCGCGAAGTCGGAGCAGGCAGTGAAGCAAGACGATGGAGTCGGCGCCGCCCGAGACCGCCACCACCACCCCTTCTCCCGGCTGCAGAAGCCGGTGCGTCGTGATCGCTCGTTGAACCGCGGAGAAAACCTCCTCTCGCACAGGCTTCCCTCCTTACGGCTGATGATAAGGGGCTCGCCGGATCACTGTCAACGTTGATCCCCGTGGGCGGCAGGACATTCCTGTTGAAAACTGGCGACCTCCTTGATACCTTACGGGCGCAGGATCGAGTGGGGAAGATGATGGGACCCACCTCTCTGGAAATAGCTAAACCGACCGTCCTCGTCGTGGACGACGAGCGCGTCATACGGGAATTCTGCGCCGATATCCTTGGCCAGGCAGGCTTCCAGGTCCGAACGGCGACCGACGCTCACGAGGCCCTCGGGGCAGCCCAGGCCGATCCCCCCGCCGTGATCCTCCTGGATGTGATGCTGCCCGGGATGGGCGGGGTCGAGGCTTTGACCCACTTCGCCCGGGTTGCCCCCTTGACTCCGGTGATCATGATCACCGCCTATGCGTCACTCCAGAGCGCCATCGGGTCCGTGAAGCACGGCGCGTACGATTATATGCCAAAACCGCTCGAACCGGAGGCGCTCGCCGCCGCGGTCAGGCGGGCCGAGGCGCACCACCGTGTCCTGGTACAGAATGACCGGCTCGTCCATGCCCTGCACGAAAAGGTGGCGGAGCTGAGCCGTCTCCACCAGCTCACGCACGAATTGGCGGCGGACCTACGAGAGCGGATCGAGGCGCGCACCGCCGAACTCCACCGGAGCGAGCACCTCACCGAGAGCATCATCAGTCACCTGGCCAGCGGACTGATGGTGACCGATTCGGGCGGAGTCATGACCCTGATCAACCCCCAGGGAGCCCTCGCCCTGCGCTGCGACGCCGCCGATCTCATCGATCGTAAACTGACCGACCTCTTCCCCAACGGGGGCGAGTTGCTGGAAGTCCGCGGCGAGTCCAGTCACCGGGAGCTCGAGCTGGCCCTCCGAGACGGCAGCACCATTCCCCTCGGCTTCACCAACTCGTACCTCACGGATGTCCGGGGAAACCGAGAGGGGGTCATCGTCATCTTCCGGGATCTGAGTGAGATCAAACAGCTCCAGGCCGAGCTTCGCCGCAAAGACCGTCTCGCCGCCATCGGTCAGGTGGTGGCGGGCGTCGCCCATGAGATCCGGAACCCCCTCTTTGGGATCACGTCCGTGGCCCAGATCCTGAAACGAGAGGTGGCTCTTCCTTCAGCCCATCAAGAGCTGGTGGACGCGATGCTCTTTGAGACTCAGCGCCTGAATGTCCTGGTGAGCGACCTTCTCCTCTTCGGGCGGGAGTCGCGTCTCGAGCTGAGACCGACCGATCTCCACCAGCTCCTGGACGCGTGTTGCCACCTGTACGCCGGAGAAATCCGCGAGCGCTCCATCCTTCTGCACAGGGCCTATGATCCCCACCTGCCGTGGCTCCTCGCGGATCCGGACAAGCTCAAGCAGGTCGTCTTGAATCTCTTGAAGAACGCTCTGGAAGCGACTCCCCCCGAGGGGACCGTGACCATGCGCACCGAGGGCCATCTAGCGGAGAGACAGGGCGAGGCCGACCAGGTAAAGCTGACTATCAGCGACACCGGGTGCGGGATCCCCCCTGGGCATCAAGACCGGATCTTCGACCTCTTTTTTACGACGAAACCCCGGGGAACAGGACTGGGGCTCCCGATCTGCCGACGCATCGTCGAAGACCACGGAGGGAGGATTTCCGTCGAAAGTCGCCCGGGAGAGGGAACGGCCTTCACCGTCGAACTCCCCCTCCATCCCGGCGACCGCTCACCGATAACCGAAAGGGCTTCATAGTCACCGGGTCATGGCCCCCCACGTCGTCGGTCAACGGTCAATGGTCATCGGAGGAGCAAGATGCAGCCGACACTGGTCATCATCGATGACGAGTCCCTGATCCGAAAGGTCCTCCGGCACCATTTTGAGCGTAAGGGGTATCGGGTCCTCGAGGCCTCTACCGCCTCAGAGGGGATTCATCTGGTCCGAGAGGAGGCCCCCCATGTAATCCTCTTGGACCTCAAGCTGCCGGACATGGATGGCCTGACCGCCCTGGACCGGATCAAGGAAAACCAGCCCGATAGCGCCGTCATTGTGCTCACCGCCCACGGGACCTACGAAAAGGCCGTGGAGGCTGTGAAGCGTGGCGCCGAAGATTTCCTGATCAAGGAGCCCGCGGAGGGAAACCTGGCAGCCATGGAGCTCCGGGTGTCGCAGGCGGTGGAGGGGCTCCGGAAAAACCGGATCCGTTCCTACTACCGACAGCATTTCCGGCGACGGGCGACGGACCGCGACGCAGCCATTCCCGGCGAGCATCCCTCCATCGTCGAGCTCAACAAGCTCGTGGATCTCGTGGCCCAGAACCCCTCCACGACGGTGCTCATCATGGGAGAGAGCGGGACGGGCAAGGAGCTGATGGCCAAGGCGATCCACCAGAAATCGGGCCGACGAGACAAGTCCTTTATAGAGATCAATTGCGCGGGCCTTTCGGAGAATCTTCTGGACTCGGAGCTCTTCGGCCACGAACGGGGGGCATTCACCGATGCCAAATCGATGAAACGGGGCCTCCTGGAAGTGGCTGACGGCGGCACAGTCCTCCTGGACGAAATCGGCGACATGCCCCCGGCAGTCCAGCCCAAGCTCCTGCGGGTTCTGGAGGCTCGGACCTTCCGGCGGGTCGGGGGTCTCACGGATATTTCGGTCGATGTGCGCATCATCACCGCGACCAATAAGCAACTGAAGAAACTGGTGGAGGCCGGCACCTTTCGAGAGGACCTCTACTACCGATTGAAGGTGATGCCGGTGGAGATCCCCCCCTTGCGCGAGCGGGGCCGGGATGTGCATTTCCTCAGCCAACTGTTTGTCCAGGAGTTCAACGCCCTGCTCAAGAAGCGCATTCGGGGATTCTCCCAGCCGGCCCAGGAGATCCTCCTGGCCTATCCGTGGCCAGGCAACGTCCGCGAACTCAAGAACGTGACCGAGCGCGCGATGATCCTCTGCCCCGGGGACGTGATCCTGCCTGAGCATCTGCCGGCGGATCTTCAGGGACTCGCCGGCAAGGCCGTCCGCGCCAGCACCGAAGTGACGGTGGACCAACCCCCGCGCCGCAGAGACCCGGATCGGTTCTCCTCCCTGGCTGAACTCGAGAAGACCCACATCCGCGAGGCGCTGGAGGCTACGGGGGGAAACCGCACCCAGACGGCAAAGCTCTTGGGGATCTCCCGATCAACCCTTCTCGACAAGATCAAGCGGTACCGCCTGGAGCGATAGGTCGCCGGCCACCCTCCTGAACGGTCTCGACTGCCTGTTTTCAGACAGACCCCCCCTTCCTTGTACCTAACTATCGCGCAACCACCCGCCAGATAAGGGTCGATGCGGCAGCCGTACCCCCCCACTTGGTATGCCCCTTGCAGCTTCGTCTGAAGTGACGCCGCTTTTCGACGATAGGGGCTTCGATGCGCGCAACCATTGACGTGCTCATCATGGAAGACGACCCCGCGATCCGCCTGGCCCTCGCCCACGCCTTGAAAAACCAGGGGGCGGAGGTCCGGGCGTGTTGCAGCCTCGAGTCCGCCCTTGAAGCGATACGGGGCCACTCGTTTGACGTCATCCTGGCTGATCTGCGTATGCGTGGGCAGGAGTGCGCGGACGGCCTCGAACTCCTCAAGGTGGTGCGCAAGGTCTCCCCCGACACCCGCGTCATCATCATGACCGCGTACGGCAGCGACAAGGTTGAAGCAGAGGTGAAAGAGCACGGGGGAACATACTGGGCCAAGTCTCGGCAACTCGACGAGCTGCTCGGTTCGGTCATGGCCACTTCGCCACGATCCCCGTAGACGCAGACTGAAAGCTCATCCGCAGATTCATCGCGTTTTCTGTCGCGCGGACTCGCCGGTAATTGCGCGCCAGATATGCGCCGCGAAAAATTTCTCTTCCCACCCTAAAAAGGACTTGACTCGAATACGAAGGTCGGTTACAACGGGCTGCGTCACCCGTTGCTTCGCCCTCGTGTCCAATGAATTTTAGAGCCACTCACCTGCAACCACAATCATGCACTTCTGGGGATAACTCGCAGACGCCTCGCCTCCGGTGAAGTTAGAATGTCACGGACCTGTGGATAATATGTGGATAGCTCCCCTTACCCTAGCGGAAGGGGGCTCCGGCAGCAGCTCTCCACGCAAGTCGGGCAGGATTGCAGGAGGCTGAAGGAATGAGTGGACAATCCCTCATGTCCCAGGAAGTATGGCAGGCAGCTATCTCCAATATCCAACGACAACTCATTCCCCATAGTTTTGCAACCTGGTTCCGACCCCTAACCCTCGGAACCATACACAACAATCGTCTCCAGATCCTGTTGCCCAATCGGTTCTTCAAGGAGTGGTTTGAAGAGCACTACCTCGAATTCCTCCGGTCCGCCCTCGAGGATCTCCTCTTCACCCGGGTGGAGATAGAGCTCGTGGTTCCCGAGCAGGATGCCTCCCCACCCCCCCCTCCCAAGGAAACCCCGCCGAAGCGGACCGTCCGCCGCTCCGGCCCCACCACCTCGCTGAATGCGAAATACACCTTCGATAGTTTTGTCGTGGGGGCGGGGAACCAGCTCGCCCATGCCGCCTCGCTGGCGATCGCTGAGCAGATCTCCAAGGTGTACAATCCCCTCTTCGTCTATGGCGGCGTCGGCCTCGGCAAGACCCATCTCCTCCACGCCATCGGCCATCTCGTCCTGGAGCGGGACAACCTGGTTCGAGTCTCCTACGTCTCCTCGGAGAAGTTCACCAACGACCTCATCAATGCGATCCGCTTCGACGCCACCAGCGAATTCCGGAATCGGTACCGGAGTGTAGATGTCCTTCTTATCGACGATATCCAGTTCATTGCGGGAAAAGAGCGGACCCAGGAGGAGTTTTTCCATACCTTTAACGACCTGTACAATGCCTCCAAACAGATCGTTCTGACGAGCGACAGCATCCCGAAGGAGATCCCTGGCCTTGAGGAACGGCTCCGCTCCCGCTTCGAGTGGGGCCTCATCGCGGATATCCAGGCCCCCGACATGGAAACGAAGGCGGCCATCCTGCGCAAGAAGGCCCAGGCAGAGGGTGTGCAGATCCCGGACGAGGTATCTCTCTTTATCGCCTCGAATGTGAAATCCAACGTTCGGGAGCTGGAGGGCTACCTAGTGCGGATCGTCGCCTATGCCTCCCTGACGAATCAGGCCATCACGCTCGATCTCGCCCGGGAGATCCTGAAGGAGTTCATGAACGGGGACAGGGCGATCACCATCCCCCGGATCCTGGAGGTGGTGTCAGATTTTTTCCGCCTGAAGGAAAAGGAGCTCCTGTCAAGAAGCCGGCACAAGTCCATCGTCCTGCCCCGCCAGGTGGCGATGTATCTGTGTCGAACACAAACGAACGCATCCCTCCCGGACATCGGGGCAGAGCTTGGCGGAAAGGATCACTCGACGGTGATCCACGCCTGTGCCAAGATCCGGGAATTGATTGCCAAAGACGAAAAATTCCGAAAACAGTTGCATGATCTGACCAATCGTCTCACGGGATGATGGGCGGCCTGGATAGCGGGTCGGATGCCCGGGGACGGAGACCCACCGAACGGCGCCGCTCGCCCCGTGTCAAGACCACGCGCACGGGGGCACACCCTTCCCTGCGCGCACGGATCTCGGCCTCCTCTGAAGACACGCCCCCTCAGATCGGTCCAGCCGAACGACCCCTTATCCAGGCTCCGCAGCAACTGCATTCGCCGAACTCTCCCCGCTAGAGTCACCGGAGGAATCCGCTCAGGGGATCGGGACTTTTCTACAGGTCCACCTCAAGGCCGAGCCCCGGGCCATCGACGGGGATGACGAATCCGTCTTCAATCACGATCCCGCCTCTGGCTACGTCCCGGTCCAGGTCCAGATGTCCGTCCAGATCGGCGTAGTGAACATTCCGAAAGGCGACGGCGAAATGGGCAGCGG